>TARA_R110002012_G_scaffold5110_1_pt1 | contig 60783 bp, 55 predicted proteins | sample TARA_R110002012 | Tara Oceans TARA_R110002012 (sample SAMEA4396515) | marine metagenome | biome: Westerlies Biome; feature: [DCM] deep chlorophyll maximum layer (ENVO:01000326); material: water (ENVO:00002006), including particulate matter (ENVO:01000060) such as... | depth 40 m
CTATTTTTGCATAATCCTAAAATCCCACAAGTTTTGGACTTGATCCCAAGTTTTGGACTTGATCCCTCAAATACCAATTAAATCTCAAACTTATCCAAAACAAAAAACCCGATCAAAAGATCGGGTTTTTAGTGGTGCCTCCAGGAATCGAACCAGGGACACATGGATTTTCAGTCCATTGCTCTACCAACTGAGCTAAGGCACCTAAATATTTTTAGGTTGCTTATGTGTGTTACTCGAGTTTTCTAATTATTATTAGGATAACCTCTAGTAGCTTTCGTAAGCGGTTGCAAATATAAAACCTTTCTTAACTCTGGCAAGTATTTTTTCAAATAAAATTCATTTTTTTTGAAATTAATTTCATGTTTACAATCACAAGAACATTACCCAAAATCATAAACCATCTGTTCCTCATACACTTCCGATGGAAAAAGGATTGTTGAAGGAAAATGTGAATGTGAAGGAGAATTTGGAAAATATTGTGGTTCTAAGCACAATCCTAGACCTCCTACGGGCTCATAGTCCTCTTTACCACTTGCAAGCAAAATAGATTTTGCGCAAAAAAACTGTAATCCCAGCGAAATACAACGAGTTTTTATAATGACAGTGTGATCTAAACCTCACTTTGAGAAGCTTGACTCACAATTGCTGCTAACTCACTACTATAAATTTAAAATTTTCCTCACCGCAAGCTGTAAAGCCAAAAGTCGTTTTAGTTATAGTCATATCAATGGTTCCTATGCTAATGTACAGCTAGAATTTCAAGACATCAAAACTTGAATCTAATTTTCTACGTAAGTAATTGGGAGTGGTTACGATTAAAGGTATATTCGTGTGTTTACACAACAATTTTATTATGGCAGATCAATATTACGACCCAAAAGATTTAAGAAAATTCGGAAAAATCACGGAGTGGAGTGAAGAGTTAGGAACTAAGTTTTTTGACTACTACGGTAAAGTTTTTGAAGAGGGAGCACTCACTGCGCGTGAGAAATCGCTCATCGCACTTGCCGTTGCCCACACAGAGCAGTGCCCATATTGTATAGACGCATATACTAAAGACGGCCTACAGAAAGGAATCACTAAGGAAGAGATGATGGAGGCTGTACACGTAGGTGCCGCTATAAAAAGTGGTGCGACGCTGGTACACGGCGTGATGATGATGAATAAAGTAAATAAACTAGACGGGTAGTTTTACGCTTTCGCGAAAGCGTACTCATACAGATTTCCAACCAAAAGAAATCAACACTACAAACGACAAATATTTTTGAATGTCAGCAACAAAATCACTGAAGAAAGAAGGTAGCGAACTCGCACAAGCAAACAAGCAGATAGAAATTTTATCTAATGGTATTTTTAAAGAGGAACTACCTACGTTTGCTAAGAAAATAAAGGAGACCAACCAGCTACCGTTACGCCCTAACAAACTAGAAATACTCCAAATAAACGTTGGGTATATGTGTAATCAAGTGTGTGATCACTGCCACGTAGATGCTGGCCCAGATCGCAAGGAGATTATGACTTGGGAGACTATGGAGCAATGTCTCGAAGTGATACGCAACACAGGGGCTCATACGCTAGACCTTACTGGTGGCGCACCAGAGATGAATCCGCATTTTAGACGTTTTGTAGAAGAAGCAAGCAAGGCTGGGATTAAAGACTTTATTGTGCGTTCTAACCTTACTATTATACGTGCAAATAAAAAGTACTACGATCTTCCTGATTTCTTTAAAAAACACAATGTACACGTCATCTCATCTATGCCACACTGGACACGTGGTAAAACAGACAAGCAACGTGGTGATGGAGTTTTTGACAAGTCTATAAAAGCATTACAAGAGCTTAACGAGCGTGGCTACGGTATGCCCGGAAGTGACTTAAGACTTGACCTAGTTTATAATCCATCTGGAGCTTTCTTACCGGGAGACCAAGCAAGTATGGAGAAGGATTTTAAAAAGGCACTTATGGAGGATTTTAATATCCAGTTCCACAACCTTTTTGCAATCACCAACTTACCTATAGCACGATTTTTAGATTACCTCATCGCATCAGAAAACTATGAGGATTATATGTATCAACTCGTAGAGGCATATAACCCTGCCGCAGTAGAAAATGTGATGTGTAAAAACACAATTTCAATAAGCTGGGATGGTTATTTATTTGATTGTGATTTTAATCAAATGCTAGAACTCCCAGTGGCGAGTAGTGTAAAGCACATAAAAGATTATAATGAAGATTTACTTAATGATCGTAACATTATGATCTCTCAGCACTGTTATGGCTGTACTGCAGGCGCAGGAAGTAGTTGTCAAGGAACCGTTGCTTAATACGTAGAAAATCACGACACCAAAAACCGCCATACTCATATTTGCTCAAACAGCAACTACCGAGGCTTCTCGCAAGAAGCTCGGGCAGTCTGTGGCTTTATTTAAAGAGCTCAATAGGCAAACTATCGCTACGGTACGCAAGACGGGAATTCCCTATGTTATTTTTTCTGAAAATGAGCAGGTAGGAAACACCTTTGGCGAGCGTTTTACAAATGCGCTTACCTCGGTTTTTGACAGTGGTTATGACCAAGTTATAACCATAGGTAATGACACTCCGCACCTTTCGGCGGGGCACATTCTTTTAGCACAAGAAAAGCTCAAACAGTCTGCGCTTGTTATTGGCCCAAGTACAGATGGCGGTTGTTATCTAATGGGGATTAAAAAGAACCATTTTAAGCCTGAGCAATTTAAAAACCTACCGTGGCAGTCTAGTAAACTGGGTGCTATTATTTCTGATACGCTTTCGCGAAAGCGTACCAACCTTTACCTCCTTGAGACCCTTTCAGATCTTGACACATTTGCAGATTTACAGCAGATGCTCAAAGAGACTTCTACATTATCAAAAAGACTATTACAACTTATACAAAACATAGTAAATCAAGGTCTTTCTCTTGATTACCATACTACAAATCGATTCTTTGAGTCGCTCACTAAAAGCCACTTTAATAAAGGATCACCGTCATTAGTTAGTATTTAAATCTTGTAAGCTACAACAGCTTACAGTTATTCTTAGATTTTCTTAATTACCAACTAATACACTTTGATGAAATCATTTTATCTTAGTATGCTCTTGCTTTTTACAGCAAGTTTGTATGCTCAAACTACCGTTACCGGAACCGTCACAAACGCAGAAGATAACACCACCATACCTTTTGTAAATGTCCTTGTAGAAGGCACAAATCAAGGAACTATTACAAACGAAAATGGTGTTTACACCATTACCATACCTACGGATGCATCCGTTTTAAAATTCTCTTCGCTCGGTTATAGCTCACAATTAATCACTGTAGCTGGCAGAACTCAAATAGACGTTGCACTAAGCATCTCCCAGGAGGGACTTGACGAAGTCGTTGTAACTGCTCTAGGTGTAAAACGTAACACAAGAGAACTAGGATATACAGTACAAACCATTAATGCAAAAGATATAGACGAGGTAAAGTCTGTAAACTTTCTGGACAACCTTTCTGGTAAGCTTGCGGGAGTTACCATCACACAAGGCGCAACCGGTGTAGGCTCTTCATCACGCATAAGCATACGTGGAGAAGCTTCTTTTTCTAATAATAATCCGTTGTTTGTGGTAGATGGTGTACCTATTAATAACAACACTGTTTTTAACTTCACAAATGAAGCAGCCGCAGGTTTTCAAGAAGTAGATTTTGGGAACGGCGCAATGGAAGTAAATCCAGATGACATTGCTTCTGTTTCTGTACTTAAAGGTCCAAGTGCTGCTGCATTATACGGTACGCGTGCATCAAACGGAGTCATTGTTATTGAGACTAAAGATGGTAGCAAGAAAAAAGGATTAGGCATAAGTATTAACTCTTCTATCTTTTTTGACAGTGCTTTCCAACTTCCAGATTTTCAAAACGAGTACGGACAAGGACAAGGTGGAGTTTTTGAATATGTAGATGGTCTTGGAGCAGGAATCTCAGATAACATCACCTATTCTTGGGGACCTAGACTAGATGCCGGAAATTTAATTCCGCAGTTTGATAGTCCGGTGACGCTTGCAGATGGAACGATTGTACGTGGTGGAGATACAGCTTTATACAATGGACTTGCCATCACTCCTACTGAATTTAGGTCAAACCCAGATAACCTAAAAGACTTTTATGAAACTGGAGTGACCACCATAAATAATGTATCTGTCTCTAGCGGATTTGATAAAGGTGATTTCCGTATATCGTTTACAGACCTACGTAGTGAGTCTATCATCCCTGGTGTGAATCTAGATAGGCAAACTATCGCAACAAAACTCAATTTTAAGCCAACAGACAAAACTAAAATTAAGGCGAGCATTAGTTATGTAAATTCTGGTAGTGATAACCGCCCATCAAACGGATACGGAAGTGAGAATGTAAATTACTCACTCGTAGCCTGGGGACCTCGCTCTCTTAATATAGACAGCCTACGTGATTACTGGCAGCCAGGATTAGAAGGCGTGCAGCAGTACTCTTTTAACTACACCTTCTTTGATAATCCGTTTTTTATTTTAGAAGAAAACAGAAACTCTTTTAACCGTGATCGCGTTTTTGGAAACATTGCCCTTACACAATCACTCGCCAAAAATCTTGACCTTACCATACGCACAGGGATGGACTACAGTAGTGAGAAACGACAGTTTTTAAGAAACTTTAGTTCTAACCGTTTCCAGAATGGTGGCTATGCTGAGCACGATGTTTTTTATCGTGAGATTAACACAGACTTCTTACTTAACTATGATAACAAGTTTGGCGACTTCTCGCTAGATGTTAGTCTTGGAGGTAATCGCTTATCACAAGTAGCTTCTACAAAACAGGTACAAACTACAAATCTTGCACAACCAGGCATTTTTAACCTTAACAATGCCGCATCACCTATAGAAGCATTCCAATTTGAATCTGAAAAACGTATCAACTCTTTTTACGGAGTGGCAAAATTGGGCTACAAGAACTTTTTATATCTAGATGTTACTGGACGTAATGACTGGTCAAGCGCACTTGCAACACCTTTTAGCGCAGATAATACTTCGTTTTTCTATCCTTCGGCTAGTTTGAGTTTTATAGGATCTAACGTTTGGGAACTTCCAGAGGCAATAAGCTACTTGCAATTAAGAGCAAGTGTTGCTCAGGTGGGTAATGACACTAATCCTTTCCAAACTTCTGGAGCATTTATCGCACAAACTCCTTTTGAAGGGCAGCCTACTTTTAGCGCACAAAACTTTATCCCTAATGCAAACCTAAAACCAGAGCAAACTACATCGTACGAGATAGGTACGGATATACGCTTCTTTAAAGATAGGTTTAATGTAGACTTCACCTACTACAACGCACTTACTAAAGATCAGATTATCTCCTTACCTATTGCTATTTCCTCAGGCTTTAATCAGCAGGTGGTAAATGGTGGTGAGGTACGCACTTCGGGTATCGAGGTCATTGCGGGCATCACTCCTATCGTAAATGAAAACTTTAGATGGAACACGACCTTTAACTTCAGCACCAATAAGTCTGTAGTTGAAAGTTTACCACAATCTGACGGTCGTCTTACGCTTGCCTTTAGCCGTATTTATGACAGCGCAAACCAAACCGTATTTTTTCAAGTAGAAGAAGGTGGGGAAGTTGGCGATATTTATGGAACAGGCTACCTACGTAATGACGATGGCGATTTTATCATTGATGATAATGGTCGCTTTATTGCAGATAACAACCTCAAGAAAATAGGAAACTACACCGCAGATTTTAACCTAGGCTGGAACAATGATTTCCGCTACAAGCAGTGGAGTGCTTCTTTCTTATTTGACTGGCGTCAAGGTGGAGATATTGTCTCTAGAACGCGAGCGCTAGGTAATGTAGGAGGCCAACTAGCAGAAACTGCTTTCCGCCCAGAAGAGGGAATTATAGCGCAAGGAGTTGTAAACACAGGCACTGCGGCAAATCCAAATTTTGCTCCAAACACCACAGCAGTTTCGGCAGAGAGTTACTACCGTCAGTTTTATGACCGCAACCACGAAGAAAACAACATTTATGACGCATCATTCTTAAAACTTCGTCAGTTTTCGATAGGATATTCTTTCAAGCTTAAAGACGGATTTATCGGTCTTAAAGAAGGTGTAGACGTAAACCTTTCACTTATAGGGCGCAATCTTTTTGCCATCACAGAAAATCCACATTTTGACCCTGAGCAACTCGCAGTGCAGGGACAAGGATTTGTGAGCGGAGTAGAAGATTTGAGCTATGCTACAACAAGAAGCTTCGGATTTAAGGCAGGATTTAACTTTTAACGCTTTCGCGAAAGCGTAACATAAAACATTACAAATGAAACATTTTTTATACATCACTTCCCTCCTGCTATTACTTGGAATGAGCAGTTGCACAGAAGATTTTGAAGAAATAAACACTAACCCAAATGATCCCGTAAGCGTGCAACCTAGCTTGTTGTTGCGACAAGTTATTTATGACTACGGAGAGCAAATGAGTTATGAAGGTTTTGTGGCTGGAGATTTACTCTCGCAGCACAGAACGGCTCTTGACTTTAATCTTTTTGATCGTCACGCCTTAAAATCACCGCAGCTAGGTGGAAATCCTTGGCCTATATTTTATACAAATTTGAGAGACAATGAGATTATCTTAGAGCAGGCGCAAACTAATGTGACTTTTGCCGTTTATGAAGGCCCTGCACTTATCCTCAAGGCTTATATGGCGGCTGGGCTTACAGATCTTTTTGGCGATGTTCCTTACTCAGAAGCGTTTAATGGAATAGATGGAACGGTAACACCAGCTTATGATACGCAAGAGGCTATATATACTGGAGCAGATGGTATTCTAGCAAATCTAGATGCGGGAATTGCTGCTATAGAAGCTTATGAAGATGTGATTCCGCTAGAAGGAGATATTCTTTATGATGGTGATTTACAAGCTTGGGTACGTTTTGCAAACAGTCTTAAGATCAAACATCTTTTACGTATCTCAGATCGTGTAGATGTAAGTGCAGATGTACAAGCGCTGGTTAATGAGGATAACTTTATAACTAGTAATAGTGATAATGCTGTTTTTAACTTTAGCAATACGGAGCCAAATAGTTTTAGACTTGCACAATTACGTGTGGGCGACTTTAACAACTTTGTGCTTTCTGAAACGATGGAAACCATTCTTGTAGACCTTGAAGACACGAGGCTTAATACGTTCTTTAGACCAGCATCAAATACTGACGAATTTAACGGACTTATAAATGGTATAGATGCAACCTCAACGGCTGCCGTGCTAGGAGATTTATCACTTGCAGGTACTGCTTTTAGAGAAGATACGTCTGTACTAGACGCCAACTTTATGACGGCTTGGGAAACTTCGCTAGCTATAGCCGAAGCTGCTCAGCGCGGACTTATCACCGCAGATGCGCAGGCACTTTATGAAAACGGCGTGACACTCGCTTTTGAATACTGGCAAACACCATTACCAGCAGATTATCTTACTGGTAATGCTGCTTTTAATAACGCAGATAGTTCGCCACTAGAGCAAATACTTACTCAAAAGTGGATTGCAAACATCATAAACGGCTATGAAGGTTGGATAGAATATAGACGTACAGGTTTTCCTGAGTTTATGGATGTGCAAGCAAGTCTTAATGACGGTTTAATTCCCGTGCGTATGCCTTACCCATCTGAAGAAGAAGCGCTCAATGCAGATAATTACCAGACAGCATTTGATGCAACAGACGGCAATAGCCTTAATGTACGCGTGTGGTGGGATGTAGATTAAGGAATTGTGGGAGGGTACTGCGGACATCTCCCCTAGCCCCTCTTCAAAGAGGGGAACACAAGAACCAAGCTTTTGCAAAGCAAAAGCGATTACAACTAGTTAAGTAATTACTATATGAATGTAGAAATCTGGCAATGGGGATTAATTATAGCATCGAGTGTGTTGATGTTTGTGCTGTCCCCGCTTGCCAAAAGTCCTGATGAGTTTTTTAAGGCTACGCATCGTAAGAAGTCTCCTAATGTTTGGATGCTTACGGGTAGTCTTATTATCTCGTGGATTTTTGCAAAGAGTATAACCAATGCTGCTAACCTAGGTCTGAGTTTTGGGATTGTGGGTGGTGTGGCTTATGCGGGTTACTATCTCTCCTTTGCTGTGGCTGGTGTGATTATCTACCAGATGCGTTTGCAAGGTGGGTTTACAAGTATACATCAGTTTCTAACTTCTCGATTTGGAAAAGGAGCGATGCGCTTATTTTCTGTGCTCATAGCCATTAGGCTTTTTAATGAGGTGTGGAGTAACACGATGGTGATAGGTTCTTACTTTGGAGAGATGGGAAGCACTCCCTACTATTGGGCGATTCTAGTATTTACGATACTAACTCTTGCTTATGCGCTCAAGGGCGGATTGAGCAGTTCTATATTTACAGATGTGATACAGATGGGATTATTCTCCATACTGCTATGTGTGATATTATGGAGTATATTTTCGGTAGATGATTTTAGTGTGAAGGAGGTTGCGACTTCTGGAACGTGGAGTTTTGATCTTGGTCTTAATTTGCTATTTGCAGCCTTGTTACAGTCATTCTCATATCCCTTTCACGATCCAGTATTGACAGATAGAGCTTTTTTAAGTTCGCCTAAGGTTACCCTACGTAGCTTTCTAATCGCCTCCGTATTGGGTGCTGCTTGTATTATCTTATTTAGTGTCATAGGTGTGTATGCCCAGTCACAAGGAATGGCAGGCCAAGCCGCGGTAGAAGTGGGTAAAGCTTTTGGTGTAGTCATATTGTTAGTCATCAATTTTATTATGATTACCTCGGCAGCATCTACTCTGGATAGTACATTCTCCTCTTTTTCAAAATTACTTTCAGTCGATTTAAATTTGGGTAAAAATCTTTCGTTTGGGAGATTATCTATGGCTGTAATTGCCATATTGGGAACCATTCCCGTATTTCTTAATGCAGAGATTTTAAGCGCTACAACCATATCTGGAACGATGGTAATTGGACTAACGCCTGTATTTTTATTTTGGCGAAAGCCAGCCCCAAAAATTAGTTATTACTTGAGTGTAGTGACTGGCATCGTTTTTGGCTTCATATTAGTTTTTGATGCCTTACCACTATCATTACAATTTACAACAGGATCTTATGCCGCGTTACTCTGGACAAACGTCTGGGGAATTACAGCCTGCACCTTATTATACTTACTGCCACGATGGATAAAAAGATAAAAAAATTAGGAACACTTACTGGCAAAGTATTGCTTTATGGCGGTGTGTATAGCAATCTACAAGCGCTAGAGAAACTAAAATCTATTGCAGAGCAACAAGGGATTGCTCCAGAAAATTGCATCTGCACAGGAGATATCGTGGGTTATTGTGCGCAGCCTGAAGAAACCGTACAACTCTATAAAATATGGGGAACGCACGGTATTGCAGGTAATGTAGAAAAACAACTGAGTGAGGGCGCAGAAGATTGTGGATGTGACTTTAGAGAAGGATCGCGTTGTGATGGTTTTAGCCAGCTGTGGTATCCCTATGCACAAAGCAAACTCTCTAAGAATTCGCTAGAGACATTAGAGGCGCTTCCAGACCATATTACATTTAGCTACGCTGGTAAAAAGGTGACGGTTGTACACGGCTCATATCATCATATTTCTGAATTTATATTTAAATCTACGCCTTGGGAAATAAAAGGTTCAAATTTTGATGCAACCCAAAGTGATGTGATCATTGCTGGACATTGCGGCCTGCCTTTTCATACGGAGCAAGAAGATAAACTCTGGCTCAACCCTGGCGTGATTGGGATGCCAGCAAATGATGGCTCTACCGAAGTCTGGTATGCCATTCTAGATGACACTTCTGGTAATCTTAGCTATGAACATCATACCTTTGCATATAATTACAAGCTCACGAGCCAGTTAATGCAAAACGGCTTACTGCCAGAAGAGTATGCGCGTACCATCGTAACTGGCATCTGGGACAACACAGAAATACTACCACCTGTAGAGAGTGGCTTACAAGGATTTGGCATAAAACTATAAGACGTGAACACTAAGAATATCGCTTACATATTACTTCTATTGGTTTCGGCAGTTTCATTTGGACAGTCGGATATGGATGTGCTCTTAAAACAGTACAACACGCGCTCTGTTCCTTATATTTCTGTGCAAGAACTCAAGATGGAAATGAGTGACTATTTAATTTTAGACACTCGTAAAAAGGAAGAGTTTGATGTGAGTCATATCCCTGGAGCGGTGTGGGTTTCTGAGAAGGTGAATGATAGTATGTACGCTTTCGCGAAAGCAAAAAAAGATCAACCCATCGTCGTTTATTGCTCTGTAGGCATACGCTCTGAAGACTTTGGCGAGCGACTAAAGAAGAAAGGATTTACAAACGTCAAAAATCTTTACGGAAGCATATTTGCCTGGAAAGATGAAGGCTACGAAATTCAAAACAAGAACAAACAACCAACCGACTCTGTTCACGTATTTTCCAAAGTATGGGGGAAGTATTTAAAAACAGGACATAAAGTTTACTAGATGAATAAATATATACCACTCATTTTTATAGGACTCACCATAGGAGGATTTGCTTTACTGGCTTATCATCTTACTAACGAGACATCCACTTGGAAAGACTATCTCTCTAGTAGTCTCATTATTATTGCAAATATTGGGATGTTTATAGCTATTAAAAAAAGTGACCAGTGGACAAAAAAAGATGACGAGTAATGACTAGAAAAAAAGTTCTTTTCATCTTTATCATACTGATAATACTACTGATTATAGTCACTATAAGCAAATTACATTTTGACAATTTAAGCTGGGCAAATAATTCAAGTATGTACCAGCAACTTATCGTGATGGCGCTCATGTTTTTTTATGTAATCGTAAACTACAAGAAACTAAAATGACCAACAACCTACTACTTATATTCACCAGGAATCCAGAGCTAGGCAAAGTAAAGAGCAGGCTTGCAAAAGGCGTAGGTCAAGAAAATGCTCTTGAGATTTACAAGAAATTACTCTCGCATACTAAAGACGTAGTTGCAACTTTAAACTGCACAAAACGCGTAGGCTACTCTGTGCAAGTGCGCCCAGATGATATGTGGGATAATGCCATTTTTGAAAAATTCCAGCAAGAAGGTGAAGATCTAGGTGTACGTATGCACAATGCATTTGAGCAAGCATTTGCAGATGGGTATGACAATGTACTCATTGTAGGCAGTGACCTTTTTGACTTGCGCGCTTCTCACATAAATGAGGCTTTTGACGCGCTACACTCTAATGATGCAGTAATAGGCCCAGCCCAAGATGGTGGTTATTATTTATTGGGAATGAACAAGCTTGTAAAAGAGGTATTTTACAATAAAGAATGGGGTGGCGATACGGTCTTTGCAAGTACTATGAATGATCTAGCAACGGTAAAAACACACCAACTAGAAACGCTTAACGATATTGACTTTGCCGAAGACTTAAAACCATATGCTGAGTTTGCTCAGTATTTACAATAACAAGAAAATTTAATACGTTTAAAAAAACATATTATGGAAAAATACATCATAGAAACAGCAGAATATTTAAAAGGTAAAGGATTTGAAAAACCTGAAGTTGGTATCATTTTAGGTACTGGCCTTGGGCAACTTATTGATCGTGTTGAGATAGAACACACTGCGAGTTATAATCATATCCCTAACTTCCCAACGGCAACGGTGGAGTTCCACACGGGTAAATTAATTTACGGTACGCTAGAAGGTAAAAAGGTTATCATTATGCAAGGTCGTTTTCACGTGTATGAAGGCTACTCACTTACAGATGTAACCTACCCAGTACGTGTGATGCACGCTTTAGGTATCAAGCACCTATTAGTATCTAATGCTTCTGGAGCGATTAACCTTGATTTCAAAAAAGGAGAATTAATGCTCATAGATGATCACATTAATCTTCAGGGAGGATCACCGCTAGCTTTTAAAGGAGTAGAAAAAATGGGAGAGCGCTTTGTAGATATGAGCGCACCTTATGATGCTGCTATGAACAATACGCTACGCACTATTGCAAAAGATAATGGCATAAACTTACACGAAGGAGTATATGCATCTGTAGTAGGTCCACAGCTGGAAACTCGCGCAGAGTATCGCTACTTAAGAATTATAGGAGCAGATGCTGTAGGGATGAGTACCGTACCAGAAATTATCGTAGCAAATCACTTAAAACTTCCAGTGGTGGCAGTATCGGTTCTTACAGATGAGTGTGACCCAGACAACCTCAAGCCAGTAGATATTCCAGAAATAATTGCAATGGCTGGTAAGGCAGAGCCAGAGATGATCACGCTCTTTACGGGATTGATTAAATCTTTATAAAGTACGCTTTCGCGAAAACGGAATTTAAACCAAAAGATATCATCATTACATACGAACTACTATCTATTTAAACAACGAGTTATGAGTTACCTTAATGCTACAAATGATCTTTATAAAGAAGCAGCACTTACACCAGATGTAGGGCTGTGCTGTACTACAAATCCTATCTGGGAGTTACCTGGATTAAAGATCCCAAAGATAATGCAAGAGATGAACTACGGTTGCGGAAGCACTGTAAATGCTCGTGATCTTACTAATGAGCCTAAGATGCTATATGTAGGTGTAGGTGGTGGTATGGAGCTATTACAGTTTGCATACTTTAATCGTAATAAAGGTGGCGTAGTAGGTGTAGATGTAGTGGATGAAATGCTAGAAGCGTCTCGCAAAAACTTTATAGAAGCAGAGAAGTTGAACCCTTGGTTCAAAAGCGAATTTGTAGATCTTCAAAAAGGAGATGCCCTTAACCTCAATGTGGCAGATAACTCAATAGACGTAGCAGCACAAAACTGCCTCTTCAACATCTTTAAAGCAGAAGATTTAAAACGTGCCATCGCAGAGATGTATCGCGTGCTTAAACCTCACGGCAAGCTTGTAATGAGCGACCCTACTTGTGAGCAGGAAATGAATGAAGAGTTGCGTAATGATGATCGTTTACGTGCGCTTTGTCTTTCTGGAAGTTTACCCATAGCCGAGTATGTAAAAGCACTTACAGATGCTGGTTTTGGAACTATTGAGATAAGAGCTCGTAAGCCATATAGAATACTTAATCCTGGAGCATACCCTACAGATGAACTCATATACATTGAGTCTATTGAAGTAGCAGCAATCAAAGACCCTATGCCAGCAGACGGACCTTGTATTTTTACAGGTAAAGCTGCCATTTATTATGGAGAAGAAGACTTTTTTGATGATAAGCTAGGACACATCCTTCTTAAAAATCAGCCGCTGGCTATTTGTGATAAGACAGCAGGAGCACTTGCTGCTTTAGGTCGTGATGACATCTTTATAAGTGAGTCTACGTATCACTATGATGGTGGTGGATGTTGTTAAGCGAATAACTATAAAATTAGCACACTTGTAAGTATTCAAATCTATTGAAACCTTGTAAGGATAATACAAAAGGCACAACTAAGGTTGTGCCTTTTCATTTTTGTAAATTTGTTATTATCACTTTATAATATGCGCAAATACTTAGATACTTTCTTACAATCTTACTCCGACTATTGGAGTTATTTTAAGCGTGAGATTTTCTTTGAGAATAACTGGGATAATTATTTCTGGGGATTAATCATTGTGTCTCTCGTAGTCTGGGGATTAGAAATTGCATTTCCGTGGCGTAAGAATCAGAAGATTTTTCGTGAAGACTTCTGGATGGACTTATTTTACATGTTCTTTAATTTCTTCTTTCTCAATCTCATTGTATTTATCGCACTCACAAATACCGCAGCACTGTTTTTTGATGATGTTCTAGGTGTGGTAGGGCTAGCATTAAGTGACTTCCAACTTTTTGATGTAGACACACTACCCTTTGGCGTAGGGTTGCTCATCTTTTTTATCATATCAGACTTTGTACAGTGGAACACGCACAGAATACTACACAGAGTTCCGTTTTTATGGAATTTTCATAAAGTGCATCACTCTACAAAGGAGATGGCTTTTGCAGCACAGATGCGCTATCACTGGGTAGAGCCTATTATGTATAAGTCCTTTTTATACATTCCTATTGCGATTATAGGAGGTTTTGACCTTGCATATGTGGCTATCATACATTTTACCGCACTTACTGTTGGTCACCTCAACCATGCAAACATAGGCTGGGATTATGGCCCGCTTAAGTATATTCTCAATAACCCTAAGATGCACATCTGGCATCACGCAAAAGAATTACCTGAGCGTGTAAAGTATGGCGTAAACTTCGGACTAACGTTGAGTGTATGGGATTACCTTTTTGGAACAAGTCATGTTCCGCATGATGGCCGTGATATCGAATTAGGGTTTGATGGAGATGAAACATTTCCAACGGACTTTGTAGGTCAAATCACCTATCCTCTTTCTGAAAAAGAAAAGTAGGTTATTGCATACGCTTTCGCGAAAGCGAACTAATCTTAGAAAAAATCTGATGCAAAAATTAATTTACTTCATACTTGCAATTGCACTTATCACTGGCTGTAGCAGTTCTAAAAATGTTACAACTACTCCCGAACCTGAGACTCCAATGGTTATTACCGAAACCCGCGTTGAAATACCACAAACGGTAATTACTAAAACAGAAGAAGTAGAAACAACAATCTCCGAACCAGAGGAAGTCGTTGAAGTTGCCGTCTCAAATAATGAACCCGAAGAGGTTGTTGAAGTTATAGAAGAAGTTTCAAATTTTAATCATGACGCTTTTGACTCTATTTTAAAGAAATACGTTTCTACAGAAGGTAATGTAAACTACAGTGGTATTAAATCTAACTGGGGTAGTTTACGTGCATATATCGCTTCCTTAGGGCAATCGCTGCCTACAGCGACTTGGTCGCAAGAAGAGAAGCTATCCTACTGGATGAATGCTTACAATGCGATGACGATAGACCTTATACTACGCAACTATCCACTTGAAAGCATAAAAGATATTAAAGATCCATGGGATCAACGGTTTTGGAAATTAGGAGACAAGTGGTATAATCTCAATGAGATTGAGCATGAAATTCTACGTAAAATGGGAGATGCTCGCATACACTTCGGGATAAATTGCGCTTCTTTTTCTTGCCCGCCGCTACTTAATGAGGCATTTACACCTAGCAAGGTAGATGCACAACTAGATATGCTTTCTCAAAAATTTATTAATGATCCTACCCGCAATACTATCACAAGTGATCGCGTCGAAGTTTCAAAGATTTTCACATGGTTTTCAAAAGATTTTAAAACTAACGGCTCTCTCATAGATTTCTTAAATCGTTATTCCAAGACCTCAATTTCAGAGAATGCAAGGGTGCGTTATCGTGATTATGACTGGACATTGAATAAGTAGTAATGTTTTCACAAAACTCACTTAACTACACGTTAATGGGTGTTGGTTTTGCTTTCGCGAAAGCGATATTGTACTCTCAATAAGATATATTATGAAAAACTTCTTACGATTATTTACCATAGGTGCCATTGCAATCACGCTGCAAAGTTGCGCTACACTAGCTGCAGGTGGAATTACAAGTCAAGGACAGCCTACGAAACAAGTAGAAGGAACTCTAACCTCAACGACTGCAAACTCTACTGTAAATGTAGATCACTCTGCGTGGGACGAGCTTCTTAAAAAGCATGTAGACGCTAATGGAATGGTGGATTATAAAGGATTTGCTAAAGATCAAGAAGCCCTTTATGCATACTTAGATAAACTTGCGAGCCTAGACCCTAATAATGACTGGAGCGTTCAAGAACTGCTGGCTTATTACATCAATATTTACAATGCGTATACCGTAGATCAAATCCTTAAAAACCCCAATGTTACGAGCATAAAAGGAATAGACGGTGTATGGACTAAAGGAATTGTAACTGTGCAAAACCGCAAGCTATCTCTAGGAGGAATTGAGAATGGCGTACTACGCAAGATGAACGAACCTAGAATACATTTTGCTATAAATTGTGCCTCTATTTCTTGCCCACCGCTATTGAGAGAAGCATACACTGCAGGAAAAATCAATGAGCAATTAGAGAGAGCCACGAAGGAATTTATAAATAGTGACAAGAATACTATCACAGCAAATAAAGCAGAGCTATCTTCTATTTTTAAATTTTATACAAAGGACTTTTATAGAGGATCTAATGAAAGTTTAATCCCTTTCATAAATAAATACAGCACGGTAGAAGTTGAAGGTGATGCGCCTGTCAACTTTAAAGAATATAACTGGGGATTAAATAAACAATAATTGAAAACCATCTCTACTCTTTTTGCGTAGATTTGATGACCATAAATTATTTAATGAAGCCTTCTATTTCGATTGTCATACCGGTACTTAATGAATCTGAAACGATTATTAAATTACTAGCACACTTGAAAGAGAAGGCTTTTTCTATTGATGATGTCAAGCAAATTATTGTAGTAGATGGAGGAAGTAAGGATGATACTTACAACCTGGTAAGCAGCTATAGCGAGCAAAACCCTGAAGTCTCAGTTATAAAATTTGCAAAGGGTAGAGCCAAACAAATGAACACAGGAGCCGCTATCGCAACAGGCTCAATTCTCTACTTTTTACATGCAGATTCTTATCCTCCTCAAGATTATGATAAGCATATCGTGGAGCAAGTGGTTGCTGGTAATCCTGCTGGATGTTTTAAGATGAAATTTGACTCTAACCACTGGTGGTTAAGACTCGCTGGATGGCTTACACAATTCAAGTGGAGAGCCTGCAGAGGAGGAGATCAAAGTCAGTTTATCACAGCACAGTTATTTAAGGAGCTAGGCACTTTTGACGAGCGTTATATTATCTATGAAGATAATGACCTTATCAATAAGTTATATGCTAAGCGTAAGTTTGTAGTAATTCAAGAGTGGCTTACCACCTCTGCAAGACGCTATGATGAAAACGGCGTATGGAAATTACAATTTCACTTTTGGAGTATTTATGTGCGCAAGTGGTTTGGTGCAAGTGCAGAAGATTTGCATAAATATTACCTTAAGAAAATATCCTAACCTCCAGGAGATTCAAAATCTAAGAACCTTCCCTTAGTTATCATGAGGTCATTCAATTCATAGTTGAACCCTATTCAGCGTCCTAAACGCATAAAGTTCTCTTAAAATAGCTCTATCCTTTTAGACCGTTATTGCAATAAGATACTGCTATACTTAATTTTGCTACTATACATTATATGACTAAAAACAATTGATATGAACTTTATAAATGCAATGCAAGAACGTTATACCACAAAGAAGTATAACGCATCAAAAAAAATAGATAGTAAACATATAGAAGAGCTTAAGGAAATATTACGCTTAAGTCCGTCTTCCATAAATAGCCAGCCATGGAAATTCACTTTTGTTTCTGACGAGGCTACCAAAGAAAAACTTTCTAAAGTATCGTGGATTAATACCGAGAAGGTAACAGATAGTGATACTGTAGTTGTTTTTAGCAGGATTAATGATCTAGCAGCTTTTGAAAAACAAATAGAAGAAGAACTACCTCAAGGTGCAGTAGATTACTATAAAGAATACCTAAAACCGTTACCAGAGCAAGAAATCAAGGCATGGTTTGACAAGCAAGTGTATTTATCGCTAGGAGTATTATTAACCGCCTGTGCTGCAATGAACATTGATGCAACCCCAATGGAAGGTATTGAGCCAGAAAATTACGATAAGATTATAGATAACAAAGGCTACGCAACGCTAGTAGCAGTTGCAATAGGATATCGCGATGAAGATGATTTTAATCAACCTAGTAAAAAGCCAAAGTCAAGAATAGCTTTAGAAAAAGTAGTAGAAAGCATCTAAGGCACTTAGGTTGTTAAATGAGCATCATTAAAAAAGGAGTCACTTATTTAAAGTGACTCCTTTTTTTTGTCTAAACCTGAAGTATAGAACTAGTCAAAAATCACTTCGCCAGTAAAGAATGCTTGCACATCAACAACGGGAGGTGTATTACTTAATATTAAATTACCCGTACTTCTTAGTTCGCCCGTAATTGATAATTGGGGAGCTATTAACACGTCGTTTGTACCTCTATGGAAAATGGTAACATTTTGCACTGCTAGATCCTGTAGTGGTAATCTACTATCACCCTCCAGCAAGTTAATGTCTAAATTAGTTACGCTTCCTCGTATAAAAAAGTTAGATAAACCATTGCATTGAAGGGATACATTTTCTGAGTCTAGTTCCATATCAAAATCTCCATCTTTGTGATAAAAATCTTCCTCAATAAGATCATCAGAAACTAGTCTCAAGGTGTTCCAACTTATCAAGCCATCTCCTAAAACTGTACTGCCACTACTATTTCTAATCTGCTTAAGGTTAGGATGTGACACCCGTAATATAAAAGTATCATAATCCCTCACTAGATTACATGAGGCATTATTTTTTACGATGAGCGTATTATCCTCTACATACACTTCAAAATCTTCTAGCAGGTTTTCTCCAGTCTCAAGTACAACTGAGATCTCAGGAGCATCTTTTACGACTAACTGTACACGTTCAAAGACTATGATACTATCAAAGCTTGCTAGGTCATATTCCTCAGTAATTATAGAACCGCTTGTTTTAAGGCATGATAATGTATCCTCAGTATCACATGATGCAAACCACATCATCACTGGCAACAACACTACTATTAAATATTTATTTTTCATCTTTAAAATCTATATCCTAATCCAAATTCTACTGCCTCTGCTTTTGCGCCGTGAGCTTTTACAACCATACTTCCAGAAAAGTGATCTCCGAAAGTTCTTTTGAGCCCTAATCGATTATAAAACCTTCCTTCAAAATCGTATGGATAGTACACATAGTAGCCTAACTGAGAGACAAACGAGAGCTCGTTAAAATGCAACTCATGCCCTATAAAAACTCCAAAACGTTTCCAGTCTTCATCACCTGTAACTTCACCATCTGGAAAAGCGACAGACTCATAACGAATGAGCTCTTTTAAGAAATTTGCAAAAAAAGCATCTACGCCTGCTGTAAAACTAGATTTATGATTTATACGCTTATCTGCAAATGCCGTAAGGGTTAAAAATCCGTATCGTGGAGAATTATTTATATCACTTTGATTTGCACCACCACTTACTACTAGATTATAATGTATAGGCTCTGAGTATGCTGTTTTTTCTCCTAGTGGGATGTAATCCGGAAACTCATTTGCTTTTGGAAAATAATTAATCCCCGCAGTAAATGCCCATGTATTTGTGGAGTTATTAGGCGCTTTGAGGTTTGCGTTACTGTAGTGTATAATAGTAACCCCCGCGTGTACTCCTATATTTTTGAAGATATTATTCTGCTTGAAACCAAATTTCAGCATGGTACTACTCAACACAGTGGTGCCATAAGCGTTATTTATAAAGTTAGTCTCTCTATCATATGGATTTGTAGCAATTGCAACTCCTTGCCCTATTCTAAACTGTAATCTACGCTTCCAGTAGTAAAAGTTATAATGCGCATAAGCACTATACAATTCCCCTAGATTTTCATTTTTCATGTCTTGATACACAAAAGTGTAACCCACATCTGGAAAATTATAACGTCGCTCCCATGCTTCATACCCGTAAGTCTTTCGGTTATAGGCAAGCATTATTCCCTGCGGATGCTCTGTTATAAGATGAGATATATCTGGATTATGCTCTAATAGAGTACCATAAAAAAAATCTGCCTCGAGGTCAAAAGGACGCACTTTTTCCTCTTGTGCATGTATCGTGATGGTTAGTATGCAAGAAAACGCAATCCCTAGCTGGCGCAAGTAATTCATAAGAGTCACTGGTTAGTGTTTGTGAACTTACGAAAATTTGAACGTGCAGGTTTGCTTTTTATTCTAATTATCTAATAATGGAAAACCTAAATAGGATGGATAGTTACGCTTTCGCGAAAGCGTAGTATAAATAAATACTTTATTAGTCAATTTATAGATAGGAACTGCTATAAAACAAAAAAGGGATGCACTTTCATGCATCCCTACTATATGTAAATATTCAACTACTTACTATTAACATAAAAGGCATGTATTATACCTGGAATTATACCTAGAATTGTGAGGATAATATTTATGATTAAATCCTTACCTACGCCTTTGTTTAAAGCAACCGCAAGTGGTGGAAATATGATATTTAAAATGATGGTTAGAATTGACATTGTTTTTGGTTTTAGTTAGTCACAAATATATCGAGCATCAGTGTTTGAGAACGTTAAGTCATTATTAATTGAGATAGTCTTAACTAAGTAATCTTATCTTTGTAAGATTTTTCTTAACATTTATATCAAATCACACGATTAAATACCACTTTTATTAATGTTTTGTATATTGCTGGACATTAAACCACTGAAATGAAGAGAATTACTTTTTTTTTAATCCTAATTATGTCTAGTTCTATAGGAACTGCACAGATTGACAGCTTGAAAATAAAAGAAAGATTACAGCGTCTCATGGACTCTTCGGCCACCTATTACGAGGCTAATAACTATAGTAAATCGCTCGAGCTTAATGTTAGAATCATTGAAGAGGCAAAAAAAATAAATGATACTGGTTATTTACAAAGTGGCTTTAGATATCTAGGGTATGACTATTTGATTTTACTAGATACCATACAAGCTAGAGAAAGCTTTGAGCGATCTCAAGAGTACGCTAGCCTCGCACAAGATAGTCTAGGGCTAGGTCTGACCTATATGGATCTTGCAAATCTTTATGGTTACTCTGAGTCCTCAATGGAAAAAGCTCTTCAGTACCATGACAAGTCTATTATAGTATTCAGAAAATTAAAAGATTCATTTAACTTAAGTAATGCTTATCTAAACGCTGTACTTACCCTACAAGAACATGAGCGATTTGATAAATCATTAAAGTACCTAACGAAGGCCGATCAACTTAAAGACCACCTATCAAATGGGCTGAAAGCAAACCTTGAAAATCAATGGGCCATTTACTATTTACATGAGAAAAATTACAAGAAAGTAGATTATCATTTATCAAAGATTTTTAAAGACACCTTATTACAATCATCAAAATTTGAACTTGCAGATAGCTACCTCAGTTATAGTTTGAGCCTTTATGGTCAAAAAAGGTACAAGGAAGCTTATGAGTATGGAGTGAAATATCAAAATTTATATGAGGAAACTACAGAAGAATATAAGAATGAAGAATCTCAAAAAATAGCAGCAAACTTTCAAGTAGCCGAGTACAAAAAGAATATTGAGAGAAATGAATTAAAAAACAGGCTTCAGGCAGAAATCGTAAGAAGCCAGATAAACTGGAATAAATTTCTAATTGTTGTTACAGCATCAAGTATTCTGCTCTTAATCCTACTCTATAGGATGTATAGAAGTAAGAAAGATTATGTAAAAAGCCTGACTGAAAAGAACATAGAATATCTTACGGCAAAGAATGAATCTGAGGAGTCTACAAAAGCTAAGACTGCGTTTTTCTCAACGGTGAGCCATGAGTTAAGAACTCCTCTCTATGGCGTTATAGGGCTCAGTACTATCCTAATGGATGATCCAAAATTAAAATCTCATCAGCAAGATCTTAAGTCTCTCAAATTCTCGGCAGACTACCTGCTTGCGCTCATAAATGATGTACTACAAATCAATAAAATTGATTCCAATACAGTTATAGAAAATAATGAAGTTTTTAATACAAGAGATTTTATTAAGAACGTTGTTTCTTCTTTTGAATACATGCGCCAGCAAAACAAGAACAACATTCATATTAACATTGATGACAACGTTCCAGAATTTGTAAAGGGTGATGCTACAAGGCTTTCTCAAATACTAATGAACTTAGTGGGAAATGCATGTAAGTTTACAGAAAATGGGGACATATATATATTACTTGAAGCGTCTGGTCTTAATGATCAAAAGGCTAGTATTCACTTTACAATCCAAGATACGGGTATAGGGATTCCTGAAGAAAAACAACAAAGTATATTTGATGAATTTTCTCAAGTAAGCTCAAGACACTACACATATCAAGGTACTGGATTAGGACTGCCTATTGTACAAAAGCTACTAGCACTTTCTGGAGCTGAAATACACTTATCAAGTAAGGTGGGAAAAGGTTCTACATTTTTCTTTACGCTAGACTTTGAGATGTCAAATGAATCATTAATTGTGGATCCAATAGTTATTATAGATGACAAACAACTCAAAAATAAACGCATCCTTATTGTAGATGATAACCGTATCAATCAAATAGTGACAAAGAAAATACTACAGAAACTAGAAGTTAGCTGTAGCATTGCAAATAATGGTCAGGAAGCTGTAGAATGCGCTAGAGATAATGAATATGACCTTATCCTTATGGATATTAATATGCCCGTAAAAGACGGATTAGAAGCTACTAAAGAGATTAGACTCTTTGATAAAAAAATCCCTATCATAGCGCTTACAGCTGTAGAGGTAAAGGAAATGCGTTATAAAATCTACAACGCTGGACTTACAGATATTATCGTAAAGCCTTATGATATCACCATTTTTAAGCGTACTATCTTGCGCAATTTGCAGCATTTAAATACTGGACAACCTACTGCTAATAGTCAGCTACAGGTTTAATAGTAATTCACTCCTGATTAAAAGTATTGCCCTACTCCAAATACGAATCCGCTGGTGGATTTTGGGGTTATTCCATATCCATAATCAATCCTAAAAGTTGCATTAAAAATCTTTTTGTGAGTAAAACGTAATCCTAGTCCGGGATACACTCTAAGGTTTTGATCATCTCCAAAATCATCAAAATCTCCACCTGGATTTCTCCAAGATCCAGCATCTACAAACGCATTACCTTGTAATACAAATGATTCTTTATCAACCAGTGTATGTCTATACTCTGTGTTTATTACAATTACTCCTGTACCACGATCTATCGTATTCCCTACTCCTCTAATATTTAAATTATTATCTACAGAAAATGGTGCAAATGGTGAGTCTGCATTAGATGCTAGACCTACTCGTAATCTGTTTGCCCAATTACCCTTATCACCTAATCTAGTAAAATATTGAAAGTCATTCCACCAGATTGTAAAATCGGGTAATCTACGATCATTTGCCATCACATGCTGCACATTAAATGTGCTTTTAAAACCAGATATATACTGGTAATAGTAATCTAGTGCGTTATATTCATAGATACCTTTTATAAGAATCTTGTCTACATTAAATTCTTGAGGAACCCCTGCAGAAGTCGCACCAGCTAGGTATTCATACTTTTCATTAAATAAATTTACACCTGCCTCTACCCGATGCTTAAAGTTTATGGCATATAATCCTAATACTTCAAAAGAGGTGTTACTGTACTTATAATCTGCGGTACCTTCGTCTAGAAAAACAGGTTCTTGTGTAGTTAATCGCTGCGCATTTATCGCAACTCCTAGCTTATTATTAAATAAAAATGGAGCTCTAAGGTTCACCCCATAAGAATTAAAAATATCTCGTTGATAAAATCCTCCAAAGGCTATATTTCTCCCTAAGGTATTGAACTCGTATAGACCTACTCTAAAGGCAAATTCATCATCATTTGTAGTATAGACATTGAGCTGAGGGTTTATCGTTATATTCTCTTCAATATAATAGCGAACTTCATAATTATCATATGAAGGAATCACTTGATAATATGCGTGCCGTACTGCTGGTAGTCTTTTGAGTCTTATAATATCTACCTCTAGTAATGTAGAATCTAAAGGACTATCTACACGCAAATCACTAATTAATTTAATAAAAGAGGTCTTAAGTTTTTTATTGCCATGAATAGTAAAATCCTTCACAATGCCTTCTTGCGCATTACTCATAGAGCAATACAGCATGACTAGAATGTATAACCAAAAGTATTTCATGTACTGTAGGATTTACTATGCTTTATAATTAGATTATATCATAATCTACAAAATCATCTTACATTAAAAATACTGCCCTATCCCGAATACAAGTCCGCGATTTTGAGTTGCTCCAAGTCCCACTCCATAGTCTAACCTGATGACAGCGTTAAAAATACGTTTATGTATAAAACGCACTCCAAGACCAGAGTACAGCTCCACATTATTGATACTCGCTAGATTATCAAATCCTTCTCTAGGACTTCGTATTGATCCAGCATCTACAAAAGCATTTCCTTGAAGTACAAACCAGTCCTTTTCTATAAGCGTGTGCCTATATTCTGTATTTACAAAAACAAAGGATGTCCCTCTATCAATATCATTACCTGCTCCTCTAAGATTAAACTGATTATCAACTGTAAAAGGAGCAAACTCAGATTCATTATAAGAAGCATACCCTAGCTGTAGTCTACTTGCCCAGTTACCCTTTGTTCCTATTTTTTTAAAATACTCTGTTGCATTTTGCGCTACAAGTCCTTCTTCTAAGAGACCATCACCGCCTAAAACATAACGCACATCGAGGAGATTGCGTACTCCCTCTACATATTGATACGTAATGTTTAAAAAATTAGTCTCATACTCTCCGCGTAGGGATACTTTATTTGCATCAAGTCCCGCTGGCAGTACACTTTGCACCTCCGTATCATCAATGTCGTAAGATTCATTGTACACTCTCACTCCTAACTCTGCCTTATTATGAAAGTCTATTTCGTACAAACCATAAATCTCTGCACCTACATCATCTTTCTTGTAGTTTATAGGAGTTTCATCTAGGTAAATAGGTTCAAAAGTGACATTTTTAATATAGTTGACCCCAAATCCTAGTTTATTGGTGAATAAAAAGGGAGCTTCCCAAAAGGCTCCATAAGAGTCAAAAACATCACGTTGATAAAAGCCACCAAGTATCTGACTTTGACCAAGAAAATTAAATTCGAATGCGCTTACGCGAAAAGCAAAACTACCATCGTTTGCCTCAGAGATGCGCAAACCTGGAATAATGGTAAAATTTTCGACAATCTTATAGGTGAGTTTGTACGTGCTGTCTGTAAGTTTAGTTTGAACAACGGTTGCATTTGCAATGGCTGGTAGTCTATTTAAACGCTCAATATCTGTTGCGACTTTAATAGAGTCATATGCCGTTTGTGATTTTACTTTAATAAGCCTTCTCAATAAAGATTCATCTACACGTTTTAACCCTTCAAAAGTGATTTCTTCTATAATAGGTTCTTGTGAAAAAAGAAATGAAGTCATCAACAGCGCGCAGACGAGGGAGAAATATTTCATAAAGGCTATAGCTATATTAAAAACGTTGGTCGAAAGTAATGCACAATCATTGCGCAACACGCCATTATTTACTTAAATAAATGATGAGCATCTTATTTAATACTTACCATAATGCTGTCTTATTACAGCTTCGGCTGGTTTATTTTGGGGTGTAAACTGGTTGTTTTCTGGACCTCCTACCTCATCATGTTTAATGAACCACTTCCATATAAATCCTCCTGCCATCCACTCTTCATCCCATACTGTATCAAAGAGAGCTTGCGTCGCTTGTGCCTGTCCTTCAAGATTTACGGTGGTCATAGATCTATCTGCCTTCCAAGGTTCTTTGCCTGTATAATCCACAGAGCGGTACCCAAATTCTGTAAAAATCACTTTGCGGTTTTCCGCTTTCGCGAAAGCGGACATCTCCTCCTTCCATCGTTGCCATCCCGCTGTAACACACTCCACAGATGGTGTTTGATCATCACAAACTGGAAAATAAGCATCAATCCCTATGTAGTCTAGTTGGCTCCAAAAAGGTGTCTTCTTATACTCATCCCAGTTTGCAGCATACGTAAGTTTACCATTGTACACCTTTCTTATATCAATAATAAGTTGCGTCCAAAAATCTGGTCTGTTTGTTACAAATTGTTCTAACTCTGTACCTATGCAAAAGATGGTTGCTCCTTCTTCTTGAGCTAGTGTGGCATAATCTATTATAAAGTTGCGGTATGAATCTTCAAGCGCTGTCCACTCTACCTCTGTTTCCATTTTAAGGTACCCAGTAAACTCGCCATTGCGTATCCATATTTGTGGTTTTACCATCACCTCAATACCTGCTTTGTGCAATTCTGAAACATAGTTGCGACCTCCTTCTCTGGTCTCACCATACCACTGCCTGTCTGTGTTGTATATAATTTGTGGTTTATCTTTTTGTGGTACAAACCCAAACGGCATTACCGCAGCATAGTTTGCATTTACAAGTTGTACAGGGCTTACATGAGTGCTATCTACCGGATTACGATTTGCAACAAAACTCACCCCATTGATTTTCTTTTCTTCTGTTTTTTGAGCGGTACATGCTTGTAGACAAATCAATAAAAAGAAACATCCTATAATATTTTTCATCTACTTATTTTTTTGATTTAAAGATATGTGTTTATGATTAAAATTTGAAAAGCATATGAGTTATAACGAAAGATCTTAAAAGCAATAAGACCCTAAGAACTGGGTAGCTCTCAAGGTCTATCATAGTGTGCTGTATACTCATTGTAGTTAACGTATATGAATATACATTGCACTCGTAAAGAGCTTAGATTAGGGGAACCTAAGCGCTCTAGCTATATGTTAAAAAACAGCTCTCAACCCTAGGTTAAAAGTCTGCCCTAATCCAGTATCGTTTCCTCTTACAAAGTTTGTATATAATGCCTCAAGGTTAAGAGCGTCTGTAAGTTGATATTTTGCCCCACCACCTACAGCTGTAAAGTCTTGTGAGAATTCGTTTCCTAAATCTATAAGTTGTGAGTGCTGCACAAGGCCTAATACTGTAAATTTCGAACTTGGGAAATAACTTAAAAACAATCCAGGAGTAAGACGCAAACTATCATTTGCAAAACTATCCTCATCATCTCCAAAGTTGAGCTCAGAATTCAAATCTGCAAATAGTTGCCAGTCTCCTCCTGCAAAAGTATGATCAAAGAAAAATCTGTTTTGCCATGTAAATCCTTTTTGATCAAGAAAAACACCTTCTTCTGTCTCATTATCTACTAGAGGAATAAAAAACGAACTCTGGATAGAGAAGTTATTTACTTTACTAAACGGAACAAACTTTACAGATGGTGCTATAGAAGTAAGACCGCTACGAGCAGTGCCTCGCTCACCATCAAATTTAAATACATCAAAGGCATCACGACCGCCTATAGTGCTAGATCTTGCCTCTAGTATTAATCCTACGTTTACTCTATTATTATTTGAAACACCAGTATACACTTCAAGTGTTGATGTGAAGAAATTATTTCTTGGGATATCACGATCCTCACCATTTTCTCCAAAGGTGTCTTTAGTCTCTGTGTACAGATTATTAAACCATTTGATGTCAAATTGCCCTTTTGAGATAAGTTTAGACGGTGTGAGTGTTTGTATCACAGAGCCTCCGTCTTCAAGGTTTTCTGTATCATCTTGTGCAAAAGAGGTTGCAGCAACATGCATTAAAGCCACTAGTAGGATTGTTTTTTTCATTGTAGTTGTTTTTGATTATTTGTTTGTGCGTCACACACCAGACGGCTAGGGTTTAATACTATCTGGTGAGAACGGCTTTTTAAGTCAATAGTTATCTACCTCGACAGGTATCGAGTAGTTGTAATAGGTAAATTTTAATGGAGTTATAGCAAGTAATCTATACCAGCTCTAATGTACTAGAAACTATTATTTAGAATCATTAAGTGTCCAGTCATAAGGATAATATGAAAGCTTTGCATCACTAGAAATTGCTTCTTTACGGTATTTGTTTAGAAAATCTATCTCTGTACCCTTGCGTACGAAGTCTTCTTTATACCACTCAAATATTTGAGAAATCTGAACTTTATTACCGTTCACCTTAATGAAGTTAGGATTATTAACGGCAATCGTAGTCTGGAGTTGTAATTGTGATTTTAATTTTGCTGGAGTATATGCCTCGTTTATAATAGGAGGACATCCTAAACCTGCGCACACTAACACAAAGTGAAAACGAGGTTCACCTGGAAACGCCGCACGTAATTTCTTATTTTCAATATCATTTAATGTGATATTTATCCCGCCTAACTTGTAGGTGTTTTTATCAAAAAAACCTTTTATAGATAGTGGTTGCTTTACTGGATACTTCTCTGTGATGCCTTTAATAACTGCTAGGTTATAAGCGTTAATCCAGAAAGATTGATACGTTGCCGCATCAGATGTGCTTACTGATATAGATGCTGCATTTTCTAATAGCTTATCTAGCGCTTGTGGGTTTGCCTTTACAGCGGCATAATTCACTAGTCCATTTTTCACGTTTGCTTTAAAGAAAGTATCTGCATTAGTGAAAAATGATGCCGTGTCTTGTGCTTGGATGTTCACACTTGACAAAATGATTACGAGAAGTAGTGCGAGGTTGGTAATTGATTTCATAAGTAAACTTTTTTCTGCACAATGGGTCGAGCTCAAATAGAGAGACTTACAGCCAGACCATTAAAAATTTAAAATAACCAGTTCAGTACGCTCCATAATTAAGACTATAATTTCCTTACGAATATCTTAACATTTAGATAAATTCTAAATAGAGAGCATCGCCTTAAGTTTGTTATCTTTAAAACGACCCAAGGATATGTTATCTCATAGAAACAAGTTTTAAAATACTTGTTTAGACTACTATATATTTTGCTTTCGCGAAAGGGTAACAAAAAGATTTTTTCGCGAAAGCGGGACAACACAACCATTCATTTTTTAGTTTTTACTTAGGTAAGAATTATATAAAACCAACCTCAATGGAAGAACACATCGTCATTATAGGTAACGGTATTTCTGGCGTTACCACCGCGAGACACATCCGCAAAGCTTCTGACAAAAAGATCACCATCATTTCTGCCGAAACGGATCACTTCTTTTCTCGTACGGCGCTCATGTATATCTATATGGGACACATGAAATATGAACATACAAAACCGTATGAAGATTATTTCTGGAAGAAAAACCGCATTGATCTTAAACGCGCTTTTGTAGAGACTGTAGATCATGAAAACAAACAATTACTCCTTTCTGGTGGTGAAAAAATGAGTTATGATAAGCTAGTGCTTGCCGTGGGATCTACTCCTAATAAATTTGGCTGGCCCGGCCAAGATCTCGAGGGTGTACAAGGGTTGTATTCAAAACAAGACTTAGATAAACTAGAAGCAAATGCTCCAGATAACAAAACGTGTAAACGTGCTGTAGTAGTAGGTGGAGGTCTTATAGGTATTGAGATGGTAGAGATGTTACTCACTCGTGACATCCCTGTGACTTTTTTAGTTCGCGAGAATAACTTCTGGAACGGAGTGCTCCCTATAGGTGAAAGCCAGATGCTCAATCGTCACATAAAAAGTCATCATGTAGATTTACGATTAGGTTTTAATCTAGACAGTATTCTAGCAGATGATAATGGTAAAGTGCGCGCTGTAACTATAAAAGAGACTGGAGAAGAGATTGCTTGTAACGTTGTAGGGCTTACCGCTGGTGTGTCTCCTAATGTGGCTTTCTTAAAAGATAGCGGTATTGAGCTAGGACGAGGTATCAAGGTCAATCCTATGCTAGAGACTAATATAAAAGATATTTATGCCATAGGTGATTGTGCAGAGCAGCACGAGGGTATAAACGGCCGTCGTCCTATAGAGGCTGTGTGGTATACTGGTAGAATGATGGGCGAGGCACTTGCTCAGACACTTACTGGAAAACCTACAGCATATAACCCGGGACACTGGTTTAATAGTGCTAAGTTTATGGATATAGAGTACCAGACCTACGGATGGGTTTTCTCAAAACCTAAAGAAGGTAATATCCACTTCCACTGGATGCATAAGGATGATAATAAATGTATCACTATCGAGATGCAAGAAGGTACTCGCAAGTTTATAGGAATAAATAATTTTGGGATACGCCTGCGTCACGAACTATTTGACCGCTGGCTTACCGAAGGTCAAACTACAGACTATGTACTAGAGCATCTTAAGGATGCAAACTTTGACCCAGAGCTCTACACTCATTACGAAAAAGAAATCCTAGCTGAGTATAACAAACAATACGGAACCTCTCTCGCTCCTAAGAAAAAGAGCTGGAAAAGAATCTTTGCATAACCTACCTTACGACTTACACTTATGAAAATTATTAAAAACTTAGGCCTGGTTATCTTTCTTACTGGACTAGCAATATGGACTGCTTCTGTGTTTATGGGAGGCTTTACATTACAACAAGATCAACTAGACGCTTTTGTTTCTGAAAAAGGAATTAAAAGCGAACTCATTACTAAAAAAATAACAGAAGACGTAGTGGGCAAAACCCTAGGCACCTTTGCTTTTACAGGTGCCATACGTAATGCCCTTGCCGAAAACAACACCTATTATGATGCTCAAATAGCCAAATATGACGCTGCAAAGGAATGGGATAAAAAAGGAGAACAATACCAGTATCGCATTAATGATAAAGACTTTCAAGCCTTTAGCTTCTCCCTAGCCAAAAAAGCAGGAACAGGCTTCATCGTTAAAAATAAAGGGCTCATGTGGTTCTTAACTTTTGGACTAAGCATCTTAGGAGCACTTATGTTTATTTTTCCTAACCTTGTTTTATTAGGTAAACCAGGAATTAAAAACGACCACATCTACCACGACGCAGCTACAAACCGCGGCTGGATTGCCTGGTTAGTACTCATATACCTCGTGCTATTTTACCTAGTGCTTTATTTTAATGCAGACTATGTAGTAAACTGGACATTTATACTCGACCCTATTAGTAATGCGCTTAACGGTGGAGATGCCAGCCAGTGGTTTGTGTACGGTTTCTTGTACTGTACCATCATGCTCACGATGGCCATGCGTATGTATATAAAGTACCGTCACAATAAATACCAGATTGTACGTACTACCTCTGTATTATTCTTCCAGATAGTATTTGCCTTCCTTATTCCAGAGATCATGTCTAGCTTAGGAAAGCCAGGATATGATTTTAAAAATGCATTCCCACTTGACTATGATTTCTTTTTTGAGTGGAATCTAGAAACACTTACAGAAAGTGGTGGCCTAGGTATTTTCATCCTTGTATGGGGTGTTGTACTTACACTCGTGATAGTACCAGTAATGGTATACTTCTTTGGAAAAAGATGGTATTGTAGTTGGGTTTGTGGTTGTGGAGGTCTTGCCGAAACACTTGGAGATCCTTACCGCCAGCATTCTAACAAAACGATGAAAGCTTGGAAGCTGGAGCGCTGGCTCATACATTCTGTACTTGCTTTCTCACTTGTAATGACCGTGGTTACTTTATATTGCTACTTTACAGGAGCAGAGTCGCTACTAGGTATCAACACGCAGTGGATTAAGGATACGTACAGCTTCTTGATAGGCGCTTGGTTTGCAGGAGTAATTGGGACTGGATTCTACCCTATTTTTGGTAACCGTGTATGGTGTCGTTTTGGATGCCCGCTAGCAGCCTACTTAGGATTTGTACAACGTTTTAAATCGCGTTTTAGAATCACTACAAACGGAGGACAATGTATCTCTTGTGGTAACTGTTCTACCTATTGTGAGCAAGGAATTGATGTACGTGCATATGCTCAGAAAGGAGAAAACATCGTACGTTCTAGCTGTGTAGGTTGTGGTGTATGTAGCGCAGTATGTCCTCGTGGCGTACTTAAATTAGAAAACGGACCAGAAGCAGGTCGTATCAACCCTACTCAAGTATTATTAGGTAATGACGTAGACCTTATGGATTATGTAAATAATGATCAAGATGTAGCGTAACTATTTTATTACGCTTTCGCGAAAATGTGATATTTCAAAAACCACCTCAGGAAACTGTGGTGGTTTTTGGGTTTTTAAACTGCGTAAAGAGCTTATTTATGATAAGCTAATATGCACTTTATTTCAAAAAATACTACGATAGTGCGGAAATCCATAAAATTAAAATATTAAGCTTTTGTATTTTCGGTGGCTACATACCAAATACAAATATATAACCTTAAAAAACGGCTAATCCATTGGAAAACTTTAATGAGGGAAATGTGGAAAAAAACGACACGTTTAATAAAAGCTGAAGACTCTAACTACTTAGACAGCAATACTACAGTTATCGGAATTTGGTGGATATTATGGATTGTGTCTAACTATATAGGTAATTATGTACTTAAGAGTATCTTTAAAGAACAGACTATTGAAACTTTAATGAGTAGTACTATTGCAGACATGGTCATGTCAATATTAGGAATACCCCTAGCTATCGTGACCGTAACTATTATCAAAAACTATTCGTCTAAAGAAGAGAAAATTTCAAGTTTAGAAAAACAAAAATCTATTTTGTAGATAGCATAATTCAACTAAATCATGGATATCATCGCATTAGAAAAGAAAAGACTAGAATGGTCTCTTAGAACATTTACAGAAGCCACCCCAATGGGATCGCTTGAAAAAGCTAAGGAAGAGATAAAAGAAATAGAAGACGATATTACCAATGACATTAAAAATCCAGTCGAATATGCAGATGCTATCATGTGCATATTTGACGTAGCAGCTAGAATGGGAATAAGTGCAGAAGATGTCATGATTGCCTATGAAGAGAAGCTTGCCGTTAATATGAAGCGAACTTGGAAGAAGAATTCAAATAATAGCTATTCACATATAAAGTCATAATTTTAAGCTTTCTTATAGGTATACTTTTGGCTAAGAAATCAACTTTATAAACGACTACAGAACCGTAAAAATTTTAATAAAACTCAATCTTCCTTCAGATCAATGGCAACCCTACCTCAACAATTAGAAAACCCTGTATGGTATTCTTTACATGAAACACATAAAAAGTTTGCAGTTACTTTTGATGGTGTTCTGTTTTATAATCCCGCGGTATGTACGTTTGGGGCTTTCTTTGATGAGGCTAAGACTGCAAGCGCTTCTAGGGAATATATAAATACTAGAAAAGATTTCTTCTTCGTCACAGAAAACCAAACACCCCATATAGATGACACAAAAATTGTTCTAAACAGAAAAATTGATGGTTGCCAGATGGTGTTAAAAAAATTAAGTGACGTTGTAATCAAGGAAGAGATCATATTATTGGACGAGTCTTATATTGATGAGATTTATGAGCTCGTATGGTTAGTAATGCCTGGTTTCTATCAAAAGCGCAGTTTTGAAATGGGCAATTTCTATGGAATTATTAAAAACGGAAAACTAGTTGCCATAGCTGGACAACGCATGCAAACCAATCTCTTTGTAGAAATAAGCTCCGTAGTCACCCATCCAGATTACACAAAACAAAAACTAGCTAGTCAGCTCATTGCTCACAACGCTCAAGAAATTTTAAAAGAAAACAAAACCCCCATTTTACATACCAACAAAGGAAATCTTGCTGTCCCATTGTATGAAAGATTAGGATTTGAGGTCACTAGGGATATGAATTGGTTGTTATATTGTAAAAAATAGTAAGTACTATGAGACAACTTTTTATCTTATCGATCATTTTATGTTTTAGTATCAGCGACACCTTGCTACATGCTCAAGAAACTAATTTCATAAACGATTATATACAGCGTTTAGAAAACTCCCAAGAATATCTCAATCTCGTTGCAGAAGCAATGCCTAGTGAGAACTACAGCTACAGAGTGACGCCTGAATCTAGCAGTTTTGAAGAAAACTTAATGCACATCGCATGGGCGATGGACTGGCACAGTGAATCACTTTTAAATGGGCGTCCAGCAAGGAACTGGGAGTCAGATAGCGAACTTAAAATTGCTTCCAAAACTAAGGAGGAAATGATTGCTGCTGTAAACAAGACTTTTGAACACACCGTCAAATTAATCCAAGAGCTTGATACAACCCAATTGAATGACACAGTAGCTTACGGCAATCTGCAACGCACAAAGCGCCAAGTGTTACTTATCCTCACCGATCACATTACGCACCACAGGGCACAAATGCTAGTTGCATTGCGCCTTAATGGCTTAATACCGCCGCGGTATATGTTGTATCAGTAATGTAAGACAAAACGTATTTTAAAAGGTTATTACCATATTTCTAAAATGAAAATCATCACGAATAAATTTCAATAATGAACGATTTAATTAAACTTGGAAAGAAAAGAACATTGCTTATTTCACTAAGTATTTTACTTGTCTCCATACATACTATTTATTTTTACAATGTGAGTGTAATAGAGGTAGAACCTACCAAACTGCTTCAACAATTCATACGCTTTTTATTAACTATTGGGCTACTACTCATGGTTTATAAAGGAAAAAATTGGGCAAGGATTATTGCTATAATTCTATTTGCTTTAGGAATATTAGGAGCCATTTTTGGATTCATTACAACCGACACTTATTTTCTAAATAAAACACCATTCTTAGTAATGATTTTCGTCTATGGAATGGCGGTTTATCATTTCAGCTTTTCAAAAAGTTTTAAGGCATTTTTTGAATCTCAAAAAACTAATATTAACCAAGCTCCCGGCTTATACGAGAGACAGATGCAATTAGATAAGTTCTGGCAAATCGTTGAGACTAGTAATATTAAAAGTCATGGTGATTATGAACAGCAGCAAGAGCAATTAAAAAAAGAATTACTACTCCTTAATCCTCCAGAAATTGTTGCTTTTAATAACACCTTTAAGTTTTTAAAAGGAAGCATTTACAATTGGGACTTTTGGGCAGCTGCGTATATAATTAATGGAGGGTGCTCTGATGATTGCTTCTCAGACTTCAGAGGTTGGTTAATAGGCAGAGGAAAACAAATCTTTGACAATGCAGTTCAAGATATTGAAAGCCTAGCTACTCTTGAAGATACTAATGATGGTGATTGGGAAGGCTTAAGCTATGTACCAAGTATTTCCTTTGAAGAGAAGACAGGAATAGATATGCCTATAGGAATTCGACAAAACATGATTATTTCTGGTGATGAATGGGATGAAGAAGGAGATGATTTGAAGAATAAATATCCTAAACTATGGATGACTTTTGAAGAAAATTAAAAAAGCTGTTACACGTTCAGACACTATTAAAAACACCTTGACAAACTAGTTGATGAACTAGTCAGAGGTCGTTCTATGGAAAAAATCTTACGCACACTATAACATTTTCGCTTTAAGCTTATTCAATAAGTCATTTATGAGCACATATTTCTTGATCACCGCCTACTCTTAATAGTGGCGGGCAATTATGTAACGCAAATTGCTGATGCCGTCAACTTCATATTCTAGAGGTTAATTATCACCTTCCCTCCACAATTCTGGACTCAAATCATTGCAAATAAACTTTTATAACTACTCGATAAAGCATCGATTACAAATCGACACTAAAAATACTATTTAGAATTATTATAAATAATTTGGTCATTTAAAAAGACATGGATATGTTTGCATCAAATTTACTATTTATATTAAGTCTAAATAAAAACAATGAAACAATTTTTACCAATCTTAAGTCTCATATTGCTTACAAATGTGGCTATTGCACAACAAGGCTCCATCACCGCTACTGTAGTAGATGTAAATAAATCTCATCTATACGGTGTTAATGCTACTCTCAAAACATCTAAGCAAGGAGCACAAACAGGAAGTGATGGAACTTTTATTATTCAAAATGTGAGTGATGGAACTCATGTTCTTACAATCTCATATCTAGGTTTTAAAACAAAGGAATTTACAGTTACGGTGGCTAATGACCTACCAACTAACTTAAACACGATCACGCTGTATGAAGGAAATGAAATCCTATCTGAAGTAATTCTAGAAGGTGAACGACGCAATAAATTTTCAAGAAAGAAAACTGCTTACGTTTCCAAACTACCTCTAAAGGACATTGAAAACACGCAAGTTTATAGTACTATCACAAATGAATTATTAAAATCTCAAGTAATAACAAACTTTGACGATGCCCTTAAAAATGCAACAGGTGTTGAACAGTTATGGACTTCTACAGGTCGTGGTGGTGATGGTGCAGGATATTTTTCCTTACGAGGTTTTTCTGTGCAACCACAGTTAGTTAATGGATTACCGGGTCTTACAAATGGAACTATAAACCCTGCAAACATAGAGCGCATAGAAGTCTTGAAAGGTCCCTCTGCTACACTTTTTGGTAATGCAGTAAGCTCTTATGGAGGCCTTATAAACGTAGTTACAAAAAAACCATATGCAGGAACAGGAGGAGAGCTATCGTTTACTTCTGGAAGCTACGGACTCAATCAGATTGTAGGTGATTTTAATACTCCTCTAAGTAAGGATGACAATCTATACTTTAGATTAAATACAGCATATACTACTGAACAAAGCTTTCAAGATGCAGGTTTTAGAAAATCATTTTTTGTTGCTCCTTCTCTATCATATAAGGTAAATAACAAACTGTCATTTTCATTCTATGGAGAAATCACCCAAGCAGAACAAACAAACCCAACATTTCTATTCTTAAATAGAAGCGCTCCTACCGAGGCATCTAATCTTGATGAATTAGAATACAATAACAAATTATCATTTACGAGTAATGAGCTTACTCTAGAAAACCCAACACAAAACTATAGGGTTGAGATGGACTATAAGTTATCTGAGTCATGGCAATCCCAAACACTTTTATCAAAAAATGCCACATCTACAAAAGGCTATTACTCATACCTATTTGATTTTGGCATTCTTGGTAATGACACATTCTCTCGATTTATCAATAAACAAAATGCAAACACCCAAACTACAGATATACAACAGAATTTTGTGGGTGATTTTAAACTAGCATCTCTTAGAAACAGAGTGGTAATAGGTGTTGATTACTTCAATGCAACCGAAACTAACAATAGCTCAGGTTATGCTTTTTATGGGAATGTAACTCCAGATGGCGGAATTAATAATGACAATCCATTTACCGCAGATGTTGAAGACACTGCGTTTCCATTATCTACATCTGCCGTAGATGCAGCAATTGCAACTCAAGGTGTAAGTAACATCAAATCAAAATATCACATCTACAGTCTATACGCATCTGATGTACTTCACCTAACGGAATCGCTATCTGCGATGGTGGGATTACGATTAGACCATTTTGATAATGAAGGTGATCTGGCAAATGCAGATGATGATTACAATCAAACTACGCTCTCGCCTAAGTTCGGCCTATTGTATCAACCTATAAAAGATGTTCTTTCCGTATTTGGGAACTACCAGAATGGTTTTACAAACGTAGCTCCACAACTCGTAGGAAATCCAGAAGATGGCCCGCAAACTCTACAAACTTTTGATCCAGAACAAGCTAATCAAGTTGAGTTTGGTTTAAAAACAAACCTTTTTAATAATAAGCTTAACGCTACCCTAAGCTACTATGACATTACGGTAAAAGACCGCGTGATTACTGATCCGTCCTCGCCATTCAATAAAATTCAAGGTGGAGAAGTTACAAGTAGTGGTTTTGAAATTGAAATAAATGCAAATCCGCTAAAAGGATTAAATATTAGAGCCGGATACAGTAATAATGATAGTGAAACCACAGCTTCTGATAACGCAGAAATTCTCAACCGTAGACCACTAGAAGCTGGACCCAAAACACTTTATAACTTCTGGACAAATTATGAATTTCATGAAGGAAATCTTGATGGCTTTGGTATAGGCCTAGGATTTAATGGAGCTAGTGAGCGACTTGCAATAAACTATGCATCAACGGGAAGGTTTACACTTCCAAGTTATGTCATTGCAAATGCCTCAATTTTCTACCAGGCAGATAAATATAGGATAGGTCTAAAGGTTAATAATGCTTTTAATAAAGAATATTATAAAGGCTGGACAACCATCAACCCACAAACGCCAAGAGCAGTAATGGCAAACATTACATATAATTTTTAATTAGCCCACTAAAGAGGATATGACCACCTGGTCATGTCCTCTTTTTCTAAATTTCTGATAATGACTAACAAAAAAATCATATTTCAAATTCATAAAATACTTGGTCTAGCTACAGGCTTAGTTGTTTTTATAGTTGCTATTACAGGGTGTTGCTGGGCATTTAGAGAAGAGATTGAGCACCTTTATGATGATTATAAAACGGTCACACCTCAAGATTTGCCTATTCTTACTCCCACCGAGGCAAAGATGCTTGCACAAGAAGTATTTCCAGAAAACACAGTGCACGGAACCGTATTTAAAAAAGCTGGTAATGCTGTAGAAGTAATATTTTATGATGCCGAACCAGAATTTTATCAAAGTGTATTTCTCAACCCTTATTCTGGTAAGGTTATTCAAGTAGACAATCACCTTACAGGTTTCTTTGCCTTTATACTCAAAGGGCATATGCGCCTATGGCTACCTAAAGATATAGGAGAGCAAGTAGTTGGTGTATCCATACTACTATTTATTGCCATCATTATTTCGGGCTTTATCTTATGGATTCCTAAAAAGCGTAAAAATATAAAACAACGCATGCGTTTCGACTGGAAAAAAACAACGAGATGGAAGCGCAAAAACTTTGATTTACACACAGTCGTAGGTTTTTACATTTGCTCCTTAGCATTAATTTTAGCTTTTACAGGATCTATGATGTCATACAATTGGCTTAAATATGTAGTCTATAAATCAACAGGTGGAGATAAGGAGGTTCAGTTTATAATTCCAGATAACGTAAATAGTCGTCAAGACTCTGTAGGACTATTACCTATAGACAACCTCATTGTAAAATTACTTAAGGAAAATCCAGAAGCAGAAGCTTTTGAACTACATTACCCTCAAGCCTCTCATGAAAGTATTTATGTGGAAGTATCTAACAGTAAGGGCCTCTATTATAATGCAGATTTTAGATTTTTTGATCAACATACTCTTGAAGAGTTAACTACTCCAAGTATTTATGGAACGTATAAAAATGCTAGTGTTGCAGATAAAATTCAGAGAATGAATTATGACATACATATAGGTGCCATAGGCGGTATCGCAGGTAAAATAATAGCATTTTTAATAAGTTTACTTACAGCCACTTTACCTATAACTGGAATATTACTATGGTATGGAAGAACTTATAAAAAGAGACCTAACTCATAGTTTAATCAAAATATTACAACGTAAACCCAATCCTAATACCTCCCCATTTATAAGAGCTACCAGTTGCAAATTCCTTTGTGATTACGGAGCGAGTGTATTCAAAATAGAGCGTTTTTGTTTTAAGAATAAGACCGTAATCAAACTGTCCTGTTACTCTTTGTACATCTCCAGACGCAATGGTGTATGGACTATCCCGATTAATCAATCCTCCTTGTAATGTAGCGTCATAACCAATGACACTCACCATAGGAGCGGCATAGGCATATAGTTTGAAACCGCTACGCTCTGATAGTGATGAAAATGAATTATTAATAATTCCCACAGTACTATTTACTCCTAGTGATCCATTAGTAAAAAGGGTTCCTACCTTTACATTTGCACTCGCTTGAAGCGAAAATAGATCTTCATATCGCAAAAGTTGCTTTTCATATCCTACATCGTAGTTAAGTACGAGATCATTTTTAATTTGGTTTTTCCACCCCAGCGGGATTTTATTTCCAGTAGCCTCATGAATGCCTCGCTGCATTTCTTCTCCAAACGCTCCCGGGCCTATAATTCCAATACTTAAACCACTACTAAATATACTTTTTGCAGAAACATCTACCGCAATCATGGAGCTCTTGAGCATTATTGCTGCAGCAAATGGCCTGTCACCCACTTGTATTTCTGGGAGCTCATAATGATTAGGTGTAAACCCTATATGCTCGATGGATAATCCATAGCGACGCTCGGTGTATTCAGGTATATAAAACAGCTTATTAACAGGGTTTTTAGCTAAGAATGGTGCTACCAATTCAAAACTATAGCCTTGGGTATAATTTTCATCTGTTGCAGCAAAGTAGTCATTGTCGTAGCTAAACCTAAAATAGTGATTCGCGTTTATTGCTCTATAAGAAGTGGTATTATCAATTTTTTGGCTCCAAGAATACTGACTTGAAAGCGATAACATAACTAGTAGACAATACAAATTCTTCATACTAAGTATACGAGAAACTTGTATTCAAGGTTTTCAAAATAAGGACCTAATTTTATATTATAAATGACATGGTCACCATGCACGCTTTCGCGAAAGCGTAATAAATAATATCTTGTCATAAAACTACATAGATGACTACTTCACAATTACTAGGCGTTCACCTACAGCAACTCATTACAGGGCCTAATCTGACGGGATCACATCTATCGCAACACCTAGGTGATGTTTCTATAGAAGAAGCCATCACGAGTCTCTATGGACTCAATAGTATAGCGCAGCTAGTATTTCATATTCACTACTACATAAATGCTGTGGGAGACGTACTAGAAGGCAAACCACTTCTTGCTAAGGATTCTTTAAGTTTTAATACTCCCTTGATCAATACGGAAGCAGCATGGCAATTACAAAAAGAACAACTCTATGCGGCGACACATCGTTGTGCACAACTAGCAAAAGATTTTCCTCAAGAGAAATTAAAAGAAGAATTTGTGTTGAAAAAATATGGCAGTTATGAGCATAACTTAGTAGGCCTACTAGAACACTCACATTATCATTTTGGCCAAATGGTGATTATAAAGAAAATATTGCGAGCCCAATTAAAGTAATCTACCGCTACCATCTAAATCAAAAAAATCTCGATATTGCTATCGAGATTTTTTAAAAATTATTCTTGTTCTTCTGGCTTCATAACAAAGTCTTCCATAAACTTCGTTGTATAATTACCAGCTATATAATCTGGGTGATCCATTAACTGTCTGTGAAAAGGAATTGTTGTTTTAATACCTTCTATTACAAACTCATCAAGAGCACGTTTCATTTTATTAATTGCCTCTTCTCTAGTTTGCGCAGTAGTAATCAACTTTGCAATCATAGAGTCATAATTAGGAGGAATCATATAACCACTATAAACGTGAGTATCTATACGTACTCCGTGACCTCCTGGTGCATGTAAATTAGTAATGCGCCCTGGTGATGGTCTAAAACCGTTATAAGGATCTTCTGCGTTTATACGACACTCGATAGAGTGTAACTGTGGGTAATAATTCTTTCCTGATACTGGTACTCCAGCAGCAACAAGTATTTGCTCACGTATTAAATCGTAATCTACTACTTGCTCTGTAATAGGGTGCTCTACTTGGATACGAGTATTCATCTCCATAAAGTAGAAATTGCGATGCTTATCTACAAGAAACTCTACCGTACCTGCTCCTTCATACTTAATATATTCGGCAGCTTTTACAGCAGCTTCTCCCATACGCTCACGTAGATCATCTGTCATAAATGGTGACGGAGTCTCCTCTGTAAGTTTTTGATGACGTCTTTGTACAGAGCAATCTCTTTCAGAAAGGTGACACGCTTTACCGTTACTGTCTCCTACAATCTGAATCTCGATATGGCGTGGCTCCTCAATAAGCTTTTCCATATACATCCCGTCATTACCAAATGCTGCAGCACTTTCTTGACGAGCACCTTCCCAAGCTTTAAGAAGATCTTCTTTCTTCCATACAGCACGCATACCTTTACCACCACCACCGGCAGTAGCTTTAAGCATTACAGGGTAACCAGTTTCATCTGCTAGTTTCTGGCACTCTTCAAAGTCTTTTATAATTCCGTCAGATCCAGGTACACATGGTACACCAGCTGCTTTCATTGTTTTCTTTGCAGTTGCCTTATCTCCCATTTTAGAAATCATCTCTGCAGATGCTCCTATAAATTTGATATCGTGCTCCTCACATATTTTTGAAAACTTTGCGTTTTCAGACAAGAAACCATATCCTGGGTGAATTGCATCTGCATTTGTAATCTCTGCAGCAGCAATAACATTAGACATTTTAAGATAAGACTCTGCACTAGGCGCAGGTCCTATACATACGGCCTCATCTGCAAACTTCACGTGTAAACTCTCACGATCTGCAGTAGAGTATACCGCTACGGTTTTGATTCCCATCTCCTTACACGTGCGTATAACACGGAGTGCGATCTCACCACGATTTGCTATAAGTATCTTTTTAAACATAGTGTTTATTTTTTATTGAGGTACGTAAAAATGAGCAGTAAGATTACGCTTTCGCGAAAGCATACTACCACAATACCTCCTCAATGATTAAAATACCCGTAGGGGATTATGACGGATCTACCAAGAATAATGGTTGATCAAACTCTACAGGAGAAGAATCATCTACAAGAATCTTTACGATTGTTCCAGATACTTCACTTTCGATCTCGTTAAAAAGCTTCATCGCTTCAATAACACAAAGTACATCTCCTTCTGAGATTTGTTTTCCTACTTCAACAAACATAGGCTTGTCTGGTGCAGGTTTTCTATAAAAAGTTCCAATAATAGGAGACTTTATAGTGATATATTTTGAATTTTCATCCTCTGCTGGAGCAGCTGGTGCTACAGGAGCCGCTGCTTCTGGAGCAGGTGCTGCTGCAACTGGCGCTTGAGGAGCCATTTGCATTGCAGGCATTTGCTGTAAGAAAGTAGTAGGTGCCTTATCATCTTCGCCAGTCTTGATAGTGATTTTTACGTCATCCATTTCAAGTTTTACTTCGCTCGCGCCAGACTTTGCAACAAATCTGATCAGGTTTTGAATTTCTTTTAAATCCATAAGTGTTTGAATTTAGCTTGTTTAGTTTTAGTTGGAGTCATATGCCCACTTGAAGTAAATAGAACCCCAAGTGAATCCACCACCAAAGGCAGCAAATATAATATTATCTCCTTTTTTTAGTTGGTTTTCGTAATCACTCATCAGCAAAGGTAAGGTAGCTGACGTGGTATTTCCATACCTATGTATATTAATAAGTACTTTATCATCATCAAGACCCATTCGTCTTGAGGTAGCATCTATAATACGCTTGTTTGCTTGATGTGCGATAAGGAAGTCTACGTCGTCACCCGTAAGGTTATTACGCTTCATTATTTTATCACTTACATCTGCCATATTAGACACTGCAAATTTAAAAACAGTCTTCCCATCTTGAAAAACGGTGTGCTGCTTATTATCTATAGTTTCTTGTGAAGGAGGTAATATACTTCCTCCGGCATCAATCTTAAGATACTCTCTACCTATTCCATCAGATCTTAATAGCTCATCTTGTAATCCTAATCCTTCTTGATTAGGTTCAAACAAGACAGCACCAGCACCATCACCAAAGATGATACAGGTTGTTCTATCTGTATAGTCTATAATAGAGGACATTTTATCTGCCCCGATAAGAAGTATTTTTTTATAACGACCAGACTCAATATAGCTCGCTGCTGTAGACATTCCATAAAGGAAGCTAGAACATGCAGCCGAAAGATCAAATGCAAATGCATTTACGGCTCCTATTTGAGTTGCAGTATATACTGCTGTGGATGCAACAGGCATATCTGGTGTCGCAGTCGCAACTATGACCATATCAATTTCTGAGGGGTCTAGTTGTCTTTTTGCAAGAAGGTCTTGGGCTGCCTTTATGGCTAGAAACGAAGTTCCCTTTCCCTTTTCCTTGAGGATTCTACGTTCTTTAATACCAGTGCGAGAGGTTATCCACTCATCATTAGTATCTACCATGCCTGCCAGTATTTCATTGGTCAAGACATAGTCTGGAACGTAAGCGCCTACAGCTGTAATTGCCGCTGAGATTTTACTCATTTGTTTCAGTTAGATTTTTTCGAATATTGACGATTATAGTCAAAAACGAGGGGAAAAATACTAAAAATTGATCAAAACCAGCCTTTAATTAACTTTTTTTGATCAATTGTGAGCATAAAAAAAACTCTCACAACGTGAGAGTTCTATTTTATAAAAGCAAAGCTTACGCCTCTACTTCTTCCGTCTTATCAATAACTACTTGACCTCTATAGTACAACTTCCCTTCAAACCAGTGTGCTCTGTGGTAAAGGTGTGCCTCTCCAGTTGTTGGATCTACAGCTATTTGTGGTATAGCAGCTTTGTAATGCGTTCTTCTTTTATCTCTTCTTGTTTTGGAGATTTTTCTCTTAGGATGTGCCATTACGTACTCTTATTTATCTGTTAATAGTTTTTTTAAAGAATCCCATCTAGGATCTGTATCTTCTTTTTCTTCTTTTACTTTTTGATCTGGAATACTTAATTCCTCCAGCTTATCTAATATATCTGACTGCAATGTCCCGTCCTCAATACCAGGGTGAACCCTCTTATTAGGCAGAGCCAATATAATGAGTTCATAAATATACTGAGCGACATTTACTTCATACTCACCGTAAGGCAAGATTAAAATATCTTCAATATCATTATTAAACTCTTGACCAAACTTCACTACAAGAGTGTAAACATCTTTTACAGGTTGATCATAAGGCTCATTAGTAACATCACAATTTACATTGATAGTACCTGAGATTTTAAAATCAAACTCCATAAAAGTAGACTTCTTTGTTAAGAGAAGTGTAGCCTCAATGTTTGAGTCATTAAAGTCATCATATTCAAAAAGATCAAAGAACGATTTTGTAATCGTGTAATCAAATGTATGCTCTCCTTCTTTTAAACCTACGTATTGTATGGTGTATGGTTTCAATCCTTTCATCACATCAGCCGTTTGGAGCGTGCAAAGATACATAATTTTTTATATCACAAAGCACAAGCTCAATTTTATTTTAATTCTCTACAAATACTAAAAATGTCTTTAGTATCTTATCTTTTTGCTGGCGGCCTGCCTGATCGCTCTCTACCAGCACGTCTAGGAGAAACCTTAAGTACATCCTTTGTAATCTCCTGATATTCTTTTCTTTTATTATAAATTTTTACCGCAGAAAATACAGCCTCCCTAAAAGAACCTTCATCTGCAGTGCCTTTTCCTGCAATCTCATAAGCTGTGCCGTGATCTGGAGAAGTGCGAACCTTATCTAATCCCGCAGTATAATTTACCCCTTTACCAAAAGACAATGTCTTAAAAGGAATCAATCCTTGGTCGTGATAAGCAGCTAGGATAGCATCAAAATTTTTATAATTTCCTGACCCAAAAAAGCTATCTGCAGCATAAGGCCCATAAACTAACTGACCATTTGCACGCATTTTTTCAAGCGTAGGTATCAATACCTTATCATCATCATCTCCTATAACTCCGTTGTCTCCCACATGTGGATTAATACCCAGTAAGGCAATTTTAGGCCTATCTACACCAAAATCTTGCTTCAAGGCATTATACAATGTATTTACCTTCTTAACAATCACCTCTGGCGTTATCTCACTAGCCACATCTTTTACAGGAACATGATCCGTTAGTAAACCTACCTTAAGCGTATCTGTAATCATAAGCATCATCGCATCACCCTCTAGCTCTTGTGCTAGATAATCTGTATGACCCGGGAATGCAAAATCTTCTTTCTGAATATTAGCCTTATTTATAGGAGCGGTTACAAGTACATCAATATCTCCATTTTTCAGCGCCTTAGTAGCTTCCACAAAAGACTTCAAAGCATAATCGCCTGCTGTTTCAGTCGCCTCTCCCCATTTAATCTCTACAGGCTCCTTCCATAAATTATAGACGTTTATTTTGTTATCTAACGCTTTCGCGAAAGCGTCTATCCCATGAAACTCTGCTTGTAAACTCAAAGACTTCTTGATATAAGAAAGTGTCTTTGCCGAAGCAAAAATTATAGGCGTACAAAAATCAAACATCATCACTTCTGAAAATGTCTTTATCACAACCTCTGCCCCTATTCCATTTAAATCTCCAATAGAAATCCCTACACGTACTTTTTGATCTTTATTCATGTGATGCTTCTAGCGTTTTGTATTTTTACAACACAAAAGTAACCAAATAAAATCCATTCATGTTTACAGGTATTATCGAAGATCTTGCTACTATAGTTTCTATTGAAAAAGACCAAGAAAATATACACTATACCGTAAGAAGCGCTATCACTAGCCAACTTAAAATTGACCAAAGCGTAGCCCACAACGGTGTTTGCCTCACAGTAGTTGCCATAAAGGATGACACTTATAGAGTTACTGCCATACAAGAAACACTTGACAAAACAAATCTTAACAACCTCGCTACTAAAGACACTGTAAATCTAGAGCGCGCTATGCAACTAGGCGCACGTCTTGACGGGCATATTGTGCAGGGTCATGTAGATCAAGTAGGGACTTGTACTAACATTGATGAAGAGGATGGAAGCTGGAGATTTAAATTTAAATATGACACCTCACTTGGAAATGTAACTATTGAAAAGGGATCTATCACTGTAAATGGAACAAGCTTAACCGTTGTAGACTCTACAGAAGGAGGTTTTAGCGTAGCGATTATCCCCTACACATATGAGAACACCGTATTTAAAGACTTTAAAGTAGGTACGGAAGTAAACTTAGAATTTGATGTGATAGGGAAGTACGTAAAACGACTTACGCAGGGCTATTAGACTTAGCTTTGTTATTCTTATACGCATAAAAAACGCCAGCAAGAACACCAAAAATCACTAGCACAATAATATTATCGTCTATAGGCGCAACAAGTCCTGGTAGCGAACCAGTTCGCGTATTAGGTGGTGGTGGTCCATCTTGCGCATAAGCGCATAATCCCATAAATGACAGGAAGATAGTTGCAATGAAAGTTCTGAGATTGGGGCTCATAATAATTCAAAAGTAATACTCTTTGGCTGTAAATTGATTTTATCAGCCTCAGAATGTTGGGTTGGGTGTATTTGTGTATTTCGACACCAATAATACGCATTTAAACGGAATTACAAGCAAATTACTTGTAATTTTAATTTAATACAAGAACATACTGAAATACCAATTAAATAAATTATCTAATTAATATAGTACAGTAAAACGATAAAGATTGTGAATTTAGTATTCTTACTAAAAAAAGTGGTCCCACTTGGGCTCGAACCAAGGACCCTCTGATTATGAGTCAGATGCTCTAACCAGCTGAGCTATGGGACCGTTGTTTTCTATGTTTCTCAGATGAGGTTGAAAACGGCTGCAAATTTAAAACAAATCTTGAGCTAACCAAAGGTTTTTATTGCAAATTATTTATTTCTTGACATAATTCTACTAGAACACCTCCAGCAGTCTTAGGATGCACAAAGGCAACCAGCTTATTATCAGCTCCTTTCTTTGGTTTTTCATTTAATAAAATAAAGCCTTCTTTTTTTAATCGCTCCATTTCTTCTACGATATTATCTACTGCAAAGGCTATGTGATGGATACCTTCTCCTTTCTTTTCTAAAAATTTAGCAATAGGCCCATCCTCTGTTGTTGCTTCTAGAAGCTCTATCTTATTAGGCCCAGATTGAAAAAAAGATGTGCGCACTCCTTCTGAGGCTACTTCTTCTATTTTATAATGAGCTACACCCAGTAACTTCTCGTATAAATCATTTCCCGCCTCGAGATCTTTAACTGCGATTCCTATATGCTCTATTTTTTTCATAGTTTATTTAATTTATGATATGTTGTTTCATACTAATAGTATCGCGTAGGCAAGTTTAGCTTTCGCGAAAGCGCAATTACAACTATTATTACTACTAAAGTTTAATGATAACTTACTTACACAAAAGTAATACAATTCAAAAAACGTATTTTTGCAGTCTATGGAATCAAACAGACAGAAAAAAGTAGCAGGAGTTCTTCAGAAGGATCTTGCAGAAGTTCTTCAGAACGCACTACGTGACAGTGGTAAGGGAGGCATCATTGTGTCCGTTACTAAGGTAAAAGTTCCTACAGACCTTTCTATTGCCAAAGTATATCTAAGCGTTTTCCCAAACGACAAAGCAGCCGATATACTTAAAGAGGTAAATCAAGTAAAACCTATTATAAGACATAATATCTCTCAACGCACACGCCACCAGCTGCGCCGTATGCCTGAGTTACAATTTTTTATAGACGATACACTAGAGTATCTAGACGGTATTGAACGCTCTCTTAAGCGCGAGGAAAATCCACTTGAAGATCCTAGCCTACTAGCGCGACGTAAAAAGATATAAATGCAATTTCCCTATTATATTGCAAAGAGATATCTTATTTCTAAAAGCGGCACGAATGCCGTAAATATCATCACACTAGTATCTGTGGTGAGCATTATACTAGGAACCTTAGTGCTGTTTATAGTACTTTCGGCTTTTTCTGGACTTAAGGAGTTTAATTTATCTATAACTTCTATTATAGATCCAGATTTGAAAATTGCTCCAGCTTCAGGAAAGACCATTACCCTATCTCCAGATCAAGAACAGCAGCTCAACTCCTTAAAAGGTGTAGCTTCTTATTCTAAAATTATTGAAGAACGTGCATATCTAGAGTATGACGGAAGGACTTCTCTAGCTTTTTTAAAAGGGGTAGATGAGCGCTACCTAGATGTTACTCAAATGGACAGCACCATATTTGTAGGCTACTGGCCTAGCCCAGGAGAACCTGAGGTTACTATGGGACTTCTAGTACGCAAGCGCCTTTCAATAAACGTAGGAGATTATGGAAGCCTTGTCACTATCATGACGCCAAAACCAGGCACAGGACAAATTACAGACCCAACGCAAGCCTTTAACTCCTCTAAAGCGATGGTAAGCGGCGTCTTTCAAGCAGGAGATGCACTAGATAACGATCACGTTTTTGGTAATATTGATTTTGTAGGTTCTCTCCTTGATTATCCGGTAAACCAAATAAGCACCATTGAGTTTAAACTAAAACCAGATGCAGATGAAGATAATCTGCGAGATGAGTTAAGTGCTATTTTTAATAATAATATCATTATCAAGAATAGAATAGAACTCAACGATGCTCTTTATAAAATGCTTAATACAGAGAATCTGGCTTTATACTTTATATGTACGCTCGTACTTATTATCGCTCTTTTTAGCTTCGTAGGAAGTCTAATTATGATTATTGTAGATAAACGCAAGCACATCAAGACACTAAGTGACTTAGGCGCGACACTACCTACTATAAGAAAAATAATATTTACTCAGGGCGCGCTCATGATTGTTATAGGCGGAGCTATTGGCATCCTACTAGGAGCGATACTTATAGTCCTGCAGCAGCAATTTGGCTTTATACCTATCACTGCCGAACTTCCTTATCCTGTAAAGTTTGAGGTAATTAATATTGTGCTCGTATACGCCACTATATTAATATTAGGTTTTCTAGCAGCCAGACTTGCAGCTACTAGAATAAATAGAAAACTTATAGAAGACTCTTAAACGAACTGGTAGTCACCAAATTCTTTTTCGATAAGATCAAGTGCGCTAAAAACATCTTCACTCTGATCTGATGTCACAAGCTTCATACGATATTCCTTAAAGTGAGGAATCCCTCTAAAGTAATTTGTATAATGTCTTCGTGTTTCAAAAACACCCAGCACCTCACCTTTCCAGTCTATAGACATCTGTAAGTGACGCCTTGCGGCTTCTATACGTTCTTTCATAGTAGGAGGCGCCTTGTGCGTTCCCGTTTCCATGAAATGCTTTACTTCATTAAAAAACCAAGGATAACCTATACTTGCACGACCTATCATCGCGCCATCTAGTCCATACTTATCACGCATTTCTATAGCGCGTTCTGGTGTGTTCACATCACCATTACCAAACACAGGAATATGCATACGAGGATTATTCTTCACCTCTGCAATAGGACCCCAGTCTGCGTCTCCTTTATACATTTGAGCACGCGTACGACCATGAATAGATATGGCAGCACAACCTACATCTTGCAATCGCTCTGCAACCTCAACTATTTTTATACTATCGTGATCCCAGCCTAGACGCGTCTTTACTGTTACTGGCAGCTTGGTATGATTTACCATCGCTTTAGTAAGACTCACCATCAAATCAATATCCTTCAAAATTCCAGCTCCAGCTCCTTTAGAAACCACTTTTTTTACTGGACATCCAAAGTTGATATCTATAATATCTGGACCACTAGCCTCTACAATCTCTACACTGCGCAGCATAGACTCCTCTACAGCACCAAATATTTGGATTCCTACAGGGCGTTCTTTTTCATAAATATCAAGCTTCATGACACTTTTGGCAGCATCTCTTATCAAGCCCTCACTAGAGATAAACTCCGTATACACCACATCTGCACCTTGCTCTTTACACAACGCCCTAAAAGGTGGATCACTCACATCCTCCATAGGCGCCAGTAATAGCGGAAAATCTCCTACATCTATATCTCCTATTTTTGCCATTATTCGGTATTAAAAAGTGTGGTAATAAATGTCACCACTGTTTTATTGTAAACGCATTATGTTTTTAGTACGCTTTCGCGAAAGCGTAACAAGCGCAAAGGTACTTTCTTTTTCTAAGTGAATAAAACGAAGCGCTCAAGAAGTAATTGTAAAACGGATTTGTCTCTAAACAACAAAACCACTTCGTTGAAGTGGTTTTGCAATAGTACTATCGACGAATACTTGTCTTAATTGTTAATTCTATCTCGCTCTGCCTTATCTAAATCGCGATTATTATCTTTCAACTTATAATTTCCAAAATTATATTTGAACCCAATTCTAAGAAATTGAGTCTCCAATTCAGGAAAATATTGATTATCTAGTCCTTCGTACTTTGCGCTCACGTTAGCATTTGCTCTATTCAGAATATCACCTACCGATAAGCTCAAAGAAGCCCTCTTATTCCATAAAGACTTACGAAGACCTAAATCTAATTGAATAGTTTCATCTTGCGTGTATGAACCTACTATAAAACTGGACAAGTACTCAAACGTTACAAAACCCGTTAAGGTCTCTGCCTTATCAAGAGTAAGATAGTTTCCTATGTAGGCATAAAATCCATTTACATCGTTTTTAAAGCTAGTGTTAGTAGATCTGTTTATAAGGAATGAATCCTCCTCATGAAAAGCACTTAGGTACACGCTTGTATAAAGCCAGCTACTTACAGAGCGACCATGGCTAAAATCTAGCCCCCAAGATTTACTCCCCAAAGCATTCTGACTGTCTGACCTCAACACTTGATTCTGATTATCTTGCGTGGCTACCGTAACAATGTTCTCTCCATTATCTCTGTAATAAACATCAAAAAAGTATTCATCTTTCAATGAATAGTTCACATTGAATTGATGACTAAAAGATGGTTGCAACCCAGAGTTCCCTATAATAAAGTTATTCTCATTTATAAAATATGCAAAAGGGTTAAGATCTTGATAACGTGGTCTTTCTAACCTGCGAGAATAATCTATCGCAAAGCTGTGATTTTCAAAAGGACTATACTGCACATAAGCACTAGGGAATAGTTCGAAATAATCTAACTCCGTCTTCGTATTTAAAACAATAGAATTCCCTACGCTATTTGTTTGCTCAGCTCTCAACCCTCCTTTAATAGACCATTTTTCCCAATCTTTATTAAACGAAACATAAGCAGCGTATACATTTTCATCATACAAGAAGTTATCATTTTGAGCCTGCTCAAGTCCGGTATTTTCTACATTATTTAAATCAAAAAAATCAATTTTAGATTGAGAATCTATAATTGCAACTTTAGCACCTGATTCAAAAAGCACCTCACCAAAACTTGTATTGTAATCTACTTGTCCAGTAAAAATCTCAATATCTTGAGTAGCATCTGTTGCAAATCTTATGTTACTGAGCACATCATCAGTTTCATTTGTATAGACTGACCCTAGTCGCTGTAATTTATTGCGATTAAAGCTAGTAAAGTGTGCGCTTGTACTAAGTTCTCCTTTCTCCAAGGCATATGTGTGCTTTAAATCAAAAGCTATATTATTACGATCGCTATCTATAGAACTCTGTGTTCTTATAAAAAATGGATCTTGCGAGGGAGACACAACATCTGTCGTTGCTCTTGTAAATTCAAAAACATCTGGAGAAAACAAACCTATTACAGACAAGCTAAGCTGCGACTTCTCCGTTAACTCATAATCGACTACAAGATTTGCATTATGTGCCTTAGACCACGTTTTGCGCTCAAAATCTTGATCCCAAATTGTACTAACACCTCCATCTAAATAATTAATTAAGTTATCACTCTGCTTTGTAGCTTTAAGCGGATTATAACTATAATTAAAAAACAAGCTCACCTTATCATTTTTAAAGAAATGGCTGGTACCAAAAGTATGTTTTGGGTAAATCGCATAAGTACCTGTAGCACTTACATTCCCTTTGTAACCAGCTGCAACAGCCTTAGAAGTATTGATATTTAAAATAGCTCCTCCCTCTGCATCATATTTGGCTGGAGGATTTGTAATTACCTCAACAGACTTTATATTATTTCCATCTAGGCTTTCTAGTAGGCTTCTTATCTCTTCAACACTAAGTTGCACTTTTCTATCATTGAGATATACAGTGACTGGCTGGTTCCTTACATTGATCCCTCCTTGAGTTACCACCACAGCTGGCGTGCGCCTTAAAATATCAAGGGTACTTCCAGTAGAAAGAATACTATTTTCTACATTAAATACAAGTCTATCAGCCTTACGAACAACAGTAGGTGTCTTGGCAGTAATTGTGACTTCATCTAAGCTTTCTTGACTAGCTTGTAAAATAATTGGAGGAAGCGTTTTATTTCCCGAAAGGGAAAACACACTAGTTGTAGCATCTTCAAACCCTACAAAACTCACTTTGATATAATACTCATCAGCTCCTTTTAGTGAAGAAATTACAAAAGACCCATTGTCTTCTGTAATAGTACCTTGTACAATTTCCTTTTCTGCATCTAGCAACACTACGTTTGCAAATGGAATAGGTTGTGCATTAACATCTTGCACTTTACCACTAATGTTAAAGTCTTGAGAATAAGCGGAAAACGCTGTTAACACTATGAATATGAGAATGAGGGAGTTCTTAATTTCTGTCATAAGTTGATAAAAATAGGTAGAAACCTAATAATGAGCGCAATGTATTTAACATTTTTTTATAATAATTATTCTAATCTTTAATACACTTACAATATGGCCTCATATCTCGTATATTTGCAATCTATTTGAGAGACTATGAAGAACATCCGAAATTTTTGCATAATTGCCCATATTGATCACGGTAAAAGTACACTTGCAGATCGTCTACTAGATGAGACTGCAACAGTTACAAAACGTGAGTCTCAAGCACAACTGCTAGACAGTATGGACTTAGAGCGTGAGCGTGGAATCACGATCAAATCTCATGCTATACAAATGGAATATTTATATGAGGGAGAAAATTATATTCTCAACCTCATAGACACTCCTGGACACGTGGATTTCTCTTATGAAGTATCTCGAAGTATCGCTGCTTGTGAAGGAGCTTTACTAGTTGTTGATGCTGCTCAAAGTATACAAGCACAAACAATTTCAAATCTTTACCTAGCATTAGAAAATGATCTTGAAATCATACCAGTTCTTAATAAAATAGATCTTCCAAGTGCAAATCCAGAGGAGGTAACAGATGATATTGTTGACCTCTTGGGATGTGATCCTTCTGAGATTATTCCTGCTTCTGCAAAAACTGGAATTGGCATTAAGGAGATTCTTGCTGCAGTAATCAATCGTATTCCTGCACCAAAAGGAAATCCAGACGAGCCACTTCAAGCACTTATTTTTGACAGTGTTTACAACCCCTTCCGTGGTGTGGAGACTTACTTCCGTGTTATTAATGGAAGTATCAAGAAAAACCAACAAATTAAGTTTGTTGCAACAGGAAACACATACGGCGCAGATGAGGTAGGCACGTTAAAACTTACTCAAGCCCCAAAACAAGAAGTAAAAACTGGTGATGTAGGCTACCTAATCACTGGAATAAAAGATGCCCGCGAAGTGAAAGTGGGTGATACAATTACAGATGCTAAAAACCCAACACAAAATGCTGTTGCAGGTTTTGAAGATGTAAAACCAATGGTTTTTGCCGGTATCTACCCAGTAGATACGGAGGACTACGAAGAGCTTCGTAACTCTATGGAAAAACTACAACTTAATGATGCTTCTCTAGTTTTTGAACCGGAGAGTTCGGCAGCACTAGGTTTTGGTTTCCGTTGTGGATTTCTTGGAATGCTACACCTAGAAATCATACAAGAACGTCTTGAGCGTGAATTTGACATGACGGTTATCACTACGGTTCCTAACGTGTCTTACCATGCCTTTACTCATAAAAACCCTGAGGAGATTATTTTAGTAAATAACCCTTCAGATCTTCCAGAACCTTCTTCATTAAACAGAGTAGAAGAGCCTTTTATTAAAGCAACAATTATTACAAAATCTGATTTTGTAGGACCTGTTATGTCTTTATGTATTGAAAAAAGAGGGCAGATTGTAAGTCAGACATACCTTACTACAGAAAGAGTAGAACTCAATTTTGATATGCCACTTGCAGAGATTGTTTTTGACTTTTACGATCGTCTTAAAACAGTATCAAAAGGATATGCTTCTTTTGATTATTCTCCTATAGGTTTACGCGCATCAAAACTTGTAAAAGTTGACGTGCTTCTTAACGGGCAAGCGGTAGATGCTCTGTCTGCATTATTACACCAAGACAATGCTTACGATATAGGTAAACGTATGTGTGAAAAACTAAGAGAGTTAATACCACGCCAGCAGTTTGATATTCCAATACAAGCAGCTATTGGAGCTAAAATCATCTCTCGTGAGACGGTTAAAGCACTTCGTAAGGATGTAACTGCTAAATGTTATGGTGGAGATATCTCTCGTAAGCGTAAACTACTAGAAAAACAAAAGAAAGGTAAGAAGCGTATGCGCGCCGTGGGTAATGTAGAGATCCCACAAGAAGCGTTTATGGCGGTTCTAAAGTTGAATGATTAATCATCAACTTCGATAATATCAAAGGGTGCAGTTTACAAACTGCACCTTTTTTTTTATAGCCTATTTAAAAGTGCTTTTATTTTGGAAACATCAGAGGTTTGAAGTAAGTTATTTTCATGATCTGCTAGCGAGTGCATTTTTATAGCATGATTATACCCAACCGTGCTACTACTTAAACTACCATGCACTTCGCTAAAACCAGCATTCTTAAATTTCATAATATTATCAACAGAAATTCCTCCACCAGGTAAAATACCTATACGATTTCTCGCCGCAGCTAGCAATTGCAACAAGGTTTCATAACCTTCATTCACATTAACATTCATTCCTGAAGTTAGAATCCTCTGAGCGCCCATATCTATGAGTAGCTCTAATGTAGCAAGAACATTTGGAGTCCAATCAAAAGCGCGATGAAAGGTAAAAGGCAGTTCGCCACATTCAGCTATAAGTTGTTTAGTCCTCTCCGCGTCAATTGTAAAGTCTCTATTTAATATCCCAGAAACCATCCCTTGTGCACCTTGTGCTTTCGCGAAAGCAATATCTCGCAACATCACATCAAAATCGGCTTCCGAGTACATAAAATCTCCAGACCTTGGCCTTATCAATACAAACACAGGAATCTCAAGTTCTTGCAGCACCTTCTCTATCAAACCATGACTAGGAGTAATCCCTCCAAGTAACAGCTCTTGACAAAGTTCAATACGGTGCGCTCCTGCATTTTGAGCAGCCAGCGCACTTTCAAAGGAATTTGTACAGATTTCTAATTTCATACCTTAAAGATACTAAACCATATGTGCCCTTTCTTTTAATGTAAAAGTCAGTTTAAAGAATTACTGCTTTTCTGTATCTTAGACACAAACCTACCATATCAATGCGCTACCTACTCTCTCTTTTTCTTCTCCTACTTACAGTCACTAGTTGCGAGCATATTACGGAGGTTACTCCTGCTCAAAAAGATCAAGACCTTATAAGCTATGTAAATCCATTTATTGGCACCGGTGGTCACGGTCATACCTACCCTGGGGCGACCATGCCTTTTGGTATGATGCAGCTTAGTCCAGACACACGATTAGATGGCTGGGACGGTTGTTCTGGGTATCACTATGACGACGACTTTATCTACGGCTTTAGCCACACACACTTAAGCGGCACTGGAGTTTCAGATTATGGAGACATCCTCTTGATGCCTTCTACTTCCATAATGTTTAATAATGGTGCAGATGGAAAACCTGGTTATCGGGATCATTTTACGCATGATAATGAAGTAGCACAACCAGGATATTATAGCGTACACCTAGACAACTCAAATATAGATGTAGCTCTTACTGTTGCTGCTCGTAGCGGTGTTCATAAGTACGCTTTCGCGAAAGCGGACTCTTTAAAAAACTTTGTGATTTTAGATCTTGAACATCGTGATGAGGTACTAAGTACTAAAATAGACACGCTCTCTAGCACAGAACTCTCTGGACACAGACATTCCAAGGCTTGGGCTAGCAATCAAAAGTTGTTTTATTATATCAAAACATCTCATACTTTCAAATATCTAAAACAACCAAAAAGGACTAAGAACGGAGCGACATCACATAAAGCTGCATTGCAGTTTGACAATCCCAAGAATGAAGAAATCATCATAAAAATCGGAATATCTGCCGTAGATGAAGCTGGGGCGCGAAAGAACCTAGAAACCGAAATAGGAAACAAAACCTTTGACCAAGTAAAGCAAGAAGCACAAAGTACTTGGGAAAGTCAGCTAGAAAAAATTGTTGTAGAAAGTGAAAACTCAGATTACAAAACTAATTTTTACACTTCGCTATATCACACCATGCTAGCCCCTAACCTTTATCAAGATGTGGATGGCCGCTACCGAGGGATGGATCTAGAAATTCATCAAACAGACGTATTTGATTACTACACTGTTTTCTCACTGTGGGATACGTATCGCGCAGCCCACCCTTTATACACGATCATAGAAGAAGAGCGCACCAATGATTTTATAAATACTTTTCTTGCCAAGTATGATGAAGGTGGTATTATGCCCATCTGGGATCTAGCTGGCAACTATACAGGCTGTATGATAGGTTACCATGCAGTACCCGTAATCGCAGATGCTTATATGAAAGGAATACGTGATTATGATGTAGATAAAGCTTTTGAAGCGATGCTTCATAGTGCATCACAAGACAAACTTGGCCTTGCATCTTACAAGAAATACGGTTTTATACCTGCAAATGACGAAGCAGAGTCTGTATCAAAGACACTAGAATATGCTTATGACGACTGGACCATTGCTCAAATGGCGCAAGAAATGGGTAATGAAGAAATCTACCAAGAATTTACAAAGCGCGCCCAGTCTTATAAAAACGTGTATGATCCTTCGTCTGGTTTTATGCGAGGTCGCATGAGAAATACATGGTTCTCCCCTTTTGATCCGTTTGAAGTAAATTTTAACTATACCGAAGCAAACGCCTGGCAATATAGCCTCTACGCACCTCAAGATATAAGTGGGCTTATTCATTTGTCTGGCGGAAACAAGGCTTTTGAAAGAAAACTAGACACACTATTTACGGCCGAGACTGCAACTTCTGGTCGTCACCAGCAAGATATCACAGGATTGATAGGACAATATGCACATGGCAATGAACCTAGCCACCATATGGCATATTTATACAATTACATCCAGAAGCCGTGGAAAACTCAAAAGCGTGTTCACGAGATCCTTACTACATTATACACCAATTCTCCAGATGGAATTTCTGGTAATGAAGATTGTGGGCAGATGAGCGCTTGGTATGTACTAAGCTCCTTAGGCTTTTACCCTGTAACCCCAGGAAGTAATGAGTATGTAATTGGCACACCATTATTTGATAAGGCTACCATACATTTAGAAAATGGTAATAGTTTTACCATTGTTGCACAAAATCTCTCTGAAGAAAATATACACATAGAAAGTGCGTATATGAATGATAAGGCGTACCCATATTCATACTTGAAACACGAAGATATAATGGATGGCGGCGAACTCATATTTAATATGGCAGCTACTCATTCTCGATGGGCAAAGCACCCTGCTCATAGTCCCAAAACAAGTATTGTAGATAATGAATTTACTGCTGCCCCCTTCATAGCAAAAGGAGAAGCCAACTTTAAAAAAGTAACCGAAATTACACTCGCTACCACAGATAAAAATGTGGATATTTTCTACGCATTAGAAGAAGATGGAAACAACTTCAAAAAGTACAGATTACCTTTTGAGGTTGAAAATCACAATACGCTTCGCACATATGCAAAGGGTCGTCATGGACAAAGTGCTACCATCGAAACGCCATTATTTAAACTTAATGAAAACTACTCTCTTACACTTAATGCTACTTATGCAAATGCTTATAATGCCGGTGGAGATAATGCATTGATAGACGGCGTGAGAGGGGTAAAAGAATTCCGCTCAGGTACATGGCAGGGCTATGATGCTCAAGATGTAGTAGCTACGCTAGACTTAGGCAAAACACAAACCATCACTAGTATTGAAACTGCATTTTTACAAGATCAGCGCAGTTGGATTTTCTACCCTACAGAAGTAACATTGCTAACTTCTATGGACGGTGAAAATTTTAAAATCTATCACCAAGAGCAAATTGATGCTGCTTCTCGCGATGAGGACATTGCTATTAAAAGTATTAAAGGGAAGCAACGAGGCACACAAGCTCAATACATAAAACTTGTAGCGAAAACACTAGGAGATCTTCCAGAGTGGCATTTAGGTTTTCCTTATCAAGGAAAAAGCTGGGTATTTGTAGACGAGATTGTAGTGCAGTAACAATATAATTATGGTAAATCAATTAGTTTCAGTACAGTGGCTTAAGCAACATCTTAGTGATGAAAATATTGTATTATTAGATGCAAGTGCTCATTTTAATACTTCTTCAAACATTCGTGGAGCGCAACATTTTGATATTAAAAACAATTTTAGCGATACAGAAAGTGCTTTTCCTAACACATTCCCTCAACCTGCACAGTTTGAAAAAGAATGCCAAGCCCTCGGCATAGATACCGATAGCCATATTATCGTATATGATGACAAAGGGATTTTCACCAGTCCGCGCGTGTGGTGGATGTTTAAAACAATGGGACATCATAATGTATCTGTATTAGACGGTGGTCTCCCAGAATGGATAGGAAACAATTTTCTAGTTACAACTATTGTCCAAGTAAAAAGAACCACTGGTAATTTTAAAGCTCACCTTGATGAGTCTGCTATTAAGAGCTACACACAAGTAGTTCAAAATACCAATAGCGGAGACTGCCAACTCATTGATGCTCGATCTAGCGGTAGGTTTAATGGAACTGATCCAGAGCCGAGAATACATATACAAAGCGGCCACATTAAAAACTCCTTAAACTTACCATATACAGAAGTTTTAGATAATGGAAAGTTTAAGTCTAAGAAAGAATTAAAACTCACTTTCGACAATCTTAATCTTGCAGACACGCCTATTATTTTTAGCTGCGGTTCTGGAATTACAGCTTGTATCATTTTATTTGCTTTGGCCTTAATTTCAGATAGAGAGCTTAGTGTTTATGATGGCTCATGGACAGAATGGGCAGAAAAGCAAGAACTATTTGTTTAATATCACTGTAGTACATATTGCATTATGAACAGAAGAAAATTTATAAATAAATCTGCAGTTGCGGGAGCTGGGATTGCCACAGGCGCAAGTTTGATGGCATGCAATGACCTAGGCACAAGCACTAGTGATGTGGATAATACCGCTTTCGCGAAAGCGCAAAAAGAAAATATCAAAAAACCATCTCCTATTGTCATTTGCACATGGGGCTTTTCTGGAGCTACAGCAAAAGCTGGCGAACTGCTAGACAATGGCGCTAATGCTCTAGATGCTATCATAGCAGGCGTTGCTGTGGAAGAAGAAAATATAGAAAATACTACAGTAGGGATAGGAGCCACACCAGACAGAGAGGGTAATGTCACGCTAGATGCCTGCGTAATGAATTCAAATGGAGACTGTGGAGCTGTGCTTGCAGTTGAAAATATTGTCAATGTCGCTGCCTTAGCCCGCAAGGTTATGGAAGAAACTCCGCACGTAATCTTAGCAGGAAAAGGCGCCGAAGAATTTGCTTATGAACAGGGGTTTATTAAACAAAAACTACTAACAGAAGAACGCAAAGAAGCTTGGGAAGAATGGCTAAAAACTAGTAATTACAAACCTGAAATTAACATTGAGAATCACGACACCATAGGGATGCTAGCAATAGATAGCAGTGGTGATATTGCAGGCGCTTGTACTACATCTGGATTAGGTTATAAAATGAAAGGGCGTGTGGGAGACTCTCCCATTATAGGATCTGGGCTTTTTATAGATAATGAAGTGGGTGGTGCTGTAGCAACAGGAATGGGAGAAGAAGTACTCAAGACAGTTGGAAGCTTTTTAATTGTAGAGTTAATGCGGTCCGGGATGTCACCACAGGCTGCTTGCGAAGAGGCAATCCATAGAATAATAAAGAAGGGAGCTCGTTATAAAGATTTTCAAATCGCATACATCGCTATGAATAAATCTGGCGAAACTGGAAGTCATTGCATTCACAAAGGATTTACGATGATGAGATATCAAAATGGTGAAAATGAGAACTTTTCGTCATCATATTATGAAAATAAGACGAATTAACATAAATTTTTAGACTACTTGTTAAAATAGATGTATTGCCCTTTATTCTCGGTGAACTACGCAAATTAAAGTGATTTTAGTAAGAATCACAAAATTGAGGCTGAATATGACAATTCACCAATCACTGATTAACAGGAGGTTACACCATGCAACAGCACTTCATTTTATTTCAAGACAATATTCTATCTAAAGAATTGTTATATATTTGCGTGAGCCTGTAAGGCAAAAAATATTTAAGACTGTTGTAATTGACTTTAAATAATCAATTATGATTTGGGGTGAAAGCCAAGCATTCTTGCTTGGCTTTCTTTATGCCCAAAAGTCAAGGATTGGCTTTCACAACAAATCATAACGGGGTCGCGAGTAGATAAGCTTTAATGCTAGCACTATTTTAAAACGTGCGGTTTCATGTATTTCTCATTCTTGCTTGGCTTTCTTTATGCCCTTAAGTCAAGGGTTAGCTTTCACAACAAATCATAACGGGGTCGCGAGTAGATAAGCTTTAAT
>TARA_R110002012_G_scaffold206357_3_pt1 | contig 60740 bp, 48 predicted proteins | sample TARA_R110002012 | Tara Oceans TARA_R110002012 (sample SAMEA4396515) | marine metagenome | biome: Westerlies Biome; feature: [DCM] deep chlorophyll maximum layer (ENVO:01000326); material: water (ENVO:00002006), including particulate matter (ENVO:01000060) such as... | depth 40 m
GACCAGAGCCATCTTGAGCCGTAGCGGTAACCTCTAAAATACCTTCGGGAATAGTAACGATAACATCATAAGTCTCAGCTATACCAAAGAGAAATCTGCTTTTAGAAATGGGCTGCACATCAACACCGTCACTCGCTACTATCATTGGATTACCTCCACCGAAATCTACCCAGTAGTAAGTAGAAGCCGAGGCATTGATAAAGCGAAGACGTACTTTTTCTCCTGGTATAAATTCTGGATATTCTGCAACTTTTTTACCATTGGATAAAAACGCTGGATAATAGACGTCTGCAATATCGGCACCGTCCATTCTATCGCGCCAAAATTTGAACTGTGCTCCCAAGGCACCTTCTTTGATGACTCTACTTAATGGAACTGCTGTTCCTTTTTTAACCTGATACCACTCATTACCTCTTTTAAGGTTGCGCAAAACGTTCATTGGTTTTTCGTTTGTCCAATCAGATAACACTACAACCAAATCTTTGTCATAATCCAATGTTTTTTCTTTTGGCTGAATGACTATAGAACCATAAACTCCTTTTTGCTCTTGTAACATTGTGTGTGAATGATACCAATAAGTTCCAGACTGATTGATTGGAATTCTGTATTGGAATGTCTCCCCTGGTTCAATAGGTGGCGTAGTTAAATAAGGAACACCATCATAAAAATTAGGAAGTATTAAACCGTGCCAATGTACAGAGGTTTCTTCATCCATTTTATTGGTTACATTAATGATGGCAAGGTCGCCTTCATTAAATTCTAGCGTAGGACCTGGAATTCCACCATTAATGGTCATTCCGTTTGCGGTTACACCTGCAAGGGTTATTTCATTTTCTTCTATAGTAAGGTTATACTCTTTTATGTTTCGACCTTCTTCTTTTCTATCTTCACCATTTGTCCCAACTTGGGCAAATGCCATTGAAGTTAGGAACAAGAGAAATATTGTGTTAAATGTTTTCATTGTTTATTGAATTAAATAATTAATGATTGTACTTTGCACATAATAGGTCTTCACAGATTCTATTTGGTTCATTTGAAACTTTAGCTGCAACTCTTGAATATCCAAAACATCATTAAAATCAATCGTTCCTGTTTCATAGCTTTTGATTAAAATGTCTTCTGCATCTTTGGCTTGCTGTAGGTTTTTGGTTTGGGTAGCATAACTTATTCTTGCAGAAATGCGTTCGTTATTCGCTTTGTCTAAAAGCGTTTCCAATGCATTTAAACGTTCCTGTTTTTGAGCAGTAATTTCCTGCTGTTGCAACTCATTTTGTTTGGTTTGGGATTTATATTTCTTATTGAAAATTGGGATAGATACCGAAACCATTGGCATTACAATATCCTTACCGTTATCGCTGAAATCCATATTTGGTCTTTCAGCAACATTGATATAATCTAATCCAAAACCAATCATTGGACTGCTTTCTTTTTGATTCAATAATTCTGATTGCTCTATGGATTGATAGAGTTTATCAAATTTTAGTAATTCAGGATGTAATACTAATTTTTCAAAAGTAATATCAAAGTCTTCTGAAGGTATCATTAAACTATCTACCACATTCACGGTAACATCATTATCTCTATTCAATAGATTATTGAAGTTAGTTTGTTCTGCTAAAAACTGTTGTTGCAATACATCTTTTAATTGTTGCATTTCGTTCTGACGCATTTGCAATCGCAACACATCTACTGCGGATGCTTTACCAACCTCTACAGAAGTTAATGCCAACGTCTCATAAGTTTCTAATAGTTTGATGTTTTCAGTTAAAACCTCTTGCTTTGCTTTGTTAGCGTATAGATTATAATAGGATTGTGATACCGAAGCCATTAGTTTTCGCTTTGCGATGACAATGTCTTCGTATTTAGCATCTGCCAATGAACTCACGTAATTTTCTCTCGAAGTAATCGTCCCAAACCACGGTAACATTTGTTTAGCAGATACTTTAAAGCGTTGTGCACCTGTTCGTGTTTCTGGCTCACTCACAAAATAACCAACACCAAATTCGGTATTAGGAATGGTGTTGACCTCGTTTACCTTTTCGGAAGCTCTTTTGTATTGTAACTCAAACTTTTGAATTTCTGGATTGTTTGTTAAGGCTTCATCTATAAGTATTTCTAATTGTTGAGCGTTCGCAAAAAGACTCAAGAAACAAGAGCCAAGAGCCAAGACGATTTTTATTTGTATTGATTTATATTTCATTTTGATGTTCTTTTAAGTTGAACTTCTGCTTTCCAGCTATACAATACTGGTACAACAAACAAAGTGATTAAGGCTATAAGCATTCCACCAAAACTTGGTATTGCCATAGGTATCATTATATCGCTTCCTCGACCTGTGGATGTTAACACTGGCAATAGGGCTAAAATGGTTGTAGCAGTTGTCATCAAACAAGGACGAATACGTTTTTCTCCTGCTTCAACTATGGATGCTCTAATTTCTTTTTGGGTTTCTGGGGTATTTCTATCGAAGGTTTGCGTTAAATAGGTTGCCATAACCACACCATCATCGGTTGCAATTCCGAATAGTGCAATAAACCCTACCCAGACTGCAACACTTAAATTAATTGGGTGTATTTGGAATAAATCACGTAGATTTTCGCCAAAGAAATTAAAGTTTAAAAACCATCCTTGACCATACAACCAAATCATAATAAAACCACCTGCAAATGCTACTGCAATACCTGTAAATACCATTAATGACGTACCTACAGAACGGAATTGGAAATACAGAATTAAGAAAATAATTGCTAATGCTAAAGGCACAACAACCGACAAGGTTTTTTCGGCTCGCAACTGATTTTCGTATGTTCCTGTAAATTGGTAGTTAATACCTTTTGGAACTACTAATTCGCCACTATCTATCTTTTGCTGAATTAGAGCTTGTGCGCTTTCAACTACATTGACTTCGGCAAAGCCATCCAGTTTATCAAACAACACATAGCCTACCAAAAAAGTATCTTCGCTTTTAATCACTTGTGGACCTTGTTCATAACGAATAGTTGCCAATTCACTTAAAGGCACAGGACTTCCTTTTTCAACTGGCACATAAATCTGTTGTAAGTCTGTTGGGTTTGCTCGTAATTCTCTTGGGTATCGTACTCGTACACCATATCGCTCTCGACCTTCTACCGTTTGGGTTAAGACCATACCACCAACTGCGACTTTTAATACATCCTGAACATCTTGTATCGAAATGCCATAACGTGCAATTTTCTCTCTATCAATATCAATTAACAAATAGGGTTTACCAACGATACGGTCTGCAAAAACAGCTTCTTTTTTAACGCCTTCGGCTTCCTTGATGATGTTTTCTAATTGCACTCCAAACGCTTCAATCTGCTTTAAGTCTTGACCTTTTACTTTAATTCCCATAGGTGCTCTCATTCCTGTTTGAAGCATTACCAATCGGGTTTCAATAGGTTGTAGCTTTGGTGCAGAGGTTACGCCTGGCAATTTGGTAACTTTTACAATTTCATTCCAAATATCGTCCGGTGACTGTATTTCTGGTCGCCAATTACGGTAGAACTCGCCATCATCGTCTGGAATGAGTTGTTCTTTTGCTTTAAGAGATTGCCACGCTTCACGCTGTTCCGCTCGCAATGACATTCCGTTTTTTAACACATATTCACCATCATCATTGACTTTATAGCGTTGGCGTACTCCGTTTTCATTCAGCATATATTCTGGTTTATACTGAATGATATTTTCATACATTGAAAGTGGTGCTGGGTCTAACGCTGATTCTGTTCTACCTGCTTTACCAACTACGGTTTCAATCTCTGGAATACTGGCTACTGCCATATCCAATTGCTGTAAAACACGTTTGTTTTCTTCTACGCCAGAATGAGGCATCGAGGTTGGCATTAGTAGAAATGAGCCTTCATTTAATGAGGGCATAAACTCTTTGCCTGTATTTTTCATAATGAAAAAACCTGCAATTACAATAGCCGTTGGTACAGATAAAAACAATAACTTATTATCTAAACACCACCTTAAAACACGTGTGTAGTATTTTATAAATAATGAGAAAACACCTAATAAACCAAAGCAAATAACACTCACAAAAATGAGATTCCAAAAAATGCTTTTATCAACGCCTAATGGTCTCCAATATTCGGCTAACAGGAATACTATCGCTGATACCGAAATAATGATATTGATAAGATTAGCTTGCTTGTCTGTTATCTTACTTTGAAGATTGAGAAATGCTGTAATCCCAAACGCAATTAAAATTAATCCTAACCAATATCCATAGACTATGGCTACGATTCCCAATGCTATTAAAACACCATTTAAAACATATTTAAAAGTGTTTTTGATGTTTTTCTTTCTGAATAAAAATGCAGCAAACGGTGGAATTAAAAACAACGCTACTATTATAGAAGCTGTTAATGCAAAAGTCTTTGTGAAGGCTAATGGTCTGAATAGTTTTCCTTCCGCTCCAATCATTGTAAATACAGGAATGAAACTGATAATAGTTGTCATAACTGCGGTTACGATTGCACCAGACACTTCAGCTGTTGCGTTATAGACTACTGTGTTTATGGGTAACTTTTTATGAGATTCCTCGTCGCTCGTTCCTTGCTCTGTCGGAATGACATTTTCGTTTTCATCCAAATGCCTTATAATGTTTTCTGATAGTATGACACCTACGTCGACCATTGTACCAATAGCAATAGCAATACCTGATAATGCCACAATATTAGCATCAACACCAAAGAGTTTCATCGCAATAAACACCATTAAAACCGCTACTGGTAAAAGTCCAGAAATTAGTATGGAAGCTCGAAGATTAAATACCATAATGATAATTACCAGGATGGTAATTAAGATTTCTAAAGTCAATGCTTCATTGAGTGTACCTAAAGTTTCTTGTATCAGTTCTGTTCTGTCATAAAATGGGACTATTGTTACTTGGGAAGTTCTACCATCCGCCAATACTTTTGAAGGTAATCCTGCACTTAATTCATTAATCTTCTCTTTCACATTATTGATGACTTCCATTGGGTTTGCGCCATAACGAGCCACCACAACAGCACCAACAACCTCTGCACCTTCTTTATCTAATAAACCACGTCTTGTTGCAGGACCTAATGAAACTTTACCAATATCCTTTATCCTAATTGAAGTATAATCTTCTGAAGTGACTACTGCATTTTCGATGTCTGAAATGGATTTCACATAACCCAAACCACGCACTAAATATTCGGCTTGGTTAATTTCCAAAGTCTGTGCACCAATATCCTTATTACTTTCTTTAACCGCTTTTACAACGTGTTGCAATCCAATATTATATTGACGCATCAATTCAGGGTTCACATCGACTTGGTATTCTTGAACATAACCACCAATTGAAGCTACTTCTGAAACACCACTTGCAGAGGACAGCGCATACTTTACATAGTAATCCTGAATACTGCGTAACTCTTGCAAATCCCAACCACCAGTTACATTTCCGTTTTCGTCACGACCTTCTAAAGTGTACCAAAATATTTGTCCTAATCCTGTAGCATCTGGACCCAAAGCAGGATTAACACCTTCGGGCAATAAACCACTTGGTAAGGAATTAAGTTTTTCGAGAATACGACTTCTACTCCAGTAAAATTCTATGTCTTCTTCAAAAATGATATAGATACTTGAAAAACCGAACATAGAGGAACTACGAATGGTTTTTACTCCAGGAATACCCAATAATGATGTGGTTAATGGATAGGTAATTTGGTCTTCTATATCTTGTGGTGAACGACCATCCCATTTGGTAAAAACGATTTGTTGGTTTTCGCCTATATCTGGTATGGCATCTACAGCAACTGGATTACTTGGTAAGAAACCAGTATCCCTATTGAAAGGTGCATTAACCGTTCCCCATCCTACAAAAAGGACGAGTAGCAGAACTGCAACGAGTTTATTTTCTATTAAAAATTTGATGCTTTTATTGAGCATTGGCTTTGATTATTAAACAGTTAGACATTGGTTTGATACCTAATAAACTTCAAAATAATCGATTGAATTAGTTTCTATTTCCTTTATATTTCAATATAAAATAGAACCGTAACTTTGGCTATGCTTATATTTTCTATTTCATCTAAAGAAAATATAATTCAAATTCACTATCAATCATTTTAAAATTCATTCGGTATTAAGAAAACACCGAATACAGCGAATTATCCTTACGACATTGCAGTCATAGGATAAAAAAGTCTATTGTTTAAAAATCAAATTAAGTATGTTTCGTCAATCTTGTAGAGTTGCCTTATGACGAGTGGCGGTTTATATTCTTCGTAAGTAGAAACGTTATTTTCTAAACCTTCAAAAAGGTTACTATAAGTGTAAACAAATGAAGCTATAAATACTTGTTGTTCAAATGTGATTTTGTCAACTTGCAATTGTAATTCGTCTTGACCTTCAATTGCTAATTGTTTATCATCACAACAATTTTTCTTGGTAATAGAACATCCTTCGGTTGAAGGCTTTTCCATTTCCATTCCGCACCCTTTGGCTTTATGAAAAATAGCAGTTTCTACTAACGTATCTCCGCAATAATGCATATTCACAGTAAATGACATTGTAGAGAATAACACTACAAAAGCCATTGCTAAAGACATTATTTTATGGAAAAATTGCTTCATATCTATTTGCAAAGGTATAAAAAATTTTAACAACTATTGATTTTGTTTAACAGAAGTTTAATTGATTAATCTGCTTAATCCCATTTCATTTTCTGCAATCGAACTGCATTTAAAATTGCTAATAATGCTACTCCTACATCTGCAAAAACAGCTTCCCACATTGTGGCTAAACCACCTGCTCCTAATATCAAGACAATAACTTTAACTCCAAACGCTAAAATGATATTTTGCCAAACAATTTTTCTTGTAGAACGACTTATTTTAATGGCTCTAACTACTTTTGAAGGCTGGTCGGTTTGAATGATAACGTCTGCTGTTTCAATAGCTACATCACTACCTAAACCACCCATTGCAATACCAACGTTACTTGCTGCTAAAACAGGTGCATCGTTAATACCATCACCTATAAAGGCTATTTTGTTTTCAGGATTTTTCTTTAAAATTTCAACTTCGTTTAATTTATCTTCTGGAAGTAAACCACCTTTAGCATTTTCGATATTCAACTCTTTAGCGACTTGTTGCGTGATGGAATCTTTATCACCGGAAAGCATCATAATATTTTTAATGCCTACTTTGTGTAATGCTGTAATAGTTTCTTTTGCATCTTCCTTTAATTCATCTGCTATGACTACATAACCTGCAAATTGATTATCGATTGCAACTAATACTATCGATTCTACAATAGATTCCGTTTCCGTTGGAACCTCAATATTATTGGCAGTCATTAAGGCTTTATTTCCTACTAAAACTGTTTTACCATTTACAATGCCTCTTAAACCTTTTCCTGCAATTTCAGAAACGTCTTGTGCTTCAAAATCTTCTCCTTCTGCTTTATACTCTAAAATTGCTTTAGCAATTGGATGCGTGGATTGCTCTTCCATCGCCATTAAATATTGCATAAATTCGGTTTCTTTCCAATCAATTGCTTTTACTTCTTTGATTTTGAAAACTCCTTTGGTAACCGTTCCTGTCTTATCCATTACCAAGGTGTTTATTTTGGTCATTGCATCTAAAAACGAAGCTCCTTTAAATAAAATTCCGTTTTTTGAAGCTGCTCCCAATCCTCCGAAATAACCCAATGGAATAGAAATTACCAAAGCACAAGGACAAGAAATCACAAGAAAAATTAAAGCTCTGTATAACCAATCTCTAAAGACATAATCATCTACAAAAAAGTATGGTAGAAACGTAACACCTATTGCTAAAAACACAACTATTGGCGTGTAGATACGTGCAAATTTTCTAATGAATAATTCTGTTTTAGATTTTCGAGCTGTGGCGTTCTGTACCATATCCAAAATTCTTGCAATGGAACTGTCTTTAAATTCTTTGGTGGTTTCTATTTCAATTACACCGTCCAAATTAATGCTGCCTGCAAAAACTTTTTCACCTTTTGCAATCGTATCAGGTTTACTTTCTCCTGTTAATGCAGCTGTGTTGAATGAACCTTTTTTGGAAAGTAGAATACCATCTAAAGGAATTTTTTCTCCCACACGCACTTGCACTTTTTCGCCAATTTCAACCGTTTCTGGACTCACAGACACATAATCATTGTTGCGATATACCAGAGCTTCATTTGGTCTTACATCAAGTAAGGCTTTTATATTTCCTTTTGCTCTGTTAACAGCTGCATTTTGAAATAGTTCCCCAACTGCGTAAAACAACATTACTGCAACACCTTCAGGATATTCGCCAATAATAAACGCACCAATAGTAGCAATGGACATTAAAAAGAACTCTGTAAACACATCTCCTTTTTTAATACTTTCCCATCCTTCTTTTACTACAGGAAGACCTACTGGCAAATATGCTATACCATACCATACAATACGCAACCAATCTTTAAAAAATGCAACATCAAAATAATCTAAAGCAATGCCAATAATTAGCATTGTAAAACTTATGATTGCTGGAATATAGGCTTTAATTTGACTTGAATTGCCACTATGATCGTGACCATCATCGTGACTATGTTGTTCTTCTGAATCTGGTTTTAAATCTCTTAAATTGACTTTCTTTTTTTTCATTTTGAATTGAATAAATTTTTAATATCATTAGGAATAGGCATACGTTTTAATGGTGGTACATTTGCACCTCCTGTATTGCCGATTGGTATGTGATTAATGAACGATTTCCAACCTCCAACAATTAATCTTATTATTTGTCCAAATACTTCTTTGGTGTTTTTTTGCATTAAGCCAAACTTTAGCATTAACCAATGTGAATAGGTATGCTCAATAGGATAAGATTGACCTATAATGTGACTTCTTTCTAAATGATACCACGCATTAGTAAAATCACTGTTAGCCAAAGCAACTTCATATAAACCAAGTTCTTTATTATAAGCATCTTTTAAATACTTTGGTATTTTATAATTCAGTTTCATTATTATCTCATTTGATTGTAAAAATATAATACCAATACGTGCAATGGAAGTGCAATTATTGTCCACTACATTTATCACAAATACCTTTTACCACCAAGTTTACGTTTTCTGACACAAAACCATCTGGTACTTTTATTAAAGGGATTTTATGTTCTGTTAAGCAAATAGTTTCATTACAGTTATTGCAATGAAAATGCAAATGCAAATCAGTTTCAATTTCACAATTACATCCGTTTTCACACAGAGCATATTTAGTAATTCCTGTACCATCGTCTATTTGATGCACTATCGCTTTTTCCTCAAATGTTTTAATAGTTCTGTACAATGTGGTTCTATCTGCTTTTTCAAAAGCATTTTCTATATCACTTAATGTTACTGCTATTTGTTTATTTGCAAGAAACTTATAAATCAATAAACGCATTGCCGTAACCCGTATATCTTTTGACTCTAAAAATTGTTCTATTGTTTGCATAATTAATGTTCGTGTTCTGTTTCGCCTTTTTTCATTTCTGCTATAAGGTAGTAAGCATTATTATAAGCGAATTTTGTATTTGGCTTTATATCTACAGAAAATTGAACTGCTATCCAATTACCATCTTTTGCCCCTAATAGCACTTCTATAGGTTTAAAACTCCAGTCTTCATTTTCTTTTTCCGCCGAAAACACGAAAAACCTATCGCCTTCTTTTACTATGGCACTTTCGGGCAACGCCATAGTTTTCGTATTTTCTGTTTGGATTTTTCCTTGAATATACATTCCAGGAATAAGAATGCCTTTTTTATTCTCAATTTCTGCGTGTACGTGTACCGCTTTAGGATTGTCTTCGAAAGTTTTACTTACCGAATAAATTTCAGCTGTTAATTCTTCATCTTGCATTGTTTGTACATTAAAGGTTACTTTTTGACCTTTCTTAACTTTATACACATCTTTTTCAAACACCATTAAATCAGCGTGAACGTGATGTGTATTTACTATTTCAAAGAGTTCGGTTTGAGGTTCAACATATTGTCCTGTTTTTACTTCTACTTTTTGCACATAGCCTTCAATAGGACTGCGTAGTGAAATACGTTGTGCAATACTACCATTGCGAACCGACGTTGCACTAATATTTAATAATTGTAATTGAGCTGCCATTCCTTGAACCATTGCCTTTGAGGCTTCATATTCTGCTTCAGCTTTTTGGTAATTTGCACCAGATCCTACACCTGCATCGTACAATTTTTGTTGACGCTCATAATTCTTCTTTAAAAAATTACTATCACTATAGGCATTTAAATAATTGGTTTGCATTTGAATAATATTTGGATGTGAAAGATATGCCACTACTTGACCTTTATTCACTTTATCCCCTTCAATCACTTCAATAGAAACTACATTAGCACCAATTACTGATGTTATAGCAGCCTCGTTTTGTGGTGGTACTTCTAAAGTTCCATTGGCTTCCACATAACCACTCATATTGCGTGAAGCAATGGTATCTATTTTCATTTTTAAGGCTTCAAACTGTTGTTGTGAAAGCATCACTTCTTCGTCTTCTTTATGGTCATCGTTTTCTTCAGTATTTTGTTCTTCGTTATGCGAATTGCCATTGTCTTCTTTGTGGCTTTCTTTATTTCCGCAAGCAGAAACAAAAATGGATAACATTATTATGGCTAAAAATTTATATAATCTATTTTTCATTTTCTTATTGATTAAAATATTGTAATTGAAATGTACTTTCTAAATAGTTTGCTAACGCTGTTTGTGCTTCCAGTTCTGATTGAATAGCTTCTTTTATAAGTTGTGTAAACGCTGTGTAATCAATCTCTCCTTCTCTATATGCAAACAAAGCACCTGTTTTTTGTTCTTTAATAAGTGGTAATACTTCATTCTTATAGAACAGCCAAGATGTTTTCCATTTTTGGTAATTTTCTTTAGTTTGATTAAATTTAGATTGTACTTCCTTTTGTTTGAACTGCATATTTGATTCGGCAATTTGTCTATCAATTTTTGCTGTTCTAACTTGTGCTTTTGTTGTACCAGATAAAAACGGAATGGAAATACCAGCTTGATAGGTGTAAAATCCAGAATTTCCATTTACTTTTTGCAAGCCACCTTGAAGGTTGAACTTTGGTAAATTTTCGGCTTTGGCAGCTCTATAGTTTGCTTCTGCTTCTGTGACTTGAAGTTGAGAAATAGTATACAACGGATGTGCTTCTAAACTAAAGGATTCTACATTTATTTCGCTCTCTATATCAATTTCATCTGAAACTGTATAAAATTCATTAGAAACTAACCATAGATTTAATTGTTGTAATGCAATAGCATATTCACTTTTTGATTGCATAAATTTATTCTGAATTTGTAAGGCTTGATTTTTGGCAGCCGAATATTCTAACCGCGAAATAGCTTCTACTTCATAATTTAATGCAACTGCTTTTTCAAAGTTGGTATAAATAGAATCTAACTCTTTGTATAAATTATATTTTCTTTTACTCTGTAAGGCATTTGCCCACGCCTTTTTAACTTCCAATTCTAAATCTAATTCTGAAAGCTGAAAGGCTTTTTGGGCTAACTGAATACGTTGCTCCTGTAATTTTCTCTTTGGCGAAATACCAAACACGTCTATATTTGATTGACCAACACCTATAGTTGTATAAATACCTGTGCCATTGTTAATTTCTTCGCCACCAGTAAAAATTTGAGTAGTACCAAAATCGAAAGCAGTTTCTTTTAATTGTTGTTGCTTATCAATTTCAAGCTGTCGTTGTTTTAGACTTGGATAGTTTTCTTTAGCCAATTTCACAGCTTCTTGCATTGAAATATTAGGTAACGAATCGTTTATTTGTTGTGCGTTACCTGTTATTGGCAACAAAAACATAAAAGCTACCATAGCAGTAACTGTTATTACTTTTTTGTCAGTTCTAAAATTGAATGATTTGTTTTCTACCCAATGATATAATATAGGTAAAACGAATAATGTTAATAATGTAGAGGTTAATAAACCACCAATTACAACAGTTGCTAAAGGACGCTGAACTTCTGCACCAGCTGATGCTGAAATTGCCATAGGTAAAAAGCCTAAAACATCTGTAAAAGCTGTTAACATAATAGGTCTAATTCTTCGCTTTGTACCTTCTATTATTCTATCTTTTAGATTGGTTACTCCTTCTTCTTTTAATTCGTTAAGTCCACTAATCATTACTAATCCGTTTAAAACCGCAACACCAAACAGAACAATAAAACCAACACCTGCCGAAATACTAAAAGGCATATCTCGTAACCACAATGCCACAACACCACCAATGGTTGCCATTGGGATAGCGATGTAAATCATTAAGGTTTGTGGTAACGATTTTAGTGCAAAATATATCAGTACAAAAATGAGTAACAAGGCAATAGGAACGACAGTTTGTAAACGGTTACTGGCACGTTCTAAATTTTCAAAAGCACCACCATAACGAATAAAATAACCAGAAGGTAGTTCTAATTGTGCATCTAATTTAGTTTTAATTTCGCCTACTAACGATTTTACATCACGACCTCTTACATTAATACCTACATAAGTTCTTCTATTGGTGTTATCTCTACTTATTTGCATTGGACCTGCTTTGTAACTTACATCAGCTACTTCGCGAAGTGGAATCTGTGCACCAGAAGGTAAGTTGATAAACAAATTTTGCACATCTGTTATGTCTTTACGATTATGAGAACTTAACCTAACCACCAAATCAAATCGTTTTTCGCCTTCAAAAATAGTTCCTGCTATTCCTCCTGCAAAAGCTGATTGCACAATTTGATTTAACGTGTTTATTTGAAGTCCGTATTGTGCCAATTTACTTCTGTTATAAGTAATTGTCATTTGCGGTAAACCAGTTGTAGCTTCCGCTTTCATATCTCCAATACCATCAGTACCTGCAATAATTTTAGATATTTCTTCTGCTTTTTGAGACAATACATTTATATCTTCTCCATAAAGTTTAATAGCTATATCTTCTCTAACACCTTCAAGCAATTCGTTAAAACGCATTTCAATTGGTTGCGTAAACTCATAATTCACACCAGGAATTATTTCCACTGATTCTTTCATTTTTTCGATGAGTTCATCTTTTGTCTCAACGGTTGTCCATTCACCTTTTGGTTTCAGTATTACAAATACATCTGCTAAATCCATTGGCATTGGATCGGTTGGAATTTCGGCAACACCAATTCGACTTACAATTTTTTCAACTTCTGGAAACTTTGCTTTTACAATTTGTTCAATTTTTGTGGTTGTTTCAATCGTTTCTGTAAGCGAGCTTCCGGGTTTTAAAATGGCGTGAAATGCAATGTCACCCTCATCGAGTTGTGGAATAAATTCGCCACCCATTCTTGTAAACATAAAAACTGCAATACCAAATAAGACAACAGAAACACCAATTATTAATTTTCCTTTCTTTAAAGCTTTTTCTAATAGTGGTTGGTATTTACGTTCTACCCAATGCACGAATTTATCGCCATAAGATTTTTTGTCTGACTTTGGCGCTCTTAAAATAAGTGCAGACATCATTGGAACGTAGGTTAAACAAAGTACCATTGCACCAATCATTGCGAAAATAAAGGTCAATGCCATTGGTTTAAACATTTTTCCTTCTATACCTTCTAATGCCAGTATTGGCAGAAATACAATTAAAATAATCAGCTGACCGAAAAAGGCAGCATTCATCATTTTTTTTGAAGCGTTTGCAGCAACACCATCTCGCTCTTTGGATGTCAATTTCCTTTTCTTTAGAACTTGCGAAGCAATTAGGAAAACGGTACTTTCTACAATAATCACAGCACCATCGACAATAATTCCGAAATCTATTGCTCCCAGACTCATTAAGTTAGCCCAAACATCAAACACATTCATTAGTATAAATGCGAATAATAGAGATAATGGAATTGTTGAAGCTACTATTAAACCACCACGCCAATTACCTAATAAGAAAATAAGAACAAATATCACTATTAATGCCCCTTCAATTAGATTGGTAGCAACCGTTGAGGTCGTTTCTGCTATTAATTTGCTTCGGTCTAATAATGGTTCGATAATGACACCTTCTGGTAATGACTCTTCAATTTGAGCCATTCGCACTTTTACATTCTCAATAACATCGTTTGAATTAGCGCCTTTAAGCATCATAACCAAACCACCAACTACTTCGCCTTCTCCATCTTGGGTTAAAGCTCCATAACGAATGGCAGCACCAAATTGTACCGTAGCAATGTCGCCTACGGTAATTGGAATATTGTTTGTGTTTTTAACGGTAATCTTTTTAATATCCTCTAAACTACGCACCAAACCTTCTCCACGAATAAAATTGGCTTGATGGTTCTTTTCAATGTATGCTCCACCAGTATTTTGATTGTTAGCTTCAAGAGCTTCAAAAACATCGGTAATTGTTAAACCAATAGCTTTTAATTCGTTTGGGTCTACAGCAACTTCGTATTGCTTAATTTTTCCACCTATGGCGTTTACCTCAACTACACCTTCTACCATAGCCATTTGACGCTGTACAATCCAATCTTGCATTGTACGCAAATCAGTAACCGAATATTTGTCTTTATACTCTGGTTTTACTTTAAGTGTGTATTGATAAATTTCTCCTAAACCTGAAGAAATAGGACCCATAGTTGGCTCGCCAAAACCACTCGGAATTTGTTCTTTAACTTCGTTTAGTTTTTCTGCTACTAATTGACGTGGTAGATACGTTCCCATATCATCGTCAAAAACTATAGTAACTACAGATAAACCAAAACGAGAAATGGAACGGATTTCCTTTACATCAGGCAGGTTGCTCATTGCAACTTCCACAGGGTAGGTTACAAATTGTTCAATATCCTCTGTACCTAAATTGGGGGCTTGCGTAATGACTTGAACTTGGTTATTGGTAATATCTGGAACAGCATCTATTGGTACTTGGGTCATACTCCAAATACCTGCTCCAACAATGGTAAGCGTTAGCAAACCAATAATGAATTTGTTATTGATTGAAAAATCAATGATTTTATTAATCATAGAAAATGTATTAATTCAGTTGAAAACTTGCGGTGCGAATAGGTGCAACGCTTTTATAGAGCAATGCTTACTTTGAGAAGCATCACGTTAGGATATAGCTATCCTTAAAAAAAACTGAATTATACTCGAGGGGGTTGGAAAAGTGATTCCAAATATCTGGAAGTGAAGTTTACTTTATGTAAATTATATTGTTTTTTCTCTTCAAATTTTAGTCGATTGGTTAAAGCCAAATTATTGTTCGCAATAATTAATACCAAAGGGTGACAACACTGATTATGGGAATGGACTGGTGTATTCTCCTTATCTGGGTTATGATGATGCTCTTCATTTTTAGCATCGCTGCCAATGTAGTCTTCAACTACATATTCAAGGAAAGAGTCACCATAAACTTTATGGTCTTGATAATGGGTAATAACGTTTGAAATTTCTTTAATTGGACCACAAAAGTCCATATCTATGCTTATCCCTTGAAAAAAGAATAAAATAGACATTGAAATGGAAACGAATATTTTCATATAATTTAGACAAATATACAAATTATTGAATGCAATGGTTGTGCAAAAGATAATGAGTTATTTTTTATAAAAACCAAAGTTTACTTTTTGCTTCTTCCTTTATGTCACTTTTAAAGCGAGGTAACATTTGTGCAACCATTTCAGGGTATTTAATGGTTATTGGTACGTTTTGAGGTTTTAATGATTTCCAATATAATCTACTGAATTGAAATACTTGTGTTAATAATTCAGTAATGATGTTGTCATCTTCAAAAGCATCCTCATTTGGGCTACTCATACTTACTTTAACTGGAAAGGGAAAACCATCGGAAGGATAAAACTTTTCATCTTCAAATCGTCCATTGTTAAATAATAAAAATTTAAGCATTCCCAATCTTATAAATGTACCACTATATGGCATTAAACTTTCTTGAAAATCTGTATCATAGGCTATAATATCCTTTGTTTCTGTTTTGTTGATGTTTAATATATAAATGGGTTTATTTTCGAGATTTAGTCTGTGCATCCCTATAAGTATAGGTTCCATTTCTTTCTTGCTCATTTCTTTATAAAAATGAATCACAATTTTATCAGCTTCAGATTGATTAAAAAAAGTACGAATCGCTTTTATTATGCTTCCTGCTAATTGTGTTGTTTCAGTTTTAGAAAAGCATTGAAAATTGTTAAATATGCCATTGTTTTGAAAACTGAATGCGCTTGCCACGTATCTATGTTTATGGTCTTGATTTGTAAATGCACCAACACCTATAACTAATTCCTTTTTTTCAGTAACTGCTAATTTCCAAGGTTTACCACCTAATTTGGCGTGAATTGCCAATGAAATGTTATTTAAATGCCATTGATAATTACCTATGTTTTTTTGCAAATCTTCAAAATCAATTGCTTGGGTCATTATATCTTCATTTAAGCATAATTCCTTTACTTGATAATAGATGTTTTTTAATTGTGGGTTGGATTCAAAACGCGTGTATGGGCTTATGTAAAAGGCTAAATAGGCTATGTTTTTATCCCATTGTAATTCTTCTAACTTTTGCATTATCTCTGGAATAGGATTTTCCTTATTTGAAAACTCAATAAAATTATGAAATGCAGAATTTACTTTAATATCTATATAAGCTTCTAAACCGTGATAATATGTACCTTGACCTGTACCATTCTTTAAATAGCTCCATAACTTTTTTATTATTGGTTGATGGTCTTTATGGTAAATAAAAAAGAACTCTGTGCTAGGATTTTTTGGTCTTAAATATGGTCTATACCTATTAAGTTCCAGTTTTGGGGTTAAGCCAATTTGTTTGTTGCCTTGTGGGTCTTTGCCATATTCCAACAAGCCTTTATCTTTATCTATATGACCAATCCTGTTTAAAGGTGCATCTATAAACTGTTGATTTCGGAAATCACAAATATGCTGAAAGTCCTCTGTAAAAAGGTACTCTTTAGTAAAGTTGCTGATTTTATTCAAATACTTACTGTATCTATTCTTTGTTTTTTTACGTTCATAAGGGATGTTAAAAGCCTTTTGCAAATCTCTGTTAAGAATTGGAAATACTTCATCTAAAATTAGGCTATTGTAAAATTCTTCTTGTTGTGGTGTTTCTCTTTCGGTTTGATAATAGAATACTTGGGTTCTAAAAATGGCTTTTGTAACCAAATGTGCATTATCGATCTCTTGAAGGGATTTTTTTAAGATTTTAGTAGTCCCATCAAAAGAAACTACCAACTCTGGATAATCTGATACTTCGGCAAACTGTATTTTTAAAGAAAACTTATCGTAATAATGATAATCCTTATGATATGCTTCTTTATCTAACACCCAAACTTGACGGTCTTTTAAAACCTTATTTTTACAGTTAATGATGTTTAAACTATCAAAATGTTGTTTTATTTGGGCATTTAAGAATTGCTTGTATAAATTTTTATTGTAATTATTACAATCTATCTTTAAAGGTTTAAAGCCCTCTGAAGGTGTTGTAAAAGTGGTATAAATTTCTTCTTTTTCCTCTAATTCCTCATTGGTAAACACTTCTGTAATATTTGCAGGAAACTTTGTATAATATATTGTTTGACACTCTTTGGATTGTTTTAAAGAGACATAAAATGTCAATAACTTTCGAGGCCAATTGAAATTAAGAATGTTAAATTTTATTTGTTCTTGCATAAGTAATGAGGTGTTTTGGGTTTTACATAGAGGAATATTTTTATTTAAAGTTTAGCATCAATTTTTGCTTTGATTGTTTTAAGCTCATTTATACTTTCATTATCAGGACTGAAATAATTATTAAACTGTTTTTCTATATCACCAGCATACTGAAGGCTGTAAACTTCAACATCCCAAGTTTTTTTTCTAATTGTCGAGGCTAATTCTATAATATTTCTACTACCTAAATCATCATACCCTTCATCCCTTCTTATATCCATTGCAGCTTGAATAAAGGGTAATAACAGGTTATCTGATATATACCTAAAATCCGGTACATCTCCAGTATCTTGAATTTCTTGTAAATACGCGTAATGGGTTGGGGTGTATTCGTTAATTAAATTTGACCAACGTTTTGTCAAATAATCTGCTGCACCAAATTTTATTCTATAATCATCTACTAATCTGGAATTAGCATTTAATAATTCCATCATATCAGAAGCAATTTGCTTTTGTTTAGATACTTTATCTTCGATATGGAATGTGTACTTCTTTTTTAAATCTTTAAATGCTTCATTATAAAAATCTGATATTTCATAAAGGTTAACAAATTGTTTTTGCCAATCTTCTTCATCTTCACTAAAAAAAGCTTGAAAGGCTTTAAAGTTGGACAGTATATCCATTTCAATAACTCTTTCAAAATTTTTGTTAGTATTAAAATACATTGTATTCATTGTTGATGGATTTTCTTTTTCAGCTTTGAAAAATATTTCCATTCGTTCACCGTGACGTATTATATCCTTTTCTAATGTCTTTAAATAATTAGTTAATAATAATAGACGGTCTTTTAAATCTTGACGTTTATCATTAGCAGCGTCTTGCCTTTCTATAATTAAATGCTCTCTCTGTTCATAAACTTGATAAAGCACAAAAAGAATTGAGAGAAAAGCTAATATTCCACCAATTAATGAGCCATAAGCAGAAATGATATGATCTCTGGTATTAAAATCAACATCAAAAAACTTCCAGTTATCGGTTTCATATATTGCTTGAAATGTAAGAAACACAATTAATGCTAACGTTAACCAAAACACCCATTTGATTATTTTTTTATAGCGAGATAGTGATTCCATAACAACTACTTTTTAGGTTTGCTATTTTTTGGTTTAAGCGAATTAGATGGTTTAGTGGTAGTTCTACCTAAATCAATTTTGACATTTTTAGATTTACTTGAGTTTTTCTGTTTTGCCATTGCGTCTATTTTTTAGGTTTTGAATCTTTTGGTTTTAAAAAAGTAGGTGGCTTTGTTGTTGTTCTACCAGCTCCAACATTATCCCATATTGTATTTGGATTTGATTTTGGTAAATTTTTGTCCTTGTCTTTCATAATTATTTCTTTTTAGGCTTATTGCTTAATTGAGATGTTGGTAATGGTGTCGTTCTGCCTTTTTGATTCTGCCGATTTTGTGCAGGATTTTGTTTTGTATTCGTCTTGGGTTTCTGTTGTGATGTGATTTTTTTTGCCATTGTATGCGTTTATTGATGTATATATTAATATGCAGAATAGACCTATAGCTAAAGTGTAAATTGAAGCTAAATTTAATCTGTTCATTTTTTTATTTCTCGAATTTATGCCACTAACTATCTCATCATATTCTTTTTCATCATCAATATCTTGAACTGCTTTAGTATTATTTTTACTTGCTATATAATGCGATAATAAATTGATAAATAATGTTGTAGTTAACAGAAACCAACCAATAGAAATAATCCAAATACAAATAGCGTTTTCTAAAGGACTTATTTTGTCTATAAATGTAATAGTAAGACCTAAAGCGCCAGACGCAATTATTGTAATGTATTTCTCGAAATGGTCATCACTTTTACTCTTCTCTAACAGTAATGATAGTCGATAGTCATCCCAAGCCTTTATTTGTTTTTTAGTTTTTTTCAAAATGTTACATCTATGTTCAGTAAACTTAATTCATCAATCTTACTAATTTTTTCTTCAGCTATTTTGAGGATTTCCGTACGCTCTTTTTCATTTTTTAGCATTAGTACAATTTGTTCAGACATCCATAGCTTAATTAATTCGTTCTCGTCTTCTTTTAATGTTTTAGCAAAAGCGACTACTTGTTCGCGTCTTGCTATACGAATTCCACGTTCTATTTTGCTTAAATAGGCAACATCCATATTTAGGTTTGCAGCCATTTCTCTTAATAGTAAATTGTGCTTTTCACGCAATGAACGTATATACTCTCCAAACTCCATAATAGAATTATTTAGACTTGTCAAATTTTGTCTAATTTAAGAAAAGGAAAGAAAGAAGTAAGAAAAAGATATTAACAGTTATTAACAAGGGAATGAGGATATTAAGGATTTGAGGACATTATATTTAATATCCTCTAAATCCTGAACTTCCCCAATTATAATTTTGCAGGATTTGAATAGGTATTGTGAGCTTCTCTATGGATTAAACCTGCTTCAACAAATTTGGTAATATAACCTTCTGCTGTTTTATTTGGAATGTTATGTTTAATGGCTAAACCTAAATAGTGTTGTCTGTCAAATTCTTTTGGTAAACTCTCTAAAAAGCGTTCTTTTCTATTTAAGCGTTTTACTGTTTTTTGCTCCATAGGTAAATCATTAAACACTTTACTACTGTGTTTAACCAAAATTGAAATTATGGTTAGTGCATTATCAAAGTCAACATCTTCACATTGTTTCACTGCATTGACATCGCCATCTTCCATAATGCGAAATACTGTGAATAACATTGTTATTCTAAAGGCAATTAAGCCTAACCTCCTAATAGTAGCAATATATTCTTCGGGTTGCAGATTGATGTATTTGGTTTGTAAGGATTCAAAAAACGTATGGAATTGTTCTTGTTGCGATACAGTCAATCTTATTTCTATTTCTGGATTGTTTTTAAGCGTTTTATACAGTCCTAAAAACTCACTACCTAATTGGTTGTAATAATCATCAAGTCCTAAACTATTATTGTTTTGGAATACATTTTTCCAAGTCGGCTTGATATTCATATAATAGAACATAAAGCGACTAAACAACCCATTTTCTGCATTAGGTATTAAGGTTGCTACTTGTTTTGGTGTACCAGATAATACGGTTGATAAACAGGGTTTTTCAATATCTACATATTCTCTATCTGTTCTACGATAATAACTGATGGTTTCGTGATGAAATGCTTTACGAAAGCCATCACTATAATTACCATAATCGCTTTTAAACGCTTGTGCAAGTGTATCTCCTTCGGTTTCAAAAATCAACCCTTTGCCTTCATTATCTGATATTAATTGATATACACCGGTTACACTATTATTGGCAGGAATGAACAACATTCGTTCTGGTGGTTTACTCGGTTTTTCCAAGTTTTCATCTTTGCCTTTATTCATATTGTAAGTCGCTGTTTCTGTATTAAATTGTTGCTTTAATACTTTAGCTTGTTCCCTTTTTAGTTTATGTACAGGATCTACCAAATTTTTAATTTGGTTGAGTCTGCCTTTACCTGCAGATGCAGGTGCAGTTACAAAAAGATATAAATTGCTATATACTTTTCGTTGGTCGTAAACGCCAAATAGTTTAGGAAAGCAAGCACTAAAAGCTGTTAAAGCACCTAACAATAGAATATCTTTTTCTTCTTGACTACTCGCAGGATTTACAACTTGTTGTAAAAACTGTGGAAGACTGTCATATATCTTTTCAGGAATAGTAGGCATTGTTTCTTGTTCCTTTTCCTCTTTTTGTTGAGGTAACTTCATTTCGATTTTTGATAGCCTTATACCTTCTTGATGTGCGTGATGATAAAAGGTTGCAATACTTATTCCGTGTCCTTTAGCGTTAAGGCATTTATTGAATTGTTCGTCACATTCTTTAGAATCATATTCTGCATAATTTTTACTTATGCGGTGGAAATAATCTCTACCTGATTCTCCATATTCTTCAGCTAAAGCAAAGCCTAAATCTCGCCAAGTAGCGTAATTGCCTGTTATATCTGTACCAGACTGCTCAATTGCCGAGATATAGGATTCTATGTCGTTATCAGCAACAGCAACAACGTTAGTTGTTGCTTTGTTGCTGACTGTTGGTTTTGGTTGCGCTTTTGGAACGTCTAACCAATCTTTTGGGTTAAATGATTTTGTCATAATTTTTGATGTCTTTTATGTAAAAAAGCTGTTGGGTCGTATGGTAAGAAACACGCTCTGGAAACGTCTTTACCTGACTGGTCAACTTCTATATTATAGGTTTGCTTAATGTAATTGGCTACTGCTGTGAAATACTCACTATGAGATACTTCTAAAATGTCAATTCTGATTATCCATTTAAGACCATCTCCAGATGGTGAGGTGAATAGCATTTCGGTTTCAAAGTATTCATCGTTCAACAATTGTGTTTTTAACTCTTGCAGATTATCTAAATGGTCAAAATCAATAGTTAATAGATTAGAATGCTGTAACAAATTACTATCGTTACGTTTTTCAAATACTCCTGAAAAGGTGACGTAATCAAAGCGATTAGCTTTGAATTTACGAGCTTCTTTTACATCTGTTATTGCTCTTAAATCTTCTGTACTCTTTTTGTATTTATCACTTGTGATTAATTCAAATACTTGATGTAACCGCAAGGTTTCCGTAGGAAACACATTGCGAACAGGTGCTTTGAAAAAGCTACAATGCGCATACCAGGTATCGTCTGGGTCATTCAACCATTCCAATTCGTCTTTTTCCTTGACTTCTAAATTTAGATGTAGTTCTTGGTTTATATTCTGTAATACATCCGCTTCATCAGTCATTTTAAAATGGTATTGTGCAAAATCGAATACATCGCCTATAAAGGTTTCTAATTCTGTGTCTTTATGCGTCGCAATAACACCATCGATATGAATCCGTAAAGTTTCTTTACCACCATTAAAAGGGTTTCGGGTTATCCCGCAGTCCCTTCCTTTTAAAGAAAGGACTGTAGTTTCAGGATAATACTGTCTCAACACATAGGCGTAAATCTTTAAACCATAATGTGTTTTGTCTAATATTGCTTCTCTACTTATTTCCATTACACTTGAAATTATGGTTGTAGTAGTTGTCTTGAAGCAATTGCTCAACATCAGAAACTTTATAATAAAACTTGCCTTGAACTTTACTATATGGCAGTGTACCGTTTGTTCTAAATGTTTGCAGTGTTCGCTTACTAATATGTAAGGTCTGTAAGACGTCTTGATTGTCTATCCACGTATCTTTTAATACTTCGGCTCTCGATATTTGTAGCAATTCGATACGTGCCTTTATGTCCTTTATTTCTTGTGAGAGCGCCAAGATTAAATCGATTATTTCAGTCATAATTTTACCGCTCCTTTCTTAATTAAGAAGTCGGCAGCTTGCTGCTCGATTTCGTCTTGTGAGTCCATACGGTTACGCAGTAACCAATGGTCTAACTCTTCACGTTGGAAATAAATCTTTTTGCCATTCGGTTTATAGTGTGGAATGGCTCCCGTACTCGTCAATTTGTACAAGTGTGATTGGGAAAGTTCTAAATACTTGCAAGTTTCATTGAAATTCAATACTTGCTTTTGCATCGTTTGTTGCTCTATTAAGAGTTTTTCGATACGGTCTAATTTTTCGATGATATTTGTGTCCATCGTTTATTTTGTTTTAAATAAATGAGGACATCTGGCCAAATGTCATTCTTGGTTTTCAAGAACAGGACAAAGGTTCAAAATTGGTAAGTCTATTTTAGTAAGGGTGTAAAACAAGGGTAAGACAACAGTAAGATTTCTTACTATTCTTACTGTTTTTTATTGCAGTTGTTGGATGATTTTGTCTATTTCTTCCTTTTCTTTTGGATTGTGGACTTTGTTTTTGTGAAGATTATTAGCTTTTAAATCTGCTCCTGTTTTGGTAATGAATTTTCCAGAGCGTTCAATTGCGGTAGGATTGAAACTATTAAAGAAAGGTTTGAGTTTTGAAACTACATAACTAAATTGGGTGGTTTCGCATTCCAAATAAATTTGAGAATCTATTTGTGTAAAATCTTTTGCAATTAAAAGTTTATGTAATTCTTCAACGGAAGTTCCATTTTGTAGTAAATCAATTTTAAAATGTAGGTCTTTTAATACTGTTAATAGTTTTGCGGTATCTCTACTTTTAAAACCAAATGAAGTTTTTGGTTTGCTTTTAGGCTTTGATGTTTTTTTAATGACTACTTTTTTAGAGGTCTCAATCTTCTTTATTAAGTCTGCATTGAATTTAGTGTCATTGAAATATTTTTCAGCTATTTCGGGAATCGTAAATAATGGTGTTTCTGAAAACTGTCCGTACTGCTCTTGTAATTCAGCATATAGTCGTATCACTGATACTTTTAGATAATTAATTATATAGTCAACATCTTCGCTTAAATTTACCGTTATCTCCCTTTTACTAATGTAGCTGGCTATGTCATTTAAGTACTTATCAAATTTATTATGCAGAATCGTATAGCTGTAATTATTTTCTGATGTTGTGGCATTCTCTGGAAAGTCTGCAATAAATGAAACAATAATCTTTTCAGTTTCATTAAAAATGCTTTTTTGGTAATACTCTTTTTTGCTATTTAAAGGTCTTTTAAAATGTATTTTAAAAACCGCATTAGTTGCTAATGGATATAATTTTATTTCAGATAACAATAATTGAAATTCTCTTTCTGATCTATTGTCGCGATGTAATCCTTTAGTTATAGAAACTAAACTTGAAAATATGTTATTTTTCATTATAAATCCAATTGAATACGGTTAGCAGCATCTTTCTTTTTATCGTCGATTACTTTGGCATAAATCTGCGTTGTTCTTAATTCTTTATGACCTAATAATTTTGATACTGTATAAATATCTGTACCTAAAGTTAATTGTAAAGTTGCATAGGTATGACGTGCACAGTGAAAAGTAATATTTTTTGTAATACCCGCTTTCATTATCCATTGTTGTAATTTCAAATTAGACCAGGCACTATAATGCAAATCTTTGAAAATTTTATCAGTCTGCTTTCCTTCTTCTCCTAATAGTTCTCTTGCTTGTTCAGAAATAGGTAAAGTTTCAGCTCCTTTGGTTTTCTTTTGTCTAAAGCGGATGTAGTATCCCATTTCTTTAGAATGCTGTACTTCTGACCACACTAACTTTTCAATGTCTGACCATCTTAATCCGGTAATTGCTGAAAATATAAAAGCTTTTTTTAATAAAGGAAGTTCACATTCAGTGTTTGCTGCTCTTTGTAATTCATCAAGCGTTAAAAATTCTCGTTGAGGTTCACCTTGTTTGAAATACTCAACACCGTTGGCAGGATTTACTTTTAGAATACCATCTTTAACAGCTTGTTTTAGTGCTGCTGAAAACTTACCATAGTATGAATATTTAGAGTTTTGAGATAATTTTTTTCCAGCTCTTCCCATAGCATCCTTATCTAAATACTCTTTAAACCGCTCTACAAACGATTTGTCTATATCTTGAAAACTAACATCGGTTGGACAAAAGATTTTTAAATGCTTTAGCATACTATTCCAATTCCCATAATTACCTGCACTTGTGTTTTTCTTTTCTGCTAATGTGGTTATGTATGTAATAAAACTACCCTTTAATTTCTCAATATCCTTAAATCCGTAAATACCATTTTGTATTTCAATTTGACGTTGAGCACAAATCGTTTCAGCAAGTTGCTTTGTTTTCTTATTAACGTCTCTTTCAATTTTTGTTTTAGGATTAGCAGTAAGATATAACCTTAAATATTCAGTTTTTCTTTTACCCTTATGATAGTAGTCTAAATACAAACTAATATTATCATTTTTTTTGCGCTGTCTTAATGTTACTTTCATAATAAATCAATTAAAGAGGTTTTCAATTTGCCAACGAGCTACTATATGTTTTCTACCAAAAGGAACTGCTTTTAAACGTCCTTGTTGTATCATTCTTTGGATGGTCCATCTACTTACACCAATGAGTTGAGAAGCCTCTGTTACGCTTAAAAAATCTTTGTTGTTTACTGCATTTGGGTTGTAGTGATTAACTATTTCTTTTTGCTGTTGAATAGTTTCTTGAAGTGTGGCTTGTACTTTCTCATTACGTTTACGTGCCTTATATGCTCTTTTAGCACAAATATCACTACAGTATTTAGTAACTGTTGTACGTGCTGTAAAGGCATTACCACAATGCTTACAAGTTTTTGGGATGTATAAATTACTGCTCATAAATGGTGCTTTATGTAGCGTTATGGTGCAACGTGGGGCAATATGGTGCATCATTTCGCCAATCTCTCTGCCAACAGATTTGGGCAACAAATCCGTATTTAAGGCAACAGATATACAACAAATTTAATCAAAAAAGAGCAAATAAACAACAAATAAAAGAAGATAAAATACTATAAAGTCAACAATAACAAGGGATTAGCAAATAAAAGAAAGCAAGTTACTTCCCGATACAAAAATTAGCAAAAATATTCCCCAATAACTCATCATTGGTAACGCTTCCGGTGATTAACCCAAAGTGGTATAGAGCTTCCCGAATATCAATAGCCATTAAGTCGCTAGGTAAACCAGAATCTAAACCATGCTTCACTTTCTGAATTTCTTCAAAAGCTTTCAGCAACGCATCATAATGACGTGTATTGGTTATAATCGTTTCATTGTTTCGTAGAGCACCTGTGTTTACCAGGTTTAATAAAGAATTGGTTAGCTGCTCGACACCAAAGCCACTTTTAGCAGAAAGTAGCTGGACATTTGGAATGGCTTTTTGAAGTTCTGCCAGTTCACTATCATCCACAGTATCTATTTTATTAGCAATAACAAGTAGTGGTTTTAACGGATATTTATTCTTTATCTTCTCCAACTCTACCTGAAATTTAGAACCTTGAACCTTAAACTGTCCAGCATCAAACAGGTAAATAACCACCTGCGCTTGTTCTATTTTTTCAAAAGTTTTTTTAATACCAATACTCTCTACGACATCCTGTGTGTCCCGAATTCCTGCCGTGTCAATGAAACGGAAACCCATACCACCAATACTTATTTCGTCTTCTATAGTATCACGAGTGGTTCCAGCTATTTCGCTAACAATGGCACGTTCTTCATTTAGCAGGGCATTCAGTAAGGTAGATTTTCCCACATTCGGTTCACCAACAATAGCAACAGGAATACCATTTTTAATCACGTTTCCTACTGCAAACGAATCTATTAAGCGCTTTAACACAAAGGTGATGCGTTCTATCAGTTCACGAAATTGCGTTCTATCGGCAAATTCTACATCCTCTTCAGCAAAATCAAGCTCTAATTCTATTAAGGATGCAAAGTTTAAAAGCTCTTCACGTAGCTTGGCAATTTCACTAGAAAAACCACCACGCATTTGCTGCATAGCAATTTGATGAGAGGCTTCATTATCACTTGAAATTAAATCGGCAACCGCTTCCGCCTGACTTAAATCCAGTTTTCCGTTTAAAAAAGCACGTAGGGTGAATTCGCCAGCATCGGCCATTCTGCAACCATGTCGCAAAAACAACTGAATAATTTGCTGCTGTATATAATGAGAACCATGACAGGAAACTTCAACCACATGCTCGCCTGTATAGGAATTAGGATTCTTAAAAACGGATACCAAAACCTCATCAATATCGCGCGTATCATCAACAATATGCCCTAAATGAATGGTGTGCGTTTTCTGATTAGAAAGTGTTTTCGATTTAGAAACCGACTGAAAACAGCTGTCAGCAATAGTAATGGCATCCTTCCCAGAAAGGCGAATAACCGCAATAGCTCCAGCTCCCGAAGGTGTAGCTAATGCAACAATGGTATCGTTTTTTGTCATGCTACAAAAGTACTAAAATCACCACAGAAAACACAGCACTAGATATTAGCGAATTCTTAACAAATTTATTTTAACATTCCGCTATATTTGCACAAACTTAAAAACACAGAAAATGATTAAAAAACTCATGCTCCTTTCTTTTATTGTTCTTGTAGCGTCTTGTAAGAATGAGGCAACTAAAGAAGGTTATGTTATAACCGGTTCTATTGATGCAAGTGTAGATGGAAAAACAATGAGATTGCGTAATGCAGATCTAAATAACAGCACCTTTGTAGACTCCACAATTATCAAAGAGGGTAAAGTAACATTTACGGGTAAAGTAGAATCTCCAGATTTATATTTATTAAGCATTGATGGCATGCCAGGCGGAATGCCTATTGTTCTAGAGAATGAAAATATAACGGTTCAGTTTTATAAAGATAGTTTGCAAGCATCTGTTGTTACAGGTAGCCACGAGAATGATATTTTTAAAATATTTAAAGAGATTTCGGATCCAATTAGAACTAAAAATCAATCTATGGGTCAAGAGTTTATGGCTGCACAAACAGCTGGTGATACTGCTAAAATGAGCGCTATTAGAGCCGAGTTTCAGAAAATTGTAGACACAGGCAATAAACAGAACTTAGTAGCTATAAATAACAATAATGATGTGGTAACAAGTGCTGCTATTCTAGAAAACCTAATCAAAACGAAAGGTATCGAAATGCTTGAAGCTAAAGAACTATATGATAATTTTACAGAACCAGTAAAAAATAGTCGGATTGGAAAAAGTATTAACGAATTGCTAGAAAGCTCAATGGCAACAGCAATTGGAAGTATGGCTCCTGAATTTACAGCACCAAACCCTGAAGGTAACATGCTATCTTTAAAAGAGATGAAAGGTAAAGTAACCATTATCGATTTTTGGGCTGCTTGGTGTGGACCGTGTAGAAGAGAGAATCCAAACGTGGTTAAGGTTTACGAAAAGTATCATGAAAAAGGTCTTGAAATTATTGGCGTTTCTTTAGATGGTAACCCAAGACAAAAAGATGCCAAAGGCGAATGGCTAGCGGCTATTGAAAAAGATGGTTTAACATGGAACCATGTGTCCAACCTAAACTATTTTAACGATCCGGTTGCTAAACAATATAACATTCAGTCTATTCCTGCTACGTTTATATTAGATGCTGACGGAAAAATTATTGCTAAAAACTTAAGAGGTTCTGAATTAGAAGCTAAAATTGCAGAACTTTTAGATTAGTTGCTGCACAACATACAAATTCAAAAAGCCTTTCATTATTGGAAGGCTTTTTTGTGCCTAATATTATTCCCTCTGAATACTGAATTTAAATCTTTCCCAGTTTCTTCAAAATAAACAACAAAATAATCGGTATTGCTAACAAACCAATCATTAATAAATTGGTTTCAAATAACCAAGAAGCCAGAATTAACGTAATTACATAACCACCAATAGCACCTCCAAAATGCGCATCGTGACCAATATTACCTACTCTGTTTTTCATACCGTAAATAGAATATAACAAATACCCAATTCCAAAAATATAAGCAGGAATAGGAATGGGAATAAAAAACAGATATAAACTCATATCGGGTTGTAATAAAATAGCTGAATAAATAACACCCATAACGGCTCCACTAGCTCCTACTGCACTGTAATGATATTCATTTTTATGAAAATATAAGGACAATAAATTCCCTAAAAGTAAGCTTCCTAAATACACCATTAAAAACTGAAAGTTACCTAAATACGCAATCACCACATCAGCAAAAAAGTAGAGCGAAAACATATTAAAAAATAAATGCGAGGTATCTACATGTAAAAATCCAGCTGAAAGCATGCGAATTTTTTCGCCTCTTATAACACCTCCTACATTAAATTTATAGGTTTCAAAAAAGGAATAATCACTGAAGCCTTTAAAGGATATTAAGGCATTGGCTGCAATAATTACCATGGTTACTATACTTAAATCACCCATAAATAATAAACGTTTAAAAAGAATATAACATATATTTGTAACTGCAAATCTAAAATTATTTCATGCAACTTCTTGCTTATATTCTTATTTATCCCATTTTGTGGTTGATATCCATGTTACCTTTCCGATTATTATATGCGGTTTCCGATGGTTTATTTGTATTAATCTACCATATTATTGGCTACAGAAAAAAAGTAGTTAAGGAAAATTTAAGGCTTGCATTCCCTAAAAAATCTGATGATGAATTAAACCGCATCCGAAAGAAATTTTATCACCATTTATGTGATATGGTTATGGAATCTATTAAATCCATGACTATTTCGGAATCTGAAATGAAAAAACGTTTCACATTCTCCAATATAGAACTCCTTCAAAAACTGGAACAAGAAAATAGAAGCATCGCGCTCATGTGCGCGCATTATGGTAGTTGGGAGTGGATTTTTATTCTACAAACCTACATGAATAACAAAGGGTATGCTATTTACAAACGGTTAGCGAATAAACATTTTGATGGATTGGTTAAGCGCATTCGTGCCAAGTTTAATAGCTACTTAATTACAACCAAAGAGAGTATTCCTATTCTTTTGCAATCTAAACGCGAAGGAAAACTGACTATTTGCGGTTTTGTGTCTGACCAATCACCAAAAGCTGAAAAGGCCTTTCATTGGAATGAATTTATGGGAATTACAGTTCCTGTACATACTGGTGCTGAAATGTTGGCAAAAAAAATTGATATGTCTGTCGTATTTTTTGGTGTGAAGAAATTAAAACGTGGCTATTATGAAACCACATTTAAAACCATAGCTTATCACCCAAATGACTATCCAAATTACGAAATTACCGATATGTTTCTCGATTTAGTTGAAGAACAAATTAACGAAGCTCCTGAATACTATTTATGGACACACAAACGTTGGAAACATCGTGATAAAGTTCCGGCAGATTATAAAAAGTAATTTGTAATCAAGTATTTAATCCTTATTGTATTTGGTGTATTCTATGTTTTTCTTATCTAAAATAGCATAGAATTTACGAGAGGATATTTTTAAGTCTTTAGTAATTTCACGCACCTTTTTCTGGCCTTTTTTATAGAGTTTTAAATTGGCATTGACTTTTTTATTGAAGTAATAATCTTTCAGTTTTTCAACAACTTCCAATTCTGTTAAATTAGATTCATTGGCATATTGTTCTAGTTCCAATTTGATATTTGATAGGGTATTCTTCATGTCTGTTCTGTTAAAAAATTTCAATTTAAAGCTAATCTAACTGAAACCAACGACTAACCATGGCATCCATATCGTCTGAATCTGAATTGACTAGCGACCTATGGATAAACTCATTATTCAGTTTGTTATACTCATAATCGGCAGCCCAAGCTATATGGTTTTTAGCTAGCGCTTTTATACTTTCACATACATATTCTACTTCCGCATTAGTCGTAGTTGGATGAATAGACATACGAATCCATCCTGGTTTTCGTGTTAACTCACCTAGTGATATTTCTTGTGTCAACTCATGAGACATTTCATAATCCACATGCAACAAGTAATGACCATAGGTTCCTGCACAACTGCAACCACCTCGTGTTTGCACTCCGAATTTATCATTCAACAACTTAACACCTAAATTGAAATGTAAATTATCTATATAAAAAGAAATGACACCCAAACGATCTTCATGCTGATCTGCAAGAATGTGTAAATTATCTAAATCGCCTAATTCATTAAAAACAGTTTTTAGAATCTGATGCTCACGTTCTAACATATTTTCTACACCCATTTGCTCTTTCAATTTAATAGCTAGAGCGGTTTTAATGGTTTGTAAAAAGCCTGGTGTTCCGCCATCTTCACGATCTTCAATATTATCAATATACTTATGTTCTCCCCAAGGATTTGTCCAACTAACGGTTCCGCCTCCTGGACAGTCAGGAATCATATTTTTATATAGTTTTTTATTAAAAATAAGCACACCTGATGAACCTGGTCCGCCTAAAAATTTGTGCGGTGAAAAGAATACGGCATCCAACGCTTTAGTATCATCGTCTGGATGCATATCTATATCTACATAAGGCGCAGAACAAGCAAAATCTACAAAACAAACACCACCATGTTTATGCATTATTTGCGCAATATCATGATGTGGATTTTGAATACCTGTAACATTGGAACCTCCAATAACTGATGCAATTTTAATAGTACAATCTTGATGTTCTAGTAATGCTTTTTCTAAATTTTCCAGACTAAACAAGCCATCGTCTCCTGGTGGAATTACCACTACTTTAGCTATAGTTTCCAACCACGTCGTTTGATTAGAATGGTGTTCCATATGCGATATAAAAACCACAGGACACATATCTTCAGGAACTATGGTATGCTTTCGTAAATTTTCTGGAACTTTTAGTCCTAAAATACGCTGAAATTTATTGACTACACCGGTCATACCATTTCCAGAAACAATCAGCACATCATCTTCATTACAATTTACATGATCTTTAATAATTTGCTTGGCTTCGTGATACGCTTTCGTCATAGCAGTACCAGAAACCGTTGTTTCTGTATGCGTATTGGCAACATAAGGTCCAAAAACATGACTGATTTTTTCTTCAATCGGTCGGTATAATCGCCCTGAAGCTGTCCAATCTGTATAGATAATTTTTTGAGAACCATAAGGCGACTCAAATGTTTGATCTACGCCAATAATGTGCTTCCTAAACTGACCAAAATAGGTTTCTAAATCCGGTTGAACGTTCGAAGATGTTTTTGTTGTAATCATGCGTATTTATTAAGTTGTAAAAATACTAATTATTAGCGACAGCCTCAATTTCTGCTATGACTTTATTAGCAAGTGTATCAGCTTCTTCTTGCGTTGGGGCTTCGGTGTAAACACGAATAATAGGTTCGGTATTACTTTTACGCAAGTGTACCCAACTATTGCTAAAATCAATTTTTACACCATCAATTGTTGTCACAGGTTCGTGACTATATTTAGCTTCCATGGCTTTCAAAATAGCATCTACATCCAATTCTGGTGTTAAAGCTATTTTCTTTTTACTCATAAAGTAATTCGGATAACTAGCACGTAAGTCACTAACAGACATTTTTTTATCAGCTAAAAGACTTAAAAACAAGGCGACACCAACCAAAGCATCACGACCATAATGAGATTCTGGATAAATAATTCCACCATTACCTTCGCCTCCAATAACGGCATTGTTTTTCTTCATCAGCTCCACCACATTTACTTCGCCTACTGCACTAGCTTCGTATGTTCCACCATGTTTTTCAGTAACATCACGCAAAGCACGAGTAGAACTCATATTACTGACCGTGTTTCCAGGTGTTTCAGTTAATACGTAATCTGCACAAGCTACTAATGTATATTCCTCGCCAAACATATTACCGTTTTCATCCATAAAGGCTAAACGATCTACATCTGGATCTACTACAATTCCAAAATCAGCATGTTCTTTTACAACCGCTTCAGACAAAGCAGATAAATGTTCTTTTAAAGGTTCTGGATTATGTGGAAAATGACCATTTGGCTCGCAATATAATTTAACGCATTCTACGCCTAATCGTTCTAATAATAACGGAATGGCTATTCCTCCGGTGGAGTTTACACCATCTACCACCACTTTAAAATTGGCCTTTTCTATGGCTGATTTGTTTACCAGTTTCAAATCTAAAACGGCATCAATATGTAAATCTATATAGGCATCATTTCTTGTTATTTTGCCCAAACTATCTACATCAGCAAAACTCATGGTATCACTTTCTGCAATGGCTAAAATTTTAGCGCCTTCGTCTCCATTTAAAAATTCGCCTTTATTATTTAATAACTTTAAAGCATTCCATTCTTTTGGGTTATGACTAGCTGTTAAAATAATACCACCATCTGCACGTTCCATAGGGACAGCGACCTCAACCGTTGGTGTGGTAGAAAGTCCTAAATCAATAACATGAATGCCTAATCCTACCAATGTGTTCATGACTAAATTCTGAATCATTTCACCAGAAATTCTAGCATCACGACCCACAACAACCCGATAATCGTCCTTTTTATATTGTCCTTTTAACCAAACGCCATAAGCAGAAGCAAATTTCACAGCATCAATAGGCGTTAAATTGTCGCCAACTGCACCACCAATGGTTCCTCTGATTCCCGATATAGATTTTATAAGTGTCATATTTTTATCATTATTTTCAACAAATATAAGTTTTCTATGCGTTTTCTTTGGTATGAATTTGTAAATTCGGAACATGAACTTTTTAGCACATATTTATCTTTCTAACAATCTGAAACAGGTAACGATTGGGAATTTTATTGCTGATGGTATTCGTGGCAAGACATACAAAAAGTATCCAAAAGACATTCAAATGGGTATTTTATTGCATCGTGAAATTGACACTTTTACAGATGCACATCCTATTGTAAGACAGAGCACTAAAAGGCTTCACAAAAATTACAGCCACTACAGTGGTGTAATTGTAGATATTCTTTACGACCATTTTCTAGCCAAAAATTGGAGTCGTTATTCAGACGAACCATTAGCAGATTATGTTCAAAAATTTTACAGCTTATTACAAGATAATTTTGAATTATTACCGGAAAGAACCCAACACATGCTGCCCTATATGATAACTGGGAATTGGCTGTTAAGCTACGCTGAAATTGAAGGTATTCAAAACGTTTTGGATGGCATGAATAGACGCACAAAAAACAAATCTAAAATGAACGAAGCCACACGCGAACTCGTAAAATATTACGATGAGTTTGAAGAAGAATTTACTTTGTTTTTTGAAGAATTGCGTCACTTTTCAAATGAAAAATTACAAACCCTTTCCAATACACTTATCTAATCTTATGATGAAGCGTTTTTTAGTATTACTCGTAATTGCTGTTTTTTGGTCTTGTAAAAACAACCCTGAAACAGTTGAAAAAGTTCAGAATCGTGGACTTATTACTCAAAAAGCCATGGTGGTTTCTGCCAGAGAAGAAGCCTCTAAAATTGGAAGCGATATTTTAAAACAAGGTGGTAATGTGTTTGATGCCATGATGGCAACTGAAATGGCATTGGCCGTGTGTTATCCTTCTGCTGGAAATTTAGGTGGTGGCGGATTTATGGTTTACAGATTAAACACTGGAGAAACTGGTGCTTTGGATTATAGAGAAAAAGCACCTTTGGCAGCTACAAAAAATATGTATCTGGATTCTTTAGGAAATGTAATTCCTTATAAAAGTATTTTAGGTGAATTGGCTGTTGGTGTTCCTGGAACAATCGCTGGTGTGTTTGAAGCCCAACGGAAATTTGGAAAATTATCGGTTAAAGATATTTTACAACCTGTTATAGACTTGGCTAAAAATGGTTACGCTATTACAGAAAAACAGCAAAACCGAATTAATAATTACGATAGTATTTTTAGAGCTGTAAACGGTAAGGAAATTCTATATTCAAAAAACTCAAAAGCAGGCGATACGCTAAAAAACTTACAACTCGCAAAAACCCTTGAACGCATTGCTTTACGTGGTAAAGACGAGTTTTACACAGGTGAAACGGCTCAAATTCTGGTCGATTATTTATCAGAAAAAGGTGGCATCATCACGTTAGAAGATTTAGCCAAATACGAAGCTAAATGGCGAAAACCGGTTTCGTTTACATATAAAGATATTACTGTTATTTCCATGTCGCCTCCATCCAGTGGTGGCTATTGTTTGGCTCAAATTATGAAAATGATTGAACCCTATAATTTAAAAGATTTTGGTCATAATTCCCTAAAAACCATTCAGGTGCTTGTGGAAGCCGAACGTCGTGCTTATGCGGATAGAAATTATTTTTTAGGCGATCCTGATTTTGTGGATATTCCAACTGAAACCTTATTGAGTGATGAATACCTACTAAAACGCATGAGCGATTTTTCATTTGAAAAAGCCACACCTTCAAGTGCCATTTCTCATGGAAATATTGGGTTTGAAGAAAGTGAAGAAACCACTCATTATTCCATTGTAGATTCCTTTGGAAATGCCATTTCTGTCACTACAACACTGAATAATACGTTTGGCTCTCAATTATTTTGTTCCGAATTGGGCTTTTTTCTAAATAATGAAATGGACGATTTTAGTAGCAAAGCAGGTGTACCAAATATGTTTGGCTTAACTGGTGCCGAAGCCAATAGTATTGCGCCCGAAAAACGCATGTTAAGTTCCATGACACCAACCATTGTTGAGAAAAATGGCAAACTTCTTATGACTTTAGGAACACCTGGAGGTTCAACCATTATCACATCGGTTTTGCAAACTATTTTAAATGTAGAAGAATTTAATATGTCCATGCAAGAAGCAGTTAATGCACCACGTTTTCACCATCAATGGTTACCGGATTACATAAGAATGGAACCCAATGGTTTTGACGCAGACATTATGAATCAACTTAAAAATAAAGGCTATACTATTAATGAAACCCGCTCGCCTGTTATTGGAAAAGTAGATGGTATTTTGGTTTTGGATGATAATACACTAGAAGGTGGTGCAGATCACAGAGGTGATGATACAGCCGTTGGATTTTAATTTTAATTCCATTCTTAAACATTTTCTGTTTAACTTGAGCCTCAATATTTTTTTATATAAATGGATTTAATATTTAAAACAACATTCTTATAAAATCCAATCGGCCTATCGAAAATTTATTGTAAAATTTGACATGAAAACAACGTGAAATGTTAAACTGTTTGAGCTAGAAATATTTTGAAACAAGTAAAGATTTTAAAGCGAGTTTTTAAAATTTAGATTCACATGCCTAAGCATAGCTTTTTTTTTGTTTTTTTAGGCCATGTAAAAAAGAAAGATAATTTATTTTTGAATGTTATATTTGATTAAATAATAATGATTATTTTTAATGAAAACCTTCGACATCGTCATACTCACCGACAAACGCTTTTTAGAAGATTCTGAAACAAACTCCTATAAACACAATGTGTTTTATGAAGATTTTCTGGTACAAAAAGCACTTCAAGCCGAAAATTTAAACGTTACTCGTTTAGCTTGGGATGACCCTCATTTTAATTGGTCTGATACGAAAGCTGTTCTTTTTAGAACGACATGGGATTATTTTGATCGCTTTGCAGAGTTTTCAAAATGGCTCACAGAGGTTTCAACTAAAACAACCTTATTAAATTCTGAAAAACTCATCCGTTGGAATATTGACAAACATTACTTGTTAGATTTACAAAAAAATGGCATTCATGTGGCAGAATCCTATTTTATTGAAGCTGGAACTAAAACCACATTAGCAACATTACACACACAATTAAACTGGCAAGAAACCGTTTTAAAACCATGTGTTTCGGGTGCTGGCAGACATACGTACAGATTATCAACTGAAAATATAGCCGAACATGAAGCCATATTTACCGAATTGATTGCAAATGAAAGCATGATGCTTCAACCCTTTCAACATCATATTGTAACCCAAGGCGAATTATCGCTTATCATTTTTAATGGCGAATACAGTCATGCCGTTTTAAAACAAGCCAAGGTTGGTGATTTCCGTGTTCAAGATGATTTTGGTGGAACGGTTAAACCATACACACCAACTGAAACCGAAATTGCCTTTGCCTTAAACGCCACAAAAGCCTGTCCAGAATTGCCTATTTATGCCAGAGTTGATATATTTACTGACAACACTAATCAATTGGCAGTTTCTGAATTAGAACTTATTGAACCCGAATTATGGTTTAGAAATGACACAAATGCGGCTAAAATTTTAGCGAAACATATTTCCAAACGCCTAAAATAATTGTTTATGAAAACGAAGAAAATTATAAAAGTAATTGTTGGTGTTATTATCTTTTTCACCTTACCCAGTTTAATTTTTTTCGGATTCATTTATTTCAAGTATAACGAAGATTTACCTTTAGGAGACGAAGGTCCACAAGCTGATGCCCTAGCACAAAACATGCTAAACGCATTAAACCATGATGCCTATTTACAAACCAATTATATAGAATGGACATTTAAAAACAGACATCATTACAAATGGCAAAAAGATGAAAATACCTGTTTAGTGCATTGGAAAGATTATAAAGTAGATTTGGATTTAAATAATCCAAGTGCAAGTAACGTGTTTATCCATAATTTTGAAGTACAAGGCGAACAAGCCGAAGAACACATACAAACTGCAATAAACTATTTTAATAACGATTCTTTCTGGTTAGTAGCGCCATATAAAATTTTCGATCCAGGAACTGAAAGACGTTTGGTAAAGTGGAAAGATAATCAAGATGCTTTATTAGTGACTTATACCTCTGGAGGCACCACACCTGGCGATTCTTATTTATGGGTATTAGATAGCAATTACAAACCTGTAAAATTTAGAATGTGGGTGGATATTTTACCAATAGGTGGTTTAGAGGCATCTTGGAACGATTGGACAACAACTGAAAGTGCTGCCATGCTTCCTACATTTCATGAAATGCTGTTTTTAGGTATTAAAATGAATGACGTGATTGGAACGGAATGAGTTTGCAGTCGCAGTGTTCAACTGTAAACTGCGACTGCAAACTGCAAACTATTTAGCACGTTGCCCAACAAACTGCTGCTCTTTCAATTTAAACAACACATTAAACGACGTTAAACTACCATAACTTCTGGTAATATACTGTTGTAAATCTATTTTTTCTTGTTCGTCTAAATTGCTGGAGTTAATTTTTTGCTCCATAACACGTAGTCTGTCACGAACCATGGTAATCTTATGAAAAAATGTATCAATTGGTACTTCGCTGGATTTTAAATTGGTATCACCAGGTTCTAAAATCAGTTTACCACCTTTCCATTTATCAGCTATATGAACCACTTCGCTAGCATCACTCCAACGTTTTAAAATGTGTACCAAACTACTTTCTATTTCGGCAAAGCTTACGGTATCCACATCGTCTTCTGCTGCTTCAATAACATCGAATTCGGAATTAATATCTATGGTTTCTAAACCACTATCTATAAAGGTTACCCAATAGTGTTTGGACGTGACGTTGGTTACCACACCTTTTCCAAATTCTGGATGATTAATTCTGGAACTAATTCCTAATACTTGCATAATAAGTTGATTTTTTAATTAGAGTTTAAATTAAAGAAAAATAATATAAAAACTCCCAACCCACTTCATTTTATAATTAAAGGCATTATCTGTACCTTTGCAAACTGGACTGTAAATCAGACCAGATTGCTATGTTATGAGTAAATTTGAGGATACTATTGAGGTTCAAGGCGCACGCGTTCACAACCTAAAAAATATAGATGTTTCCATTCCTAGAGAAAAACTGGTTGTAATAACGGGTTTGTCTGGAAGTGGGAAATCATCATTGGCTTTTGATACCATTTATGCTGAAGGACAACGACGGTATATTGAAACGTTTTCGGCTTATGCGCGCCAATTTTTGGGTGGTTTAGAACGTCCTGATGTGGATAAAATTGATGGACTTTCGCCAGTTATTGCTATTGAGCAAAAAACGACGAGTAAATCGCCAAGATCAACTGTTGGAACTATTACAGAAATTTACGATTTTTTACGCTTATTATATGCCAGAGCAAGTGATGCTTATAGCTATAACACAGGCGAACAAATGGTGAGCTATAATGACGAGCAAATAAAAGAACTCATAAAGGAAACCTTTAACGGCAAACGCATTAATATTTTGGCTCCTGTGGTGCGTTCCAGAAAAGGACATTATCGCGAATTGTTTGAGCAAATTGGCAAGCAAGGTTTTGTAAAAGTTCGAACTGATGGCGAAATTCGGGATATTGTGAAAGGTATGAAGTTGGATCGGTATAAAAATCACGATATTGAAATTGTGATTGATAGGCTTAAAATTGATGCCACAGTAGATAATGATAAACGCCTAACAGAAACCATCAATACAGCCATGTATCATGGTGAAGATGTATTAATGGTTATTGATCAAGATACGCAAGAAGCTCGTTATTTTAGTCGAAATTTAATGTGTGCGAGTTCTGGGATATCCTATCCAAATCCAGAACCTAATAATTTTTCATTCAACTCACCAAAAGGTGCCTGTCCTACGTGTAATGGCATTGGAACTTTGTATCAAGTGAATGAGAAGAAAATAATCCCAGACGATTCCTTATCCATAAAAGCTGGAGCACTAGCACCTCATGGTCCGCAAAAGAATAGTTGGATTTTCAAGCAGTTTGAAACCATTGCACAACGTTATAATTTTTCGTTGAATGATGCGTATAAAGATATTCCGGACGCTGCCAAACAGATGATTTTATATGGAGGAAATGAAAAATTTGAGGTAGAAAGCAAGACTTTGGGCATTACCCGAGATTATAAAATAGATTTTGAAGGCGTTGCTAATTTTATAGAAAACCAATACAACACGGCTGAAACAACTTCTTTAAAACGTTGGGCTAAAGAGTATATGGACAAAGTAGTTTGTTCAACTTGTGAAGGTGCTCGTTTACGAAAAGAATCGCTTTATTTTAAGGTAAACGGTTTAAACATTTCAGAATTAGCACATAAAGACATTGTAGATTTAGGTGCTTGGTTTAAAGATTTACCAAAACATTTATCGGACAAGCAAATTAAAATTTCCGAAGAAATAATTAAAGAAATTTCATCAAGAACCCAATTTTTATTGGATGTAGGTTTAGACTATCTATCATTAAACAGAGGCTCTAAATCGCTTTCAGGTGGTGAAGCACAGCGCATTCGATTGGCAACACAAATCGGTTCGCAATTAGTAGGCGTCTTATATATTCTGGACGAACCGAGTATTGGTTTGCATCAACGTGATAATGAAAAACTGATTAAATCGTTAATTTCGTTACGCGATATTGGCAATTCTGTGATTGTGGTAGAACACGATAAAGATATGATAGAACATGCCGATTATGTAATTGATATTGGTCCACGAGCTGGGAAATTTGGTGGCGAAATAATTAGTATTGGCACACCTGCTGAATTAAAAACACACAATACCTTAACAGCAGATTATTTAAATGGCAAGAAAGAAATTGAAGTTCCTAAAAAGCGTCGTGAGGGAAATGGTAAAACACTCTCATTAAAAGGCTGTACAGGAAATAATTTAAAAAATGTATCTATAGATATTCCGTTGGGAAAAATGATTGGTGTTACAGGTGTTTCAGGTAGTGGGAAATCTACATTAATAAACGAGACCCTCTACCCGATTATGAATGCGCACTATTTTAATGGTGTTAAAAAACCTATGCCTTATAAAAGCATAAAAGGCTTGGAGCATATTGATAAAGTTATAGATATTAACCAGTCGCCAATTGGACGAACACCACGAAGTAATCCAGCAACCTACACTGGTGTTTTTAGTGAAATACGGAGTTTGTTTGCTAAAATTCCAGAAGCCATGATTCGAGGTTACAAACCAGGTCGTTTTAGTTTTAATGTAAAAGGTGGTCGCTGCGAAACGTGTCAAGGTGGTGGTTTACGGGTTATTGAAATGAATTTTCTACCTGATGTTTATGTAGAATGTGAAACCTGCCAAGGTAAACGCTTCAATAGAGAAACATTAGAAATTAGATATAAAGGAAAATCCATTAGCGATGTGTTGAATATGACGATGAATGAGTCGGTTGATTTCTTTGAGCATATTCCTAAAATTCATAAAAAGGTAAAAACCATTCAAGACGTTGGTTTGGGTTATATTACGTTAGGACAACAAAGCACGACGCTTTCTGGTGGTGAAGCTCAACGGATTAAATTGGCAACCGAATTAAGTAAACGCGACACTGGAAATACGTTTTATATTCTGGATGAACCGACTACAGGACTACATTTTGAAGATATTCGTGTTTTAATGCAAGTTTTAAATAAACTAGCAAATAAAGGCAATACCGTTTTAATTATTGAACACAACCTAGACGTTATTAAAACAGTAGACTATATTATTGATGTTGGTTACGAAGGTGGTAAAGGTGGTGGCGAAATTGTTGCCAAAGGTACGCCTGAAGATCTTATTAAAAATAAGAAAAGCTATACAGCTCAATTTCTAAAAAAGGAATTAGCCTAAACCTTATTTTTGTTGAATAATTACGAAATTAATAACGTAACAAGAGGCTTTTTAAAAACCAAATTGTGGTTATCTATATTCTGATTTTTTCTAATAAAAAACACTAAAAAAAACGATATGGTTTCCCGAAAGTGAATTCATTTAAATAAAGCAAGTATAATGTCTTTAATTCCATTAAATTTGTTTTTGGATTTCTATATTTCAAGTAGTTAAAACAAATAAACTTGCACAAAAAAATTACATAAATAATGAGAACAGAACAACATCATAAACGTTGGAATGAAGTAAAAACAAACGATTCGTGGGCGATTTTTAAAATCATGGGTGAGTTTGTTAATGGCTATGAAAAATTAAGCCGAATTGGACCTTGTGTTTCAATTTTCGGATCTGCACGTACCAAACCAGATCATAAGTATTATAAATTGGCTGAAGAAGTTGCCTGTAAAATTGTAGAACATGGCTATGGTGTTATTACTGGTGGTGGACCTGGTATCATGGAAGCTGGTAATAAAGGGGCTCATATTGCTGGAGGAACATCGGTTGGTTTAAATATTGAATTACCGTTTGAGCAACATGACAATCCATATATAGATTCCGATAAAAGTTTAGATTTCGATTATTTTTTCGTAAGAAAAGTTATGTTTGTTAAGTATTCACAAGGGTTTGTAGTTATGCCTGGTGGTTTTGGTACTCTAGATGAATTATTTGAAGCCATTACTTTAATACAAACTAATAAAATTGAAAAATTCCCGATTATTTTAGTTGGAACCGATTTTTGGTCTGGATTATTAGACTGGGTAAAAGCAACTGTTTTAGAGGACTTTGCTAATGTAAGCGCTAAAGATTTAGATTTAATTCACCTAGTTGATACAGCTGATGAAGTCATAAAAATTCTAGATAGTTTTTATAAAGAATCTGATTTAAGTCCTAATTTCTAAAAAAGTCCCAAACCTTCCTTTATGAAAAAGAAATGGTCGTTTTTGATGCTTTTAGGTGTCTTAAATTTTACAGGAATATGTTCGCAAACATCTTTTAATGTGATGTTTTATAACGTGTTAAATTTTCCTTTGGAAAACGCTGTACCAAATCGATTAGCATATTTGGAGGTTATTTTAAATGATTATCAACCAGACATTTTCATGGTATGCGAACTAAACAACGTTTCAGGTGCTGTTAATATCTTACAAGTTATTCAAGATAGAATTAATAGTGATTTTGAGATGGCTACTTTTGAACTAAACACATCAGACGATACCATTGGAAACCAAAACGATTTGCAAAACCTAATTTATTATGATAGCTCTAAATTCACGTTGGAAAGTCAGACCATTGTACCAACTATTTTCAGAGATTTTAATCACTACCGTTTAAAATTAAATACGATTGACCAAGCAACTAATCCTATTTATCTAGATGCCATTGTTTGTCATTTAAAAGCATCTAGCGGAATAGAAAATCAGGCTTCCCGATTACAAATGGTATTGGATTTAACAGCGTATTTAAGTACAATACTAGCAGACAGTCATGTAATTTTGGCTGGCGATTTTAATGTTTATACCAATTCAGAACCTGCTTTTCAAGAACTTATAGACAGTAATAATGCTATAACATTTACAGATCCTGCTAACAAAATTGGCAGTTGGCATAATAATACAGATTATGTGGATGTGTTTACACAATCTACAAGAACACAATCTGAACTTGGTGGCACAACAGGCGGAATGGATGATCGCTTTGATTTTATCATGACATCTGAAAACATGCTGACCAATACCGAATTATATTATGAACCAAATACATACCAAGTATATGGAAACAATGGTAATGTAGCCTGTTATAACCAATCTATAATAGATTCAGAATGTGCAGGCAGTTTATTTTCATATTCCATTCGTGAAGCGCTTCATTTTTTTAGCGACCACTTGCCTGTAACCATGCAAATTTCAACCAATGCTTCTTTATCGGTTCCAGAATTTTCAACGACATTAACTAATCCAATTGAAATTATAGGTTCTAATTACATTCAAAATACTTTAAACTTAAAAGTTAATACACTTTCTCGCGGAACTGATAATTTAAAAATATACAACACATTAGGACAACATGTAAAAACCATTCCTGTTAAAACTGCGTATACTTATAACGTATCCTTAACAAATTTATCAGCTGGCATCTATTATATTGTAGCAAAAAACACACAAGTTGAACCTTTAAAGTTTATTAAAACACATTGAGCATTAGATATCTATTAAGTATCATCCTTTTCAGCTTTTGTATACATGTATTTAGTCAAAATAACATGGATGTAAAAGCTACCTTTAATGTGGAAAAAAATCAAATAAGTATATCACAAGAAATTACTTATTTCAATAAAACTAACGACATACTTCATACCATTTATTTAAATGATTGGAGCAACAGTTTTGCAACAAAAAACACGCCATTAGCGATGCGTTTTTCTGAAGAATTTAAAACAGAATTTCACTTTGCTCAAAATGAAGATCGTGGCTATTCTGTTATTACAACCATCCATCAAAACGAAAAAGAATTAAACTTTGATCGCGTAAAAGATCATATTGATGTGGTTCAAGTGGAATTAGAAAAACCCTTGCTGCCTAACCAATCTTACACCATTCATCTAAACTATATTGTTCAAGTTCCGAATGACAAATTTACACGTTATGGTGTAACTTCTAATGGTGATTATAATTTACGCTACTGGTATATGACGCCTGCTATTTACAATGGCAAATGGCAATATGAAAGTAATTCTGATTTGGATGATATGTATATACCTGCATCAAATATTAGATTACAAGTTACCTGTCCTTTAAATTACCATATAGAATCGGAATTAAATAAGATAGATTATAACCAGATAGACAACAATCAAATTGTAGTTTTTTCTGGAGAAAACCGCGTGAATTCTAAACTCTTTTTAAATAATACATCGCATTATCGTGAAATAGAAACGGATCATTTCACCGTTGTTTCTAATGTAGACGATGAGAATTTGAGTCCGATAGATAAAGCTTTAGTAACTGATAAAATTGCGCACTATTTAACGACTAATTTAGGCAGTTATCCTCATAAACGTTTACTGATTACAGATATTGATTACCGTAAAAGTCCTATTTACGGTTTAAATTTATTACCAAGTTTTATTAGACCATTTCCAGATCATTTTCAATATGAATTGAAGATACTAAAAACAGGACTTCGTAATTATTTAGAAAACACCCTACTTATTAATCCACGAACTGAACAGTGGCTAATTGATGGGATTCAGACCTACTACTTAATAAAATATGTGGATGAATCCTACCCAAATATGAAATTAGCTGGAACACTGTCAAATATTTGGGGCATTAAATCTTTCCATGCTACACAGTTGGATTTTAACTCCCAATATGGTTTTTTATATATGCACATGGCGCGACAAAATATTGACCAACCGTTGACAACCGCTAAAGATTCACTTTTAAAATTTAATGAAAATATTGCCAATAAATATAAAGCTGGTGTTGGATTAGCATATTTAGATGACTATTTAGGACATGATTTAGTAAAAACTTCACTTTTAGAATTTCTGAATACCTATAAATTAGAAGAAACCAATACAGAAATATTTGAGCGTTTTTTAAAATCGAAAACAACTAAAGATTTAGATTGGTTTTTCACGGATTATATTCAATCAAAAAAATATATAGATTATACCATTACAAAAGCCATTCGCGAAAATGATTCCATTCGCGTAACCATTAAAAACAAAAGCACGATAACGGTTCCTATTTCTTTGTTTTCATTTACAGATAAAACGGCTACCTCAAAGATTTGGCTGGATGGTATAAAAGACTCACTAACCGTTACCATTCCAGATACAGAAACCACACGAGTTGTTCTAAATCACGATCAAATTGTGCCGGAATTTAATGTGCGTAACAACACCAAAACACTAACCAAAGCACTATTTAACAGACCATTACAAATTCGGTTAATAAAAGATATTGAGGATCCAGATTACAACCAAATATTCCTTATGCCAATTGTGGAGTTTAATAATATTTATGATGGTATTGTTTTGGGCGTTAAAGCATATAATAAAACTATTTTACGTAAACCGTTCAATTATAAAATTGCTCCACAGTACGGCTTAAAATCCAATTCGTTAACAGGATCTGTTTCTGCAAATTATAACCAATATGTTGATAACTCTTCACAATTATTCAATGTTAGTTATGGTATTGGAGCTAGTTATGGCAGTTATGCCGAAGATTTATTTGTAACTAAATTCACACCAGGTATACAATTATCGTTTCGCGACAAAACCAATTTACGTTCTAACAAACGTCAATTTCTATCGTTGAGATATATAGATATTAATCGCGATTCCGATCCAACAGCCGCATTGACATCAGAAACCAACCAGCCAAACTATGGTGTTTTTAATTTACGCTACAACCATGTAGAAAGAGATTTAGTTAACTACTCATCCTGGTTTGCAGACACCCAGTTTTCTGAAAATTTTGGAAAAGTGGCTTTAAATTATGAATACAGAAAGCTAACCAAAAACAATCGGCAATTTAATTTACGCTTTTTTGCAGGCGTATTTCTATATAACAAAACCTTTAGAAATTCGGATTATTTCAGTTTTGCTTTGGATAGACCAACCGATTATCTATTCGATTACAACTATTACGGTCGTTCTGAAAGTGCTGGATTATTTAGTCAGCAGCTAATTATTGCCGAAGGTGGATTTAAATCGCAATTAGAGCCCAGTTTTGCCAACCAATGGATTACCACCTTAAACGGAAGTATGACGCTTTGGAAATACATTATGGCTTATGGCGATGTAGGTTTGGTTAAAAACCATGAAAACGATGTTAAGGTTGTTTATGGTACTGGAGTGCGTGTGAGTCTGATAGAAGATTATTTTGAATTGTATTTTCCAGTCTATTCCAATTTAGGTTGGGAAGTAGCACAACCTCAATATGCTGAAAAAATCAGGTTTATTGTGACTTTGGATTTTAAAACCTTGTTAGGGTTGTTTACCAGACGTTGGTATTAAATCAAAATTAATTAATAACACACCTATTTCTACACTATCTGTAACAGAATTCTAATTTGCCTTATTTTATTGATAAATACGCAATAAAAAATTGCTTTTAGTTATAATAATTCAATTTTATAACAGGTTTAGCCATTGCGAATATTACGAATAATAACTACCTTTGCAAAAATACCTAGTCACCTATGAAAGCAAATCCTGAAGTAAATAAAGACCTGTCTTTTGAAGATTTCAAAACAGAAGTTTTAAACGATTATAACCTAGCTGTCACCTCACGCGAGTGTAGTTTGTTAGGTCGTCGTGAAGTACTAACAGGTAAAGCAAAATTCGGAATTTTTGGCGATGGTAAAGAAGTACCACAATTAGCGATGGCTAAAGCGTTTAAAAATGGTGATTTTCGTTCAGGGTATTATCGGGATCAAACCTTTATGATGTCCATTGGTGCGTTAAATATCGAGCAGTTTTTTGCTGGACTTTATGGAAATACCGATTTAAAAGAAGAACCAATGTCTGCAGGACGCCAAATGGGTGGCCACTTTGCAACACAGAGTTTAGATGAAAATGGAAATTGGAATAATCTGTTAGAACAGAAAAATTCCAGTGCCGATATTTCACCTACTGCTGGACAAATGCCACGTTTATTAGGATTAGCGCAAGCATCAAAAATATACAGACAAGTAAAAGGTATTGATACTACCAATTTTTCCAACGAAGGTCATGAAGTAGCTTGGGGAACTATTGGAAATGCAAGTACAAGTGAAGGGTTGTTTTTTGAAACCATCAATGCAGCTGGTGTTTTACAAGTCCCAATGGTCATGAGTGTTTGGGATGATGATTATGGCATTTCGGTTCACGCCAGACATCAAACGACTAAAGAAAATATATCTGAAATCTTAAAAGGTTTCCAACGCGAAAACGATGAAAAAGGATTTGAAATTTTACGCGTTTTAGGTTGGGATTATCCAGACTTAATTGAAACATACCAAAAAGCATCAAAAGTTGCACGTGAGGAACATGTTCCTGTTTTAATTCATGTTCAGGAATTAACACAACCTCAAGGTCACTCAACATCAGGTTCACACGAGCGTTATAAAAATGAAGCGCGTTTAGCATGGGAAGCCGAATACGATTGTAACGTAAAACTTCGTGAGTGGATTATTGCCAATGGTATTGCAACCGATGACGATTTATTGGCTATTGAAAAAACGATTAAAAAACAAGTTCGCGATGGTAAAAAAGCCGCTTGGACCGCTTTTTCACAACCGTTAAAGGACGAGCAAAATGAATTGGTTACTTTGTTAGAAACCGTTGCAGCAGCTAGTCCTAATAAAGTGTTTATTGAAAAACTTAAAAATGAATTGGCTGAAATTTCAGAGCCAATTCGTAAAGATATTTTATCGACAGCGCGTAAAGCATTACGATATGTGGTGAATGAAACATCGGAAACTAAAAATAAATTAACAACTTGGATTAACAACTATATAGAGGTTGTTCAACCTAAATATAGTTCGCATTTATATTCGCAATCCGATAAATCAGCTTTAAATATTCAAGAAGTAAAGCCGACTTATGACGATTCTAGCGAAGAAGTAGATGCACGTTTAGTAATTCGCGATAATTTTGATGCTATTTTTAGCAAGTACCCTGAAGCGCTTATTTTTGGTGAAGATGCAGGACATATTGGCGATGTAAACCAAGGTTTGGAAGGTATGCAAGAAAAGTATGGCGAGTTGCGTGTTTCAGATGTTGGGATTCGTGAAGCAACCATTCTTGGTCAAGGAATTGGTATGGCTATGCGCGGATTGCGTCCCATTGCTGAAATTCAGTATTTAGACTATATTTTGTACGCTCTACAAATAATGAGCGACGATTTAGCAACTTTACAATACAGAACTAAAGGTCGCCAGAAAGCACCTTTAATAATTAGAACACGTGGTCATAGACTTGAAGGTATTTGGCATTCGGGCTCGCAAATGGGTGGTGTAATTCATTTAATCCGTGGCATCCACGTTTTGGTTCCTAGAAACATGACTAAAGCTGCTGGATTTTATAACACCTTGTTGGAAGGTGATGAACCTGCATTAATTGTAGAATGTTTAAATGGTTACCGATTAAAAGAGAAAATGCCAACTAATATTGGTGAATTTAAAACACCTTTAGGTGTTGTGGAAACTATTAGAGAAGGTAACGATATTACTTTAGTGTCTTACGGCTCAACACTTCGGGTGATTGAGCAAGCTGCTAAAGAGTTACAAGAAGTTGGTATTAGCGCAGAAATTATTGATGTACAGTCGTTGTTACCTTTCGATTTAAATCATGACATTGTTAAAAGCGTAGCGAAAACAAATCGTTTAATGGTAATTGATGAAGATGTTCCTGGAGGTGCTTCGGCTTACATTTTAAACGAGGTTTTAAATACACAAAATGCTTATAAGCATTTAGATAGTAAACCGGAAACGCTAACAGCTAAAGCCCACAGACCAGCTTATGGAACAGATGGCGATTATTTCTCTAAACCATCTGTTGAAGATGTTTTTGAGGCGGTTTACCATGTGATGCACGAGTCAAATCCGAGTGATTTTCCAAAATTGAGATAATTATATTTTCTAAAGAACTAAACCTTTGCACTTTTTGTTGGTCTTAAGAACCTAACCTTAAACCAACAAAAAGATGCGAATTTTTTATTTTACTATTTGTGCGCTTTTTTTGCTTTCATGTAATAACGATACCGAATCTGTTACTGAAAATAATGAGCCTTTTTTAGATTTAACCGAAATCTTCAACATAAACTTCAATGCACTACCCAATTATTCCAATCAGTACATACCTGTTTATATAACAAAGGACAACACACCAAATAACAATCCGATTACCAATTCAGGAGCAACTTTAGGTAGAATTTTATTTTACGATACTAATTTATCTGCAAATAACACCGTTTCTTGCGCTAGTTGTCATGCTCAAGAACATGCTTTTAGTGATACAAATTCAGTAAGTCAGGGAATAAATGGACAAACTGGAAGACATTCCATGCGACTTATAAATTCGCGTTTTTCAAATGAAGTAAATTTTTTCTGGGATGAAAGAGCTAATTCTCTAGAAACCCAAACAAGCATGCCAATTCAAGATCATATTGAAATGGGCTTTAGTGGAGCAGATGGCGATTTAAACATTAATGATTTAATAACTAAATTAAATACTATTGAGTATTATCCAGTACTTTTTAATAGCGCTTTTGGCTCCACAGAAATAACGGAAATAAAACTGCAAAAAGCACTAGCACAATTTGTAAGAAGTATTCAGTCTTTTGATAGTAAATATGACGAAGGAAGATTGCTAGTAAATAATGACGCACAACCTTTCTCTAATTTCACGCAGATGGAAAATCAAGGGAAAAACTTATTTATTCAGCCTCCAAATTTCAATAACCAAGGCATGCGAGTTTCGGGTGGCATTGGATGCAACGGCTGTCATCAAGCTCCAGAATTCGACATTGTTCCAAATACCTTAAACAATGGTGTAATTGGCACTGCAGATGGTTTAGCAACAGATTTAAACGTTACAAGATCTCCTAGTTTACGGGATATTGTAAAATTAAATGGAGAAAGCAATGGTCCATTTATGCATATCGGCATTTCAAATAATTTATTAACCGTTGTAGAGCATTACAATGTTATTAATATTGCAGGTAACTCTAATTTAGACCCAAAATTAAGACCCAATGGTTTTGGGCAACAACTCAATTTAACGCAAGCAGAAAAATCGGCTGTAGTAGCATTTTTAAGAACGCTTTCTGGAACTGATGTGTATGTAAATGATATGTGGAGTAATCCATTTATTCAATAGAGGAAAAATTACAACTTATATTTTAAGACCTGGTTATTTTCGTAATCAGGTCTTTTTGTTTTAGTATATTTATAGAATTAATTTTTAATAGAAATAAAACAATTATTTTCTTTAACAAAACAAAAAAGATTCCCATTTAAAAGGGAAACACATATGAAAGCCGTTTCTGTAGTTACCATAAAAAAAGAATTACAACTTAAATCCGATAAGGATTTAATGGAATTAGTATTGCGTTTGTCTAAATTTAAAAAGGAAAATAAAGAACTCCTTACCTATTTGTTATTTGAATCTCATGACGAAACGGGCTATATTGAATCGGTAAAAAATGAAATAGATTTGCAATTTTCAACCATTAACACCAACAGTTATTTTTACATAAAAAAAAGTGTTCGAAAAATCTTGCGACTCATTAAAAAGTACGCACGCTACTCATTAAAGAAAGAAACCGAAGTGGAACTTCTACTCTATTTTTGTGAATGTTTAAAAGAGATGTCTCCTTCCATAAAAAGAAATGTGACGCTCACAAACATTTATGAACGGCAAATTTTAGCGATTGAAAAAATCGTGAATTCGCTTCATGAAGATTTACAATATGATTACAATTTGGTTTTAGAGGAATTGAAAGCATAAATAGATAAGATAATCAAAAACCATATAGATATTAATACATAATCCGAACCATCAGTTCCTTTAGTAAATCACTTTGCGGAATGGCGTTGGCTCCAACTCCCTTTCCTTTGACATCAAAAGTTCGTAAATCAGAAATAATGGCACTCACTTTTTTCATGGGATAATTTCTGGCTGCAACAATATACTCTTCGGTAAAATAAGGCGATATTTTTAAAGCAGAAGCGACACTTCTAGACGATTTATCATGTAAACCATGCAATTGTAGAACACGACTAAAATAAGTGTATAAAAAGCCAACCGTTAAAACCATAGGATTATCTTTTGGGTTTTCGCCAAAATAGTTGATAATCTTGTTGGCTTTTACCACATCACGATAACCAATAGCTTTGTGTAATTCAAAATTATTATAGTCTTTACTTATTCCTATATTTTCTTCAATAAGTTCTGGTGTAATTTGTGTGCCTTCTGGCAAAACAATTTTCAATTTATCTAGTTCATTGCTAATTTTACTTAAATCCGTACCCAAAAATTCAGTCAGCATTTGTGCACCTTTTGGCGTAATACTATAATTTTTACCAGCTAAAACTTGGTTAATCCAACCAGGAATTTGATTATCGTATAATTTAGAACTCTCATAAACAACAGCCGATTTATTTAATACCTTGTATAAGGACTTCCGTTTGTCTATGGTTTTATATTTGTAATTAAAAACCAGAATAGTGGAAGGTTGAGGGTTTTTAGCATATTCAATCAGATTTTCAATCGTTCGCGATAAATCTTGTGCTTCTTTCACAATTATCACTTGGTATTCCGCCATCATGGGGAATCGTTTGGCGTTTCCAACAATTTCGTCTATGGTAACATCACGACCATAAAGCACCATTTGGTTAAAACCGCGTTCGTCTTCGGTTAAAATGGATTCTTGAATATAATCGGAAATCTTATCAATATAATAAGGCTCTTCACCCATTAAAAAATAAATAGGCTTAAAATTCCGCTTCTTAATATCGCTTACTAATTGTTTGATTGCGTCCAAAATTGCTGACTTTTCGAAATTTAAAACACCTATTACTAAAAAAAGCAAAAGGCATTTGGTTTTTGATTTTTGTACATTAACTTTGGCAAAACCGTTAGTGGCAACAATGCAAGCACTCAATTTTCCAAAGTTTTCGTTCCGTTTCAAAAATAGCGAAAATAAAGTATCTATATTCGATCCTATTCGGAAAAAATTTGTGATTTTACAACCCGAAGAATGGGTTCGACAACATTGCTTGCAAATTTTAATGCTTGAAAAAAATTATCCGAAATCGCTTATTAATGTGGAAAAAGAGCTGCGTGTTAACGATTTAAAAAAACGGTATGATATTGTGGTTTATAATCCTGATGGCAGTATTCATTTAATTGTTGAGTGTAAAGCACCTACTATCCCTATTAATCAAAGTACTTTTGACCAAATTGCACAATATAATTTAACTTTAAAAGCAACGTATTTAATGGTAACAAACGGTTTAAATCATTATTATTGTCAAATGGATTTGGAAGCCGAATGTTACACATTTTTAAAGGATATTCCTGATTATAATATTGTTTAAACTATATGAAGATAGCCGTTGTTATATTAAATTGGAATGGACAAAAACTTTTAGAGCAGTTTTTACCTTCTGTTGTGGCTTATTCTAAAGAAGCACAAATTTATGTTGCTGATAATGCATCAACCGATGATTCTATTAGTTTTATAAAACAACATTTTCCAACAATTACAATAATACAAAACACGGAAAATGGTGGTTACGCAAAAGGCTATAATGAAGCTTTAAAACAAGTGGAAGAAGATATTTATTGCTTATTAAATTCGGATGTTGAAGTTACTGAAAACTGGCTAGAACCTATTATAACTGAATTTGTGAGTAATCCTGAAACAGCCATTATTCAACCAAAAATTTTAGATTATAAAAACAAAGACTATTTTGAATACGCTGGAGCAGCAGGTGGTTTTTTAGATAAATATGGTTATCCTTTTTGTCGTGGTCGCGTTTTTAATTCTATTGAAAAAGATAGCGGACAATACAATAACAAAGCCGAAATATTTTGGGCTTCTGGAGCCTGTTTATTCATTAGAAAATCGGTTTTTGAAACCCTTGAAGGTTTTGATGAATCGTTTTTCGCACACATGGAAGAAATAGATTTATGTTGGCGCGCTTTTAACCGAAATTTAAAAACGGTTTACATCGGAACAGCGACTGTATTTCATGTTGGAGGTGCTACCTTAAATAATACCAATCCAAAAAAAACCTATTTAAACTTCAGAAATAGTTTATTTACACTCACAAAAAATGCGTCTGGTAATTTGTTCGTATTAATTTTCATTCGACTTGTTTTAGATGGAATTGCGAGTGTCATGTTTTTATTCACTTTTAAATTTCAACATATTTTAGCCGTATTAAAAGCCCATATTAGCTTTTACAAAAACCTACCAACTCTTCTAAAAAAACGAAAAAAATTATTGCAAAAAGCCAATTATTATAATACCAAATCTGTTGTTTGGAATTATTACGTAAAGGGTAAACATCATTCCTAAAAATTACCAGTTAGTTTTAGAGCATATTTTTATAGTATATGAGTTAAAAATAATTCATTTTCAACTTTATACTACTGGATTTTAATTGTTTATAAATTTGTTAAAGTTTTTGTTAATCCTTACCAAATGAACTAATCTTTTGTATAATTTTGATATGTTAATAATTAACACCTAAAATCATATTAAGTATTATGAAAAAACTAATTTTATTGAGTATTTCCGCTATGTTTATCTTGAGCTCATGCGTTTCCAAAAAGGAATATGCTGCTCTTGAAGCCAAGCAAAAAGAAACACAAGATTTATTAAATACGGCTACGATAAAATTAAACTCCTGCTTAACTAAAGCACAAGGTTTAGAGGATCGTATTGCTGATTTAAAACGATCTAATGACAACCTAATTACAAGTAATGAATCGTTAACCATGCTTACTACAAAAGGAGCAAGTAACGTGGAAAAAACACTTGAAAGTTTAAAAGAAAAAGATTTAAGAATTGGTCGTTTACAAGATGCTGTTAGCAAAAAAGACAGTGTTATGTTAGCACTCGTTACTAGTTTGAAAAAAGAAGTTGGCATAAACGATCCAGACATTGAAATAAATGTTGAAAAAGGCGTTGTATTTATTTCTATTGCAGACAAAGTATTATTCCAAAGTGGAAGCTACAGTGTAACCACTAGAGCGCAAGAAATTTTAGGGAAAGTAGCTACGGTTGTTAAGGCTAAACCAACATTTGAATGTATGGTTGAAGCGCACACAGACCCTGTTCCTTATAACAAACCACCATTAATTGACAACTGGGATTTAAGTGTTAAACGTGCAACTTCTGTAGTTCGTGTATTAGAAGATTTAGGTGTAGCACCTAAACAACTTATTGCTGCTGGACGTGGTGAATACCAACCTTTAGTTGATAATGACACTGCTGAAAACAGAGCTAAAAACAGACGTACTAGAATTATTGTGTTACCGAAAATTGATGAATTCTACGAAATGATTGACAAGGAAATGAAAAACCTTGAAGCTGACGGTAGATAATCGTTAAAAAGCCTATAAAACTAAAAGCTCGATCGGTAAGATTGAGCTTTTTTTGTATCAATACTTGAGCGATAAAGATATTTTATTAAATGAATTAACATTATGCATCATTTGTGTTAATTAAATAAGATATTTATCATAATTTAACAAATAAATGAATAGTTCAACAGATAAATCAATCAATTTGTAGAATATTTATTATTTAAAGAATTTAATATCTTAAATTTAAGTAACCCAAGCTTACTGTATTTTTTTCTTTGTAAAAGATTTAAAACCTACTTCAAATCTATTTTACTATGAAACAGACATTACACTATCAATTTAAAAGGCGATCTGAAAATCATTTAGATTGGCTGATTAATGTGATTAAATCTGAAAAGTATTTTCAGGCAGATTCGTTTATTATGACTAACAGCAGAACAGACCGATTTTTAAAAAATTTAAAATCGGCTTAATTTAAAAAAAAGGTAGTTTAGACCATTTTAAAAAATCTCTAAACTACCTTTTCCTTCACGAACAATTATTGGAGTTTCTTCAGATAAATCGATAACCGTAGACGCCACATTATCTCCATAACCTGCATCAATTACCAAATCGACCAGATTATCCCATTTTTCAAGAATCAATTCTGGATCTGTTGTATATTCTAAAACATCGTCATCATCACGAATAGATGTAGAAATAATAGGGTTTCCTAATTGTTTGACTATCTCTAAAGCAATATTATTTTTTGGCACACGAATACCAACGGTTTTTTTCTTTTTAAAAACAGAAGGAAGCGATTTTGCTCCTGGTAAGATGAAGGTGTAAGGTCCTGGCAACGCACGTTTTAAAATCTTGAATGTCGTCGTATCTATTTGCTTGACGTAATCACTTAAATTACTTAAATCATGACAAATAAATGAGAAGTTTGACTTCTCCAACTTCACTCCTTTTATTCTGGCAATTTTCTCTAATGCTTTTACATTGGTAATATCACAACCTAGACCATAAACCGTATCAGTTGGATAAATAATTAAACCACCTTTTTTCAAAACGGCAACAACATGTTTAATCTCTTTAGGATTCGGGTTTTCCTCGTAAATTTTAATAAACTCTGCCATAATTTAAATATAAAAACATCATTAACTTAAGTAAGATACTTAATTCCTAGTACTATTTAGACTTGAGCATCTATGCAAAAAAAATATTGAAATGTAACTTTTGATTATTAAAACTATCCTATTACCTCCAGTTTAGCAAAACGCAATAAGAGTTTTTTTATACCACCATTATTGAATTTAATCTCTGCTTTGGTATCACCTCCTACTCCTTCAATTTTTAATACTTCGCCTTTGCCAAAACGCAAATGCTCTACCATATTTCCAACAGATAGTTTACTGTCGAAAAGATTCGTATTTCCTTTTGTTTGACTTACAGGTTTTAAGTTTTTAGAGCTAGGTAATTCCTTTTTCTCTACTTTAGAAACTGGCGCACCCTTCTTTTTAAACATTGGCTGAACCGGCTTTTTAAAGCGGACTTTATTGGGTTCAGGATCGCCAAAAATATCCGCATCAAGCATTGGATTAAATCGACGTTCTTCTAAAGGTGTGATGATATCTAAATACTGCTCATCAATTTCTTCAATAAAACGACTTGGATCTGAATCAATCAGTTTTCCCCAGCGGTAACGAGACAACGCGTATGTTAAATAGGCTTGTTTTTCAGCTCGTGTTAATGCTACATAAAATAAACGACGCTCTTCTTCCAACTCACTTCGGGTTCCCATACTCATAGCCGACGGAAATAAATCTTCCTCCAAACCAACTATATACACATACGGAAACTCCAAACCTTTTGCCAAGTGAATGGTCATTAAAGCAACGTGATCGGCATCGCCTTTATCTGCATCTAAATCGGTAGCCAGAGCTACATCTTCTAAAAACTCTGCTAATGAAGCCGTAGCATCCACAATTTCCTTTTGTCCTTCTACGAAATCTTTAATACCGTTTAAGAGTTCTTCAATATTTTCCATTCTAGCAACACCTTCAGGCGTGCTATCTTTATTTAACTCACGAATGACACCACTAGCTTTCACCACATGATCAGCAAGCTCGAACGCGTTTGCTGTTTTATTCATAACCTGAAAACTCTCAATAAGCGTGGTGAAATCTTGTAATTTATTTCGTGCGCCTGAATTGACGTTAATATCTAAACTGTTAATATTTTGTAGCACTTCAAATATCGTTTTACCATACCCATTAGCCGCAACCACCAATCTATCCATAGTTGTTTGCCCAATGCCTCGAGCTGGATAATTAATAACACGTTTTAAAGCTTCCTCATCGGCTGGATTAATTATTAAACGTAAATAAGACAAGACATCTTTAATTTCTTTCCGTTGATAAAATGATAAACCACCATAAATACGATACGGAATATCACGCTTTCTCAACGCATCTTCTATAGAGCGCGATTGTGCATTGGTTCTGTATAAAACTGCAAAATCGGAATTTGGTAATTGATTTTGCATTCTGTTTTCAAAAATGGAACTCGCAACAAATCGCCCTTCATCACCATCTGTTAACGAACGGTTGACTTTTATTTTAGCACCTTCATCATTGGCCGTCCAAACAATTTTATCTAACTTGGTTTGGTTTTTATCGATGATGGAATTGGCAGCATTCACGATATTCTTTGTGGAACGGTAATTCTGCTCCAAACGAAACAGCTTCACATCGTCATAATCCTTTTGGAAGTTTAGAATATTATTAATATTGGCACCACGGAAAGCATAAATACTTTGCGCATCATCCCCAACCACACAGATATTTTGAAAACGATCTGACAGCGCTCTAACAATTAAATACTGCGAGTGGTTCGTATCCTGATACTCATCCACCAATATATAGCGGAATTTATCTTGATATTTAGCTAATACTTCGGGAAAACGCGTTAGCAATTCGTTGGTTTTTAAAAGTAAATCATCAAAATCCATTACGCCTGCTTTAAAACAGCGCTCCACATAATTTTTATAAATTTCGCCTAATCTTGGACGTCGTGCCATTTTATCAGCTTCAATTAATTCGGGGTTCTGAAAATAGGCTTTTACGGTAATCAAGCTGTTTTTATAAGATGATATTCGCGAACGAATCTGTTTAGTTTTATAAATCTCCTTATCCAGATTCATTTCTTTAATTATAGATGCAATTAACCTATCAGAATCTTGCGTATCATAAATGGTGAAGTTACTTGGATAACCTAATTTATCAGCTTCAAAACGCAAAATTTTAGCAAAAACAGAGTGAAAAGTTCCCATCCAAAGGTTTTTAGCTTCACTAGCTCCTACGATAGTTGCTATACGCTCTTTCATTTCGCGTGCTGCTTTGTTAGTAAATGTTAACGACAAGATATTAAAAGAATCCACACCTTGACTCATAAGATACGCAATCCGATAGGTTAACACACGTGTTTTGCCAGAACCAGCGCCTGCAATAACAATCATTGGTCCATCTTTCTGCAACGTTGGCGCGAGTTGCGCTTCATTTAACTGGCTTAAATACTTCTCCAAACTTCAAAATTTTTTAAAGTGTAAAAATAACCATTGTTAGCCGTTTAGGCAGTCAGATATATGATTAATTATAAACAATTTATTATGTGAAATTGTAAAGACTATTCAATTATCATAGCTTTGAGTAAACCTGTTCGCGTATTAATCCAGATATAATTGAAAACTGATTTATTTTTACGTCTTTCTATACCTTGTTTGACAACTTCTTTAAATTGAGATTCTTTTTCCTTACTGTTTTTAGAAACAAAAATATTTACCACATCTGATAAAAATCTATTTTTTTCTTTGCCATTTTCTTTTAGCACAATTACATTAAAATTTTGATATTTTGTTTTGAAATCAATTTGTGATAGATTGTCATTTCCATCAATTGTCAGATAGGTCTTCTCCAATTCACCTTCTAAACGCACATTTAAATTAGGTTGTAAAAAAGTATTTAAATAAGATGCTTTTAGTAAATCTATTTCGGCTTGAAATAAAAATCTATCTTGAATATTATTCACATCAAACTCCCAATACGCATGCAATGGCGCATGATCCATAAACTCTGCACGAATGTCTAATGTTGTTTTGGTTGGTGACACATAGGTATTACTGGCGTTTTTTATAGTAGCTTGAAAATCGTTAAAATTTACAGTTCCAGCTTGACGGTCTGCTTTTACTTTTTCGGAATACCTAATTTTGGCGGCTATAATTTTCACTTCATCAAGCGCTAAATCAAACTTCAAATCACGTAACATTTTGCTATATAATGGTTTGATGCTTTCATCATCAGTTACTAATTTATCACGATAGATGTCCGCATCCATTTGGTTAATTAATACCTTTGGACTTTTTATTTGAAGTATAGAGTCTTGACGAAAGCCATAATCAAATTCTTTTAGTTGAAGTGATTTAATAGTTACATCATAATGATCACGCTCTACTTTTATAACGCGAGACAATGCTTCTTTTGAGTATTTTGTTTTAAGTGAAACATCTTGCAAATTAATTTGCTTATTTTGAAAGTCCGATTTCCCTGTTCTTACATCGTCATAATCACTCATTCTAAAAAACAAACTATCAAAAAACAAGCTTAAATTCTCATAAGCTATTGGGATTTTCTGCTTTTGAGTTTTTTCATCAAATCGTATATTATTTAATAAAAACCGCATATTCTCGATCTCTAACATTAAAGAATCGGTTTCCACATCATTAATTAGGATGTTTCCGTTTTCTATATTAAAATCATCCAACTTCACGATTTTATTAAACGGTTTGTTGGTTTCCAATTTGTAAGCAGACTTTTGAACTTTAGGATTATGGTTATATAAAACATCTGGACTTTCCAATTGAATATTAGAAATATGAATGGTATTATTCACTAGATAGTTCCAATACCTAACATCTTTAACCAATAACTGATTTAGTTTCAGCGTTAGTAAAGTATCATTGGTTGTTTCTCCAACTCTAGAAAACATGAGTTCATCTACTTGTAAACTCCCAGAAAAAATATTCACACTTAAATTTGAATAGGAGACATTCATGGTTTTAGGAAGGTCGTTTTCAAGATAATTTGTCAGTTTATTTTTTACAAACCATTGCGCAACGAATAACAGTATAAAAATGCCAAAAATGATTCCCAAGCCTATTTTTAACCACTTTTTTCCAGATTTGTCCATTTCATAAAGATATCTAAAAATTCAAATTAATTTTAAATATATTTACCTAAAATTTAACGCTATGAATGAATTTATTGCCTTTTTTGCTTCAATATCTTGGTGGATGTGGATCTTAATTGTCCTAGTTTTGATTGCAATTCGCGATGTGTTTTTTCAAAAGCATCATACTATTAGTCACAACTTTCCAATTGTAGGTCATTTTAGATATATGTTAGAAAAAATTGGTCCTGAATTACGGCAGTATTTAGTGGCTAACAACAGAGAAGAACTACCATTTAACCGCATTGAACGTGGATGGATTTACGCCTCTGCAAAACATGAAAACAACTACGAAGGCTTCGGAACCGATCGTGATATTTACGCACATCAGCACATTTTTATTAATAATGCTATGATGCCTTATAAAATTACAGATAACCATCCAAATGCTACTGATAACACCTTTCTGCCTTGTGCTAAAGTTATGGGACTTCACAACAACCGAAGAAAACCGTTTAGACCAGCATCAGTCATTAATGTCAGCGCAATGAGTTTTGGTTCATTATCAGCCAAAGCTGTGGAATCTATGAATAAAGGTGTTAAAATGGCGAATGCCTATCACAACACAGGCGAAGGTGGTTTATCGCCATATCACTCGCATGGTGGTGATGTTATTTTTCATTTTGGAACCGGTTATTTTGGGGTTCGAGGTGACGATGGAAATTTTTCTATGGAAAAATTGATAGAATTAGTACATAAGAATCCATTTGTAAAAGCCATTGAAATAAAACTATCACAAGGTGCTAAACCCGGAAAAGGCGGTGTGTTACCAGGTGTAAAAATCA
>TARA_R110002012_G_scaffold137200_1_pt1 | contig 60240 bp, 50 predicted proteins | sample TARA_R110002012 | Tara Oceans TARA_R110002012 (sample SAMEA4396515) | marine metagenome | biome: Westerlies Biome; feature: [DCM] deep chlorophyll maximum layer (ENVO:01000326); material: water (ENVO:00002006), including particulate matter (ENVO:01000060) such as... | depth 40 m
CCCCGGCCTGGACCGGATGGACAACCTATTGAGAGCTCACATCTAGTTGGCCAGTCGACGCAGGAAAGACGGGATTTCCAGATCGTCGTCCGCCTGACCGGATTCCGGCTCGGGCGCGGGCTGGGCCGAGCTGGAAGTACGCATTTGCGGCGCGGACCGGGCCGGCGGCGCATAGGCCGTCTGGGCCGGGGCCCGCTTGCCACGGCCAAACAGGCTCCAGCCGCTGCGACGGTGATCGCGGTCGTCGTAGTGATCCTCGTCGACGGTCGGTTCGCGGGGTTCCGGGCGGGCCGGAGCCGGCGGAGCCGACGGAGCCGCGCGGTCGAAATAGAGATCCCCCTGGGACTCGCCGGGCCCGGCAGCGGTGCGGGGACGCGGGGCGGCCTCATATTCCTCGACCCAGGGATCGACGATCGGCTGCAGGTCGCGATCTTCGGAAACGCGGATCACCGGCTCGGGGCGCACATCGGCGCGCGGTGCGGCCGCGGGGGCAGAGCGTTCGGTCTGGAAGGTCGGCACCACAGGTGCGGGCTCGGGCGCACGGGGCGCTTCGGCGCGCAGGGGTTCGGCACGGACGGGCTCGGCGCGGGCCGGCTCGGGCGTGCGGACCGGGGCGGCCGGCGCGGCGTTGCGACGGCTGTCCAGCAGATTGGTGCCCTGCGGCTCGATCATGGACATCACCGCCTCATCCATGCCGGTGGCGACGACCGACACGCGGATCTTGCCGTCCAGCGACGGGTCGAAGGCGGCCCCGAAGATGATGTTGGCGTCAGCGTCGACCTCGCCGGCGATGGCGTTGGCGGCCTCGTCGACTTCCAGCAGGGTCATGTCCAGGCCGCCGGTGATGTTGACCAGAACGGCCTTGGCCCCCTTCAGCGAGGTTTCGTCCAGCAGCGGGTTGGCGATGGCGTTCTGGGCCGCGTTCAGGGCACGATCGTCGCCCGAGGCCTCGCCCGTGCCCATCATCGCCTTGCCCATTTCGGACATGACGGCGCGCACATCGGCGAAGTCGAGGTTGATCAGACCGGGCAGGATCATCAGGTCGGTGATCGAACGCACGCCCGAATGCAGCACCTGGTCGGCCATGCCGAAGGCATCGGCGAAGGTGGTGCGCTCATTGGCGACGCGGAACAGGTTCTGGTTCGGAATGACGATCAGGGTGTCGACGTAGCGTTGCAGCTCGGCGATGCCCGCATCGGCCAGACGCATGCGGTGACGGCCTTCGAAGGTGAAGGGCTTGGTCACGACGCCGACGGTCAGGATGCCGCGGTCGCGCGCGCATTTGGCGATGACCGGAGCGGCTCCGGTGCCGGTGCCGCCACCCATGCCCGCGGTGATGAACACCATGTGCGCGCCGTCGAGATGAGCGAAAATTTCCTCGGCCGACTCCTCGGCCGCGTTCATGCCGACTTCGGGATGCGCGCCGGCACCCAGACCCTGGGTGATGGTCTCGCCCAGCTGGACACGACGGTCGGTCTTGGCGAAGGACAGATGCTGGGCGTCGGTGTTGGCGACGACGAACTCGACGCCCTCCAGACCCGCATCAATCATGTTGTTAACGGCGTTGCCGCCGGCCCCGCCGACGCCGAAGACGACGATCCGCGGCTTCAGTTCGGTATTATCCGGGCGCACCAACGATAGAGACATTTTCGATTCCGACCTTCCGACCCAGCCCCGTGGCACCAATGCAAAGCCCCGCCGATTCGCATTGGTTATGGGCGCGTTAAGGAAAGCCCCAACTGCGTTAAGAGAAGGTTACCGGTTAGCCTGAGTCGGGCTTTTGGACAGGGTTTTCGTTAACCTTCACGGCACATTTCACCCGCCTTTCAACAGATGATGCGGGCGCGGGCCGACCGGGCTGTCGCCCAACGAAAAAGGGCGGCTCTTGCGAGCCGCCCTTTCGCTGGTTTCCCGGGTCGCCCTAGAAGGGGCGGAACGAGAAGCCGATGTTGAAACGACGACCGTAGGGATCGAAGTTGCTGTAGAGGGTCGAACCCAGCCAGGCGGGCTGTTCCGCGTCGAAGACGTTGGTGACGCCGGCACGGAGCGTGACGTCATCGCGGACATTCCAGCGCACCGAGAGGTCGTTGCGTGCGAAGTTGCCCGTGGTGTTCCACTCGAGCGGCTGGTTGTCCCAGTTCCCGCCCTCAGCCAGATCGCGCTTGAAGACGATATTCTGTGACGACTGCCAGTCCATGGTCCAGGTGAAGGCCAGGTCGCTGTTCGGCGACCAGGTCAGGCGCTGGGTGAAACGGACACGCGGGTAGAACGGCGTCGATGCGAACTCGGTGTAGTCGTTGGGATTGGTCGCATTGTTGTATTGCTTCTGCTCAATCAGCCAGGAGCCGCCGATGTTGTAGTTGAGGCGACCCCAGTTGTGGCCGGTGACTTCTTCCAGATCGAGCTTGTAGCTGGCGGTGAAGTCGAGGCCGCGGGTTTCACGTCGGGCGTAGTTGAACGAGCCGATGATGAAGCCGCCGACCGGATCGCTGCCCGGAGCACCGACCTTGAACACGTCGAACGGGTCGCCGGTGGTCGGGTTGTTGCGGAAGATGACACCGCAGGCCTGGGCGTTCAATCCCGGTCCGTCCACGCACTGGTTGGCCAGGGTATTGGCACCAACAGTGGCGATCACACCCGTGATGGCGATCTCGTAATAGTCGAGCACCAGCGACAGATTCGGCAGGAAGCGCGGCTGGAGGACGGTCGAGAAGGTGAAGGATTCCGACTCTTCCGGCACCAGGTCCGGATTACCGCCCTGAACCCCGGCAACGCCGCTGGAATAGGTCGGACGATAGTCATCGAGGGTGCTGGCGGTGGTTCCGGCGAAGTCATACGTCAGCCCCCGCGCAGCGGCGAGAGTCGTACAGTTGGCGATGCGGTTGTCACGCTGTGCGATCGTAATGGTCGAGCCGGTGATCTGACGGGTATCGCAGGGGTCGACGAAACCGTTGGCGAAGGTCTGGGTCCGCGGACGGAAATTCTCACCCAGGTTCGGCGCACGGAACGAAGTGTTGAAGCTGGTCTTGAACGCGATGTCCTGGATCGGACGGTAGACCAGGTTGACCCCGTAAACATCGCCGGTGCCGGCGGTCGTATAGTCGAAGTAACGATACGATCCACTGAGTTCGGCATAGTCACCGAGCCAGCTGTCGCGGATCAGCGGCAGCGCCAGTTCGGCGAAGCCTTCGCGGCTCTTGAACTCGGCCCCGAGGAAGTCGGCACCGGTGTTCAGCTGCAGGAAGCGGCCGGCCGTGGTGGCATCGCGGCCTACACCTTCGGTGTATTCACGACGGGCCTCGCCGCCCAGGGCGATGCCGATCGGGCCTGCACCCCAGAAGTCCCAGAGCTGGCCGGCCACGGAGCCGATCAGGTCCTCCTGCTCGTTCAATTCCGTCACCGTGATGTTGGCCGAAACGAAGTCCAGGCCGGCCTGGCTCTGGTTGCCGGCACCGAAGACGTTCAGCGGCACGCAGCCGGCGACCGACGGATCGGTGGGTGACAGATTGGTGGCCGGGTTGAGCGGGTTGTAGTTGCGGATCGGCAGACCCTGGGCCGCCAGTAGCTTGACGCGGCAGACGATCTCGCCCGGGCGACCATTGACGCGGCCGGCGGTGTCGACGACCGAGTCCAGCGCATGGGACAGATTCAGCTTGTCCATGCCGTATTCGATGTTCTCGTTCTGGAGCTCACCGTAGGTGTAGGACAGGTCCCAGTTGAAATTCTTGATGAAGCCGACGTTGTCATAGGCTCCCTCAAGGCCGAGGACATAACGCATGACCTCACGGGTATTGTCCTGGGTGCGATCCGGACCAAAGGCCGAATGGCGGGCCCAGTTACGCACGGTGGTGGCCGTAACCGCACCCGGCGTCGTGTTCGTCGGCGTGCCGTAGGTCGGAACCGTATTGGTCAGCATTGCCGTGCGGATCATGGCCGGCAGGTAGGCGTTGTCAGTGCGGGTGAAATAGTTGTTGCCGCTGACGCCCTGCACCACGTTGGCCGAGACCCCCTGCGAGGGGAAGGTGCCGGCCGCGAGGTTGTCATTGATGAAGACGTCGAAGAAGGTCGGCTGGGTCCGGATATGCGACTGTTCGTTGATGTATTTGATTTCGGCGAAGGCCCGGATGTCCGGGGTCACCCGGAAGCTGGCACCGGTCTGGAAGCGCGACGAAATCGATTCCGGGGTCCGGCTGAAGCCGCTGAACGAGGTGTTGTTGTAGCCGTCGCCACCGATGTTGAACGGGCGGTTGAGACCGGTGTTGCCGATGCGGGTGCCCAGATTGACCAGACGGGCGACACCGTTGTCATACCAGTAGGTCTTGGCCGGATCGATCGAATAGCAGTTGGCCGAAAGGTAGGACGTACAGTTGCCGACCGGCACATCCGGATCGTCCAGACGGCTGGGCTGCTGGGCATTGGCGATCGTGGTCACACCCCAAACCGGGCGGTTGACCGAGCGCACACCATAATACAGGCGGTTATCGAAGACACCGTCGGAACGCGGGCCGATCGCGGGCGAGGTCGGGTCGGCATCCTCACCGACGATCTGGTGGCCGTCGGCCAGCCAGTCGATGTTCTCACCGATGATTTCGTCCAGGTCTTCATATTCGCCGAAGAGATAGAGGTTCAGGCGGTCGTCGAGCAGATTGACACCGCCCAGGGCCGAAATACGGACCGAAGCCTGGCCGTCCTGGTTGATCTGGCCGTAGTTGCCGTCGATCTCCAGACCATCGAAATCCTTGCGCAGGATGAAGTTCAGCACGCCGGAGACAGCGTCGGCACCATAGACCGACGACGCACCGCCGGTGATGATTTCGATGTTCTCGATCAGCAGACGCGGGATCGTATCAATGTCCACCGACAGGGTGCCGGCTTGCGAACCGACGTGGCGACGACCGTCGACCAGGGTCAGGGTCCGGCCGGAACCCAGCGAGCGCAGGTTCGGCAGCGACAGGCCCGTGGCGTTCAGCGATCCGGTCGTGTCCGACGGAACCACCGAGTTCGACAGGGCGGGAATGGTGGCCAGATAGTCGATCACCGTCGACAGGCCGGTGCTCAGCAGCTCTTCGCGGCCCACCTGGATCAGCGGGGTTGGCGCATTGGTCGGGTCACGACGGATACGCGAACCGGTCACGACGACCTCGTCGATCTGGGTTGCATCCGGGTCGGACTGCGGGGCCGGGCTCTGGGCCAGCGCCGGGGTCGTGGCGGCGATGACGCCAGCCAGGATCGTCGTACCGAAGAGATACTTGCGCTTTGAAAGCGATTTTGCGACCGGATACTTGCGGCGTGTAAGCATTTGTAGCGTTCCTACCTAACTGGTGAGTGCAGTTGCGAAACCCACCTTCGGTAGACTTCACGTTAATCGCACCCCTAGCTGCAAAACGCTGTGCGGCAAGAATTTATATTTGATTTGCCATAACTGATACCCGAACCGTCACAATCCGGACACAGCCCGGACACGGGCTGTCACTTTTCATGCCGCAAGCAAGAACTACCGCAATAGTTGTGTGGGGAGGCGTTCGGCTTCTGAAATATCAGAGGTTTTCGCGCAACCAGCCGGCCGCGCGCGCAACCAGGTTTCCCTGATGCACCCTTGGCGCGTCCGCAGCCGTGATCTGGCGGGACATAAGCTTGCGTGCCGAAACGGCTTCGCGCGGGCCGTAGGCGGCCCGCAGCAGCAGGCCGGCGGCGGAGCAAAAGGCCGGGCCGGACGCCGCATCGGCGAGGTGGGGTGCACGCTGGGGTTTGCCGAGTCGGACCGGGCGATCGAACACCCGCACCGCCAGTTCGCGAACCCCGTTCAGCTGGCTGGCTCCACCGGTCAGGACCAGACCCGCACCGGGTTCAAGCCCGACGCCGGCCCGGTGTAGACGGTCACGCAGCAGTTCCAGCGTCTCCTCGACGCGGGGCGCGATCACGGTCTTGAGCATGGCCCGGGGCACGACGACGGGTCCGGCGGACGGGTCCTCACCGCGCGGCGGGGCCTCCAGCATCTCGCGATCCTCATTGGCCGAGGCCATGGCCGAGCCGTGCAGGGTCTTGAGTCGTTCGGCCCCGGCGCGCGACGTCGACAGGCCGCGGGCGATGTCGGCCGTGACATGATCGCCGCCGACATTGAGGCTTTCTATATGCAGCAGCGACCGGCCACCCCAGACAGCGGCGCTGGTTGAGCCACCGCCCATGTCGATACAGACGCAGCCGAGATCCATCTCGTCGTCCTCCAGCGCGGCCAGCGACGAGACCATCGGCGCGGCGACCACGCCCTGAAGGTCGAGGTGGGCCAGCTCGAGACAATGACTGAGCGAGGCAAAGGCGCTTTCGGCCATGGAGACGACCAGCAGGTCCAGCCCCAGCGAGCCACCGTGCATCGAGCGCGGATCGTGCACGCCCCGGGCTCCGTCGACCGACCAGGCGATCGGCAGGACATGGATCGGGCGGCGATTGGGCAGGCGCACCTGGGCCAGGGCCATGCCGATGGCGCGGGCCAGATCGGCGTCACCGACCGGAGAGGCCCCCAGCGAGACCCGGGCCTGGACCCGATGGCTGGCCATCTGGCCAATAGCGGTGGTGACGACCACGCCCGAGACCGGTGACCCGGCCGCGCGCTCGGCCCGCTCTACGGCATGACCGATGGCCTGGGCCGCGTCGTCCATGCTGATGATGGCCCCGCCCTTGATGCCCCGCGACTGGACGTGGCTGGCCCCGGCGACGCGAATGGTGCGGTCGGCATGCCGCACGCCCTCGGGCTTCATGATGAAGCAGGCGACCTTGGACTGACCCAGATCGAGCGCGGCCACGACCGGTGCCCGGCCGGCCGCACCCTTGGCATTGTCCACAGACTTGTCCACACGCCCGACCATCAGTCCTGCTCTCTCATACGCTTACACATCTCCCGCCGAAGGCCGGACGGCGACCTCTTCGGGGGTTCTCAGATCGACCCGGGCGAAGCCGAGGTCGAGCAGGCGCTCGCGCTGGTCGAGGGCGTCGAGCTGGATCAGGGCCGCATCCTGGGCGGTGGCGGGGAGCTGGATCAGACTGCCGTCCTTGAGCCGCAGGTCCCAGCGACGTTCGTCGACACGGACGAGGGCCTCGATCCGGCTCATCAGTCGCGGGCGCTGGGCCAGCAGCGGCAGGACTTCGGCAGCGGCCAGATCGGCCCCCTTGCCGACGACCAGCGGCAGGTCAGGATAGCGGCCGGCGTCGGCCCCCGGAATGACCCGACCCAAACCGTCGATGACCCGGACCATGCCGGCGGACTGCCAAACGGCCAGACGGTCGTGCTCGACCACCTCGACAATCAAGGTGTCGGGCAACAGGCGAACCACGCGGGCCTCCCGGACCCAGCCGACCGCCTCGACGCGCAGGCGCAGGGCGTCGAGATCAAGACCGGTGATCGGCTGGCCGGCCTCGACGGCCAGGGCCTTCTGGATGGCGGGCATGGCCTCGGCCGAGGCCCCGGTGATGTGAACCCGGCGCAGGCTGAGCCCCATGCCGGTCGTCACATTATTCATACCGCTGGAAATCGACGCACCGATCCGCTCGGCGCGCGCACCTGTCGCCAGCAACCCGGCCAGCAGCAGGGCACCCGCGGCGATGCTGATGACCACGGCGCGGGGAGACAGATCGAGACGGCCGATGGCCGCCATCTTGCCGGGAACGGCCGACGCGTTGCGGGCACCGCCCCGCGACGACGCAGCCCCCCGCTTCGAGGGGCCGCCACGCCTGGGAGCCTGACCAGAACCTTGTCGCCGACCGCCGCGAACTACCGCGGGCATGAGGCGTCCTCCACCATCCACCGAACCAGAGTTTTGTAATCCATCCCGGTATGGGCGGCCTGTTCGGGAACGAGCGAGGTCGGGGTCATGCCGGGTTGGGTATTGACCTCCAGAAGAACGAGATCGTCCTTAATATCGTCATAACGAAAGTCCGATCGTGTGACTCCGCGACAACCCATGGCGGCGTGGGCGCGCTCGGATTCGCGCAAAGCTTTCTCGAAGACGTGGGGCGGCAACTCGGCCGGAAGCACGTGGCTTGAGCCGCCGACGGCATATTTGGCCTCATAGTCGTAGAAGCCCCTGGTCGGGGTGATGTCGGTAATGGTCAGGGCGCGGGGGCCGGACTTCTCCCCAAGAACCGTCACGGCCAGTTCCTTGCCGGCGATGAAGGGCTCGACCATCACCTGTTCGCCATAGGTCCAGCTGTCTTCAGCCAGCTCGGCGACGGGTCGGTTCGCACCTTCCATGACGACATAGACTCCGACCGAGGAGCCCTCGGCGTTGGGCTTGATGACATAGGGCGGCGGGATCACATGCCGCCGGGCGACCTCGAAACGGTCGAACAGGCCACCACCGGGCACGATAACCCCGGCCGCCTTCAGCACCGCCTTGGACTTGTCCTTGTCCATGGCCAGGGCCGAGGCCAGCACGCCGGAGTGGGTGTAGGGAATACCCAGGGTTTCAAGCACGCCCTGGACGCAGCCGTCCTCGCCCCATTCCCCGTGCAGGGCGTTGAAGACGACATCGGGTTTCAGTTCGGTCAGGACCTGGGCCAGGTCGCGCCCGGCGTCGACACGGCTGACCCGGGCCACCTGCCCTTCCAGCGCGTCGGCACACATCCGGCCGGACGACAGCGAGACCTCGCGCTCGGACGACAGTCCGCCCATCAGGACGGCGACGTGCAGATCTGCAAGCGGGCGGGTCATGGGATCAACTCAAACGGGGCGGCCGATCCTCTTGATCTCCCATTCGAGGTTTACGTTCAGTTTACTTTGAACGTCCTCGCGCACGGTATTTCCCAGATCCTCAATGTCGGCGGCGGTCGCGTCGTTGAAATTGATCATGAAGTTGGAATGCAGCTCGCTGAATTTCGCGCCACCGAAAGGTTTGCCGCGCCAGCCCGCCGCCTCGACCAGCTTCCAAGACGAATGGCCCGGCGGGTTCTTGAAGGTCGAGCCGCCGGTTTTCTCGCGGATCGGCTGGGTTTGTTCGCGGCGGGCAGTGATCTCGGCGATACGGGCGGCGACGGCCTCGGGCACGTCGGGCGTGCCGCGATAGACAGCCTCGATCCAGATGATGTCGACCGGAGCCTCGGAGTGGCGATAGGTGTAGCCGAAATCAGCCAGGGCGTAGTCGACCCACGCCCCTGCCCGCGTCAGGCCCCGGGCGGACACGAGAATGTCCTTGGTCTCAGCGCCATAGCAGCCGGCGTTCATGGTCAGGGCCCCGCCGATGGTGCCCGGGATACCGGCATAGAATTCCAGCCCGGCCAGCCCGGCCTTCGCTGAAGCCTTGGCCACCATGGCGTCCAGCGCCCCTGCGCCCGCCGTGATGGCGTCACCCTCGGTGGTGATGCCCGCGAACGGTCGACCTGCCAGCCGGATGACCACGCCCTCGACCCCGCCGTCGCGGACGATGACATTGGAGCCGACGCCCAGCACCGTCACCGGCACGGCCGGGTCGAGCGCCTTCAGGAAGTCGGCGAGGTCGTCGGAATCGGCCGGAATGAACAGCACATCGGCGGCCCCGCCGACCCGGAACCAGGTGAAGGGACCCAGCGGCTCATCGCGCAGCAGCTTGCCGCGGGCGGAGGGAAGAGAGTCAGTCCAGGTCATTGAAGGAAGCGTTCCGCATACTGATTGGCGGACACCAGAAACCCGCCATTTTCTGAAGCGAGAAGGTCGAAAAAATCCTGGTCGACGTAAATGTTCAGGGGATTGGCAGCCGACATCGCCTCATCGATCTCCGCAAGCGCAGCCCCGCGTTGGTCCTCATCCCGAGGGTAATCAGCCCCGAAACCACCTATCAGATCGCTAACAAACGCCGAGACCTTGGGCATTCCAATAGTGAGGAAACCAGCAGCAGCCTCCGGTGCCAGAACGCCGGTTGAATTATCGAAAAATTGGCCGAACCCACCATTGCACACCTCACTCTGGAGCCAATGAGCGGCAAACAAGGACTGAACCGCCTGTGGCGCACGTCCAAACTCTCGCAGGAACCGGGTTGGGCCATCGTAGATGCTGATCTTGTCCCAATAGGGCTCGATCAACTGCCAATAGACAGGTGTGGTGCCGGCCTCGCTCACCCCAGCGCCTCCAGCTGCGCCGGCAGGGCATAGGCCCAGCTGGTGATGTCGCCGGCACCCAGCAGGACGACGACGTCGCCGGGTTTGGCCTCGGCGGCGACGACGCCCGGCAGGTCGGCCAGGGTCTGCAGCGCCGAGACGTGGCGGTGGCCGTAGCGGCGTACGCCGTCGACCAGGGCGTCCTTGTCGATGCCTTCGATCGGCTGTTCGCCGGCCGGATAGACATCGGCGACGATGACCACGTCGGCGTCGGAGAAGCTGGTCGAGAATTCTTCCATCAGGTCGCGCAGCCGGGTGAAGCGGTGCGGCTGCATCACGGCGATGACCCGGCCCTCGGTGACCTGACGCGCGGCCTTCAGCACGGCGGTGATCTCGACCGGGTGGTGGCCGTAGTCGTCGACGATACGCACGCCGTTGACGACACCGGTCGTAGTGAAGCGGCGCTTGACCCCGCCGAACCCGGCCAGGCCGCTGCGGATATCCTCGTCGGAGACGCCCAGCTCGCGGGCCACAGCGATGGCGGCCAGGGCATTGGAGACATTGTGCCAGCCGGCCATAGGCAGGTGCAGGCCGTCGATACGGAGCGGCTCCTCCAGCGCGGCCAAGCCCTGCCGCTGGATCACCACGTCGAAACGGCAGCCGTCGGCGGCCATGTCGCAATTCTCGGCCCGGACCATGGCCTGGGGGTTGAGGCCGTAGGTGAGCAGGCGGCGATTATCGATCAGGGCCACCAGCCGCTGAACCTCGGGATGGTCGAGGCAGACGGCGGCGAAGCCGTAGAAGGGGATGTTCTCGACGAAGTCCACGAACGCCTTCCGCACGGCGTCAAAGTCGCCGTAGTGGTCGAGATGCTCGGGATCGATGTTGGTCACGATCGCCACCGTCGACTTCAGGCGCAGGAAGCTGCCGTCGGACTCATCGGCCTCGACCACGATCCAGTCGCCATCGCCGACCTTGGCGTTGGTGCCATAGGCATTGATGATGCCGCCGTTGACCACAGTCGGGTCCAGGTGTCCGGCGTCCAGCAGGCAGGCGACCATCGAGGTGGTGGTGGTCTTGCCGTGGGTGCCCCCGACCGCGATCGAGAACTGCAGCCGCATCAGCTCGGCCAGCATCTCGGCCCGGCGCACCAGCGGGATACGACGCTCGCGGGCCGCCATCATCTCGGGATTTGTGCCCTTGACCGCAGTGGAAAAGACCACGGCCGACACGCCCTCACTGACGTGGGCGGCATCGTGGCCGATGAAGATGCGCGCGCCCAGCTTTTCCAGCCGTTCGGTATTGGCACTGGATTTGGCGTCCGAGCCCTGCACCGAATAGCCGATCTTGAGCATGATCTCTGCGATGCCGCTCATGCCGATGCCGCCGATACCGACAAAATGGACCGGACCAAGGTCGAAGGGGACGGGGCGAAGGCGTGCGTTCATCCCATCGTCATAGCCAAACAGACGAGGGTTTGCCCAGAGGCGCTGTCCGGACGGCCTGCTGTTTCGTCATGGCGGACGAGATAATTGGTCTCGGTTACCCGCCCTTAACCGTGATGATTCACCACTCGCTTCTGTTGTTTGCGAGTGGGGCCCAATTCCGTGACCGATCTGAAGACCGACGTCGTGCTGCGCGGCGACTGTATCGAGAGGCTGAAGAGTCTGCCGGACGCCTGCGTCGACATGGTCTTCGCCGACCCGCCCTATAATCTGCAGCTGGGCGGTGATCTGCTGCGGCCGGACAACAGCCTGGTCGATGCGGTCGACGACGACTGGGACAAGTTCGACAGCTTCGCCACCTATGACGCCTTCACCCGGGCCTGGCTGAAGGAATGCCGCCGGGTGCTGAAGCCGGACGGGTCGATCTGGGTGATCGGCAGCTATCACAACGTCTTCCGCCTGGGCACGGCGATCCAGGACCTGGGCTTCTGGGTGCTGAACGACATCATCTGGCGCAAGTCCAACCCGATGCCGAATTTCAAGGGCACCCGTTTCACCAATGCCCATGAGACCCTGATCTGGGCCGCCCGCAGCCGCGAGCAGAAGCGCTATACCTTCAACTACGATGCGCTGAAGGCCTTCAACGAAGACACCCAGATGCGCTCGGACTGGACCTTTGCCCTGTGCACCGGCGAGGAGCGGATCAAGGACGCCGACGGCAAGAAGGCCCATCCGACCCAGAAGCCCGAGGCCCTGCTGCACCGGGTGCTGATGGCCGCGACCAAGCCGGGCGACATCGTGCTGGACCCGTTCTTCGGCTCCGGCACCACCGGGGCGGCCGCCAAACGCCTGGGCCGCCACTACATCGGCATCGAGCGCGACGACACCTATGCCGATGTGGCCGAAAAGCGCATCGCCGCCGTGGTGCCTGCCCGTCCCGAGGATCTGGTCGTGACAGGGTCCAAGCGGCAGGAGCCCAAGGTGCCGTTCGGAGCTCTGGTCGAGGCCGGCCTGCTGCTTCCGGGCGACCGGCTTTACTGCCCCAAAGGCGACCGCGAGGCGCGCGTGCGGGCCGACGGCTCTCTGGTGTCGGGGGACATGAGCGGCTCGATCCACAAATTGGGGGCCCTGTTCGAGAATGCCCCGGCCTGCAACGGCTGGACCTACTGGCGCTTCAAGACCGATCAGGGTCTGCGCTCGATTGACACCCTCAGGGCCGAGGTCCGCGCCGGCATGCAGTGACTCCGACGTCCCGGACAAGCGTCGGGACATCCTGTCGCAGACCCGGATTTTTCGGGGAACGGTTCGCGCCCCGACCGGTTTGACTTACAGCGCCCACGTGGTCGTGGACGCCGGAGTCACGGTCATGAAAATCGCCCAGGTCACCCCCCTGTACGAGGCGGTTCCGCCCAGACTGTATGGTGGAACCGAGCGCGTCGTCGCCCATCTGACCGACGCCCTCGTCGAGCTCGGCCATGAGGTCACCCTGTTCGCCAGCGCCGATGCGGAAACGCGCGCGCGGCTGATCCCGGTGCGCGACCAGGCGATCCGGCTGGACCCGCGGCCACTGAAGTCCGATCTCGCCGCCCATATGACCCTGCTGGCGACGGTGCTGGATCACGCCGACGATTTCGACATGATCCATTTCCACACCGACATGATCCATTTCCCCTTCTTCGCCGGGATGGCCGACAAGACCGTCACCACCCTGCACGGTCGCCTCGACCTCGAGGACCTGACCGAAGTCTATGACCGCTGGGACCAGTTCGGCCTGGTGTCGATCTCCAACGCCCAGCGGCGACCCCTGCCCCACGCCAACTGGCAGGCCACCGTCCATCACGGCATGCCCGGCGAGCTGTACCGCTTCTCGCCCCGGTCCGAGGGCTATCTCGCCTTCCTCGGGCGAATATCGCCGGAAAAACGACCCGACCGCGCTATCGAGATCGCCACCAAATTGGGCAAGCCACTGAAGATCGCGGCCAAGATCGACGCCGCCGACACCACCTATTGGGAGACGGTGATCCAACCGATGATCGCGGCCCAGCCCCTGGTGGAATTCGTCGGCGAGATCAGCGACCGGCAGAAGTCGGCCTTTCTCGGCGGAGCCGAGGCCCTGCTGTTCCCGATCGACTGGCCCGAACCCTTCGGTCTGGTGATGATCGAGGCCATGGCCTGCGGCACCCCGGTCGTGGCCTTCCGCTGCGGCTCCACGCCCGAGATCATCGAGGACGGGGCCACCGGCTTCCTGGTGGATACGCTGGAGCAGGCCGTGGCCGCCGCTGGCAGGGCCCATCTGCTGGACCGGGAGGCGATCCGGGCGCGGTTCGACCTGCGCTATTCGGCCACGGCGATGGCCCGGCGCTACCTCGGTGTCTATGCCGATCTGCTGGCGCGACGCCCCTTTGCGGCGGCCCCGACCGAGCCCCCCTCGCGCGCGCCGAGACTTCGCAGTCGACTGGTCGGTCCGACGGCACAGGGAAACCTTGCCGTCCGCCCTCTCGCAGGGCCGACGAGCCCTCCCCCGGAACCCCGGATCGGGGTAGAGTGAAACCCGTCCCACCGTCCAGACGCCGGTTTTCACCCCGGTCGGGGCGGCGGGCCGAGCCTGAGCCTCGATCTTCCCGATGGGGACTACGCCTTGCACGAAGCTGACAGCGAAGCGGTTACGACGGCAGAAACAACGGAAGCGTCCGGGCTGGAGCAGCTGCTGGCGCTAAAGAATGCCGACACCTTTCTGGTGGCCGACAGCTGGGGCGACCTCCGGGCCGGTGCCGAAGGTCTGTTCGAGAATGACACCCGTCTGCTGTCCTGCTTCGTGATGACCGCAGGCGGGGTCCGGCCGTCACGGCTGAGTTCGGGCGTGTCCCGGGACAATGTCTACTTCTCCTGCCACTCAACCAACCGGCCACTGCCGCCGATGGGGGGCAAGGGCGCGCCGGCCGGGGTGCTGCACATCGAGCGCCGGCGGTTTCTCGGGACCCGACGGATGTTCGAGCGGGTGCGGATCGTCAATCACGGCATGAATGACGTGCTGCTACCGCTGGCGTTCGATTTTGCCGCGGATTTCGCCGATATCTTCGAAGTCCGCGGCACCAGACGGCAGGCACGCGGCGAGCTGGCCGCGCCGGTCCTCGACGGCCGCTGTGTGAGCTTTCGCTACCTGGGCCTGGATGCCGTCGAGCGGAACTGCTGCATCGCCTTCTCCGAACCCCCGGCACGACTGACCGCGCACCGGGCCGAATTCATGTTCAGCCTGCCGAAGGGCCGGCAGATCGATCTGTATATCGAGGTCGGCGAGACGGTCGACGCGCCGCCGGACCTACAGCGCTGGCGGCTCAATGGCGTGCTGGCCCAGTTGGCAATGCGGGCACGACGGCGCAGCGGAGCCTCGCTGCGAGGTCCGCGCAGCCCCCTGTTCAACCAGTGGCTGGACCAGTCGCGCGCCGACGTGGCCTTGCTGACCACCGACCTGCCGACCGGCCCCTACCCTTATGCCGGTGTGCCCTGGTTCTCGACCCCGTTCGGACGCGACGGCATCATCACCGCCTGGCAGATGCTGTGGCTCGACCCGGCCCTGGCCAAGGGGGTGCTGACCTATCTGGCCGGGCGACAGGCGACCGAAACCTCGGCCTTCCAGGACGCCACGCCCGGCAAGATCATGCATGAGACCCGCGGTGGCGAGATGTCCGCCCTGGGAGAGGTGCCGTTCGGTCTCTATTACGGCGGAGTCGACACCACCTGTTTGTTCGTGGCCCTGGCCGGGGCCTACGCCCGGCGCAGCGGCGACCTGGAGCTGATCCGCAAACTATGGCCGAATCTGATCGCCGCCGCCGACTGGATGCAAAACCACGGGGATTCCAACGGCGACGGCCTGATCGACTATGCCCGGGCGTCGGAGACCGGCCTGTCCAACCAGGGCTGGAAGGATTCCGAGGACTCGATCTTCCACAAGGACGGACGTTTTCCCGAGGGCCCGATCGCCCTGCTGGAGGTCCAGGGCTATGCCTACGCCGCCTGGCGGGCCATGGCCGACCTGGGTCGACGACTGGGCGATCACCGCGCCCGCGGGTGGCTGGAACGGGCCGAACTCCTGAGGGCCCAGGTCGAGGAGCGGTTCTGGATCGAGGACGAGGGCTTTTACGCCATTGCCCTGGACGGCAACGGAGCCCCCTGCGAGGCCATAGCCTCCAACGCCGGCCATTTGCTGTTCACCGGCCTGCCCAGTCCGGAGCGGGCCGCGCGGGTCAGCCAGCGGTTGCTGTCCGGCGAGTTCCGCACCGGTTGGGGCCTGAGAACCCTGGCGCGCGGACAGGCCCGGTTCAATCCGATGAGCTATCACAACGGCTCGGTCTGGCCGCACGACACGGCGATCGGGGCCGCCGGCATGGCCCAATACGGCGAGCGCGACGCGGTGGCCCTGTTGCTGGGTGAAATCTATTCCGCCGCCAGCCATTTCAACATGCGCCTGCCCGAACTGTTCTGCGGCTTCGAACGTGAGCCGGGCGAGGCACCGATCGCCTATCCGGTCGCCTGCCTGCCCCAGGCCTGGGCGGCGGGGTCGGTGTTCCTGCTGATGCAGGCCGTGCTGGGAATTCGCATCGACGCCTTCGACCAGACCGTGACGGTGACCAACCCGACCCTGCCCGCCGGGGTCGAGCGTCTGACGGTAACCGGGCTCCAGGTCGGGGCAGCACAGACCGATCTGCTGTTCCGCCGGCTGGGAGATCAGGTCGCGGTGACACCGCGAAACAAGACCGGCACGCTGAAGATCGTGACCCTGCGCTAGGGGGTTGTATCGAGCCCGGTGCCGGCGCTGGCGCTGGCGCTGGCCGACGCCGGCTCTGACGGCACGACGAGATGCGCTTTAAAAAACGCCACAACCGAGCGGTTGAAGGTTTTGTGGAAAGCGACCCGGTCGAATCCAGGCCCATCCTTGCAAAGCATTGGCGGGCCTAACCGGCATGGCCGGAGAAACGCCGTATGGCCGGCACCCGGCACACTGTGGAACTCAGGTGGGACCGGAAGCAGCCGCCTGACGATCCCGACGTTCGTCGCATAGGGTACGGTCTGATCGTCAGCACCGGTCCAGAGTTGGACTGGTACCCGGACGCTTGCGAGGCCCGCTGGTTCGAACGTGAAGCCCAGTCCCGGTGCCGCAATCACCGCCGCCGAGACCCGTGCGTCGTGCGTCCAGCTGGCGGGACCCGGGTCAACGATGGGCGCACCGGCCCGCCGAAGCTGGCAGACGAACTCGGGATGGCTGGCACACTGGGTCTCGACGCGGGCGAGGTCGGGTACGCCGCCGATCGAAATCAGGGCCGTTGTCGCCCCGGCCGAAAAGCCGAACAGGCCGACACGCTTGCCGTCCAGGTGAGTCCGGTCTTTCCAGGTGTTGAGCATGAAGTCGGCGACACGGCTGATGTGGCGTGACCGGTCGACCAGCCAGCGCGACGTGCCGACCGCGCTGTCATCCTGGAAATTGTCGCCGGTGTGTGTCGGCGCGACCACCACGAAACCGGCCTCCGCCAGGGCTATGGCCGTATCGACATGGCTCATGGGGCCCCCGCCCGTGCCGTGGGAGATGATGACCAGAGGCAGTTCTGCCCCCTCTACCCGCCCCTTGGCGGCGACCCACTGTGCCCCCGACGGCAGGAGGACAAAGCCCGGTTTGCTGTCGGTCGGATACCAGATGTCTACAGCAATGGGATTGTGGCCGGTATCGGCGACCATAGCCTGCTGAACGCCGACCGGGCTGGTCGGCCGAAGCGCCGTCACGAAGGTGTAGATCACCAGAGCTGCGACCAGAGCCACAGCGACGGCTGCGGTCCCCGCGAGAATCTTCAAAGCTAGTTTCAAGGGAACCGGGCTCCCGAGCCTGACCACCGCCCGACAATAGCATGGACTGAGAGGCAGCGCGCTATGATACTGCGCCCTGACAGCAACCCGTGTCCGGGGTGGGGGCTCTCAGGTTTCGCGAGAGGCGGCGATCGCCCTGTCCAGCGCCTTGCGAAAGACGGTCGGCAGACCGGCCCGCGCCTGCTCAACCGGCGTCCACAGCAGGTTCCCGTCTCCGGTGGCCATACTGACCTCAAGCGTCAGGGCAAAATGGGTGAAGATGTGGTCGACTGCGCCGACCGAACACCAATCCCCCACACCCGGTAGTTCCTCCCGGGGCGCGGTCGAGTCCCAGCCGGTGGTCGGGAGGCCCAGCATACCGCCCAGCAGCCCCGTGTCCGGACGGCGGACCAGACCGACCCGTCCCTGATCGTCGAACTGGACGAAGGCGGTGCCGAAGCGGCGGGGGCGGTTGGCCTTTGCGGTCTTCAATGGATAGCGTTCGGGAATGCCGCTCGCGAAGCCGGCACAGTGCGGAGTCAGCGGACACTGGTCGCAGAGCGGGGTCCGGGGCCGGCACACCGTGGCCCCGAGATCCATCAGGGCCTGGGCCCAGTCGCCGGGGCGATGATCGGTGACCAGACCCGCCGCCAACCGCTTCAGCTCGGGCTTGGCTGCGGGCAGCGGCGTGTCGACCGCGAACAGCCGGGCCATGACCCGTTCGACATTGCCGTCGACGACATTGGCCGGGCGGTCGAAGGCGATGGCCGCTACGGCCGCGGCCGTATACGGCCCCACCCCCGGCAGGGCCAGCAGCCCCGTCTCGGTGTCGGGAAAGACGCCGCCGTGATCCCCCGTCACGGCCCGGGCACAGGCCAGCAGGTTGCGGGCGCGGGCGTAGTAGCCCAGCCCGGCCCAGGCGGCCATGACCTCGGCATCCGGCGCGGCGGCCAGGGCCCCAACCGTCGGCCAGCGCTGCAGGAAGGTCAGGAAATAGGGGACGGCATGAGGCACGGTGGTCTGCTGCAGCATCACCTCGGACAGCCAGACCCGATAGGGATCAGCGCGGGCGTCGCCGGGGGCTGCCCGCCACGGCAGGGTCCGGGCATGGGCGTCGTACCAGTCCAGCAGAGCGGTGCGCATAGCGGTGATGTCAGAGGGGACGGCAACCATCACCCGCGCTATACAGGGGAAATGCGCCGCGATCTGCCCACTGACAGCGAGGTGCGCGAGATCCTCTCGCGCCGACGGACCCGGCCCCTGCCGCGTCCGGCCCCGCCGGCCGGGCGGGCGCTGGCCCCGCTGATCAAGCAACTGGACGAGAAATTCGGCCGCAGCGCCGGAACGCTGGAACCGCGCTGGCGTGAGATCGTCGGCGACCGGCTGGCCCGGGTCACGCGGCCGCAGAAATTGACCTGCGGCAAGGGCGGGACCGGCGGCACGCTGGAACTGCGCGTGGCGGGCCCTGCCGCCCTGCTGGTGCAGCATCAGTCCGAAGACATCCTGGCCCGGGTCAATCTGTTCCTCGGCCCCGGCAGTGTCGACCGGCTGCGCATCGCCCAGGGCCCGGTCAAGCCGATGTCGGACTCCACCCGCCCTGCCAACCGCATCCGGCCATCGGCCACGCCCCTGCCGGCCGAACAGGAAGCCGCGCTGGATGCCTCGCTCGCCCCGGCCCCGGACGGGCTGAAGGCGGCTCTGCAGCGACTGGGACGCGCGGTTCTGGCCAAGGATACATCCGGGAGCAGCAATCGTCGGCGTTGACAAACCTTCGCCGCACCTGTTCTCGAAACTGATCGGCGCGCGCGTTTCCGGGGGAATCGCGCGATCGTCCTGAAATCCGTCCCCCGCTCAAGGAAGTCATCCATGCGCGACAAGATCACCGGCAAGTTCCGCTACGGCACGATGAGCCGCCGCGCGGCCATGACGGCTGCCGCCCTCACGGCCATGGCCACCCTGGCCGGTTGCAGCGGCAGCTCCGGCGGCGCGGCCGAAGGCGACATGGCCCTGGGCGCTCCCGAGGGAGCCAAGGTCACCGTGGTCGAATACGCGTCCGTCACCTGCAGCCACTGCGCCGCCTGGCAAGAGCAGGTCTGGCCCGAATTCAAGACCCGCTACGTCGATACTGACAAGATCCGTTATGTGTTCCGCGAGTTCCCGACCCCGCCGGCCGACATCGCCGCCGCCGGGTTCCTGATCGCCCGCTGCGCCGGTGACGACAAATATTTCGACGTGATCCACGAGATTATGGCCAGCCAGCGCGAATGGCGAGCGGGCGTGCCGCCGCGCGCCACCCTGGTGCGGGTCGCCACGGGTGCCGGACTGAGCGAGCAACAGTTCCAGGCCTGCGTCAGTGACGAAGCGGCCATCAAGGCCCTGGACGCCCGCGTCAAGGCCGGCGTTGACGCCGGCGTCAACAGCACCCCGACCTTCCTGGTCAACGGTACCCGGGTGGTCGACAGTTCGCTGGAAAGCCTGTCGGCGGCCATCGACGCCGAACTGGCCAAGGGCTGATCACGATGACCCTGATCCGGCGGCTGTTCCTGTCGATGCTGATACTGGCGTTCGCGCCGGTGTCAGCGCTGGCCGGATCGCCGCCGGCCGTCACTGCGGCGGACCGTTCGATCGGGCAGGCCGACGCGCCGGTGACGGTGGTGGAATATGCGTCCTTCTCCTGTCCTCACTGCGCGGACTGGCATCAGCTGGTCTATCCCGAGTTCAAGCGTCGCTTCATCGATACCGGCCAGGTCCGTTTCGTCTTCCGCAATCTGCCGACCGATCCGGCCGAAATGTCGATGCCTGCCGCCGGACTGGCCCGCTGCGCCGTCCCCGAGCGTTTTTTCGAGGTGGCCAGCATCCTGATGCAGGGCCAGAGCAAGGTTCTGTACGGTGGTGATGTGCGCGACTGGTACAACCCGGCCATCGCCGCCAGCGGCCGCACCCAGGCCCAGATCGACGCCTGTCTGGCCCACCCCGAAACCCGCGCGGCGATCCAGTCGGACATCGAGGGTGCCATTGCCGCCGGCGTGACCGGCACGCCGACGTTCTTCGTCAACGGCCGACTGGTGACCGATCGTTCACTGGGGGGACTGGCCAATGCCATCTCCCCGCTCGTCGCTGCACACTGAACGAAGGGAGTCAGGGACCGCAATGCAGTTCCAGCGTCTCCGGCTCGTCGGTTTCAAGTCGTTCGTCGATCCCGCCGAGGTGCATATCGAACCGGGCCTGACCGGCGTGGTCGGCCCCAACGGCTGCGGCAAGTCCAATGTGCTGGAAGGCCTGCGCTGGGTCATGGGAGCCAACTCGGCCAAGGCCATGCGCGGCCAGGGCATGGACGACGTCATCTTCGCCGGCGCCGCCAACCGCCCGCCGCGCAGCCATGCCGAGGTCCAGCTGACCATCGACAATGCCCAGCGCAAGGCACCCCAGCCTTTCACCGACAGTCCTATGCTGGAAGTGTCACGTCGCATCGACCGGGGTCAGGGCTCGACCTATCGCATCAACGGCAAGGAGGTCCGGGCCCGTGACGTCCAGCTGCTGTTCGCCGACGCCTCGACCGGTGCCAACAGCCCGGCCCTGGTGCGTCAGGGCCAGATCAGCGAACTGATCGCCGCCAAGCCGCAGAACCGCCGCCGCATCCTCGAGGAGGCCGGCGGGGTCGCCGGCCTGCATACCCGTCGCCATGAGGCCGAGCTGCGGCTGAAGGCGGCCGAAACCAATCTCGACCGGCTGGACGATATCGGCCGCGAGCTGGAGACGACGCTCACGCGACTGAAGCGCGAGGCCCGTCAGGCCGAGAAATACAAGAAAATCTCGACCGAAATCCGGACCCTGCAAGCGGCGCTGCTGTTCGTGCGCTGGAACGACGCGCGGCTGGCGGCCGAAGCGGCAGCGGCCGAGCTGGCCGAAGCCGACCGGGAGGTGGCCGAAACCACCGGGACCTCGGCCCGGGCACAGACCGCAGCGCTGGCAGCACAGGAAGCCCTGAAGCCGGCGCGCGAGGAGGATGCCGTGGCCGGTGCCTTGCTGCACCGCGCCTCGCTGGAACGCGACCGGCTGGATCTGGCCGAACAGGCGGCCCGGGCCGAGGTCGAGCGGCTGACGGCGGCGCTGGCGCGGGTCGCCGCCGACAGCGCCCGGGAAACCGACATGGCCGGGGACGCCCGCGACGAGCTGGAGCGGCTGACCACAGAGATCGACCGGCTGGAGGCCGAGGTCACCGCCGCCCCGGCACGAACGCCGGAACTGGAACAGGCGCTGGCCACGGCCGAGGCCGGGCGGGCCGAGGCTGACGCCGAGGTCGAGCGGGTGGCGGGCATGGTCGCCTCGGTCGAGGCCCGGGCCCACGCCGAGACCGCCCGCAAGCGCGACGCTGCAGAACGGGTGACGCGGGCGGCAACCGCGCTGGACAATGCCCGACGCGAACGCGAGGCGCTGGGGCCGCTGGAAACACCGGAACTGGCCGCGGCGCGTGAGGCACTGGACGAGGCGCAGGCGGAACTGACTGCGGCGCGGACGGCGGTTGAGGCGGCCGAAGCGGAACGTGGCGAAAAGGCCCGTGAGGAACAGGCCGCGCGTGAGACGGCGCGCACGGCCGAAGACCGGTTGGGACGACTGCAGGCCGAGGCCCGGGGCCTGGCCCAGCTACTGACCACCGGTCGCCGTGACCATCCGCCGGCGCTGGACCGGGTCAGTGCCGACAAGGGCTATGAGGCGGCACTGGCCGCAGCCCTGGGTGATGATCTGGACGCGGCACTGGACCCGGCGGCGGCGGCCTACTGGGCCGGAGCCGACATCCCGACGCCGCGCTGGCCCAAAGGCGTGCGGCCGCTGGCCGATCATGTCCGGGGCCCCGACCAGCTGGCGGCGCGTCTGGCCCTGTGCGGTGTGGCGGACCGGGATGCGGCCGAGGCCCTCGCCAAAAATCTGCCGACCGGAGCACGACTGGTGACGGTCGAGGGCGACCTGTACCGCTGGGACGGTTTCGTGGCCCGGGCCGAAGCGCCCCGGCCGGCGGCGATCCGGCTGGAACAACGGACCCGTCTGGCCGAGCTGGAAGCCGGAATCGACGAGGGCAAGCCCGCCGTGACCACCGCCCAGTCCGCCCTGCAGGTTGCCGGCGATGCCTTCCGCGCGGCCGAAGAGGCGGTAAAGACGGCGCGACTGGCCCCGTTCGCCGCCGACAAGGCCCTGACCCTGGCCCGCGACCGGGTCGAGACCCTGGGACAGGAACAGGCCCGGCGCGAGGCCCGCGCCCAGACCCTCGATGAAACCCTGGTGCGGCTGGAGAGCGAGACCACAGAGGCCCAGGCCGCACTGGACGAGGCCCTGTCGGTCGAGGCTCCGTCAGAGACCCTGGACGCCCTGCGGGCCGAACTGGCGAGCGCACGCGCGGCGGCTGACAGCGCCCGTTCCGCGGCGGCCCAGGCCCGGGCCGACCGGGATGCCGAAGTCCGGGAACGAACCGGTCGCGAAGCCCGGCTGACCGCCCTGGGGCGCGAACGCGACGGCTGGTCCGGCCGCGCGCGCGACAGTGCCGCCCGCACCGCCGCACTGATCAAGGACGCTGAACGGACCACGGCCCTGCTGAAACAGGCTGAAAGCGCCCCCGAAGCCCTGGCGGCGAAGCGGTCGAGCCTGCTGGACGCCCTGACCACGGCGGAGACGCGACGCAAGGCGGCCGGCGACACCCTGGCCACAGCCGAGACCGGGGCCGCGGATGCGGATCGCGCCGCCCGGGCGACCGAAGCAGCGGCCTCGGCCGCGCGCGAGGCCCGGGCCGGACTGGCCGCCCGTTCGGAAGCGGCGGCCGAACGACTGAACGAGGCCGAGGCCAATGTGCGGGAAACAGCCCAGATGTCGCCCGAGGAGCTGGGTCGCAAATTGACCGACGACGCCATCGCCCGTCCACCCGACGCCGCCGGGGCCGAGAGCCTGCTGTTCGGACTGGAGCGCGAACGCGAAGCCCTGGGCGCGGTCAATCTGCTGGCCGAGGACGAGGCCGAGGAATACGGCGGCCGGCTGAACAGCATGCGGATGGAGCGGTCCGACCTGACCGGAGCCATCGCCAAATTGCGCGACGGTATCGACGAGCTGAACGCCGAGGGCCGCGAGCGGCTGGTGGCGGCATTCGACATCATCAACGACAATTTCAAGGCTCTGTTCGAGACCCTGTTCGACGGCGGTCAGGCCGAGCTGAAACTGGTCGAGAGCGATGATCCGCTGGAGGCGGGGCTGGAGATCTTTGCCTGTCCGCCGGGCAAGCGGCTGTCGGTGATGAGCCTGATGTCGGGCGGCGAACAGGCGCTGACGGCGGCGGCGCTGATCTTCGCCGTCTTCCTGGCCAATCCGGCCCCGGTCTGCGTGCTCGACGAGGTCGACGCGCCGCTGGACGACGCCAATGTCGATCGCTTCTGCCGGATGCTGGACGAGATGCGCAAACGCACCGACACCCGCTTCATCGTCATCACCCACAATCCGGTGACGATGAGCCGGATGGACCGGCTGTACGGCGTGACCATGCCCGAGCGCGGGGTGAGCCAGCTGGTCAGTGTCGACCTGCACCAGGCCGAAAAGCTGGTGGCCTGACGCCCGGCCGTCAGTCGTCGGTGAATTGGTCCAGCAGGACCAGTTCCGCAATCGCCTCGCGCCTGAACAGCATCAGCGACCCCAGCACATGCCCCCGTGTGGTGCCGTAGGTCAGGATTTCACTGCGATAAATCGCGGCTTTACCGGACGAAATAGCCGTACTCGTCCAGGAGCTGCTGACCAGATTATAGGCTTCATAGTCCGTCGGGGCCTTCAGATCGGAAATGTGAAGCCTCAATTCACCGCAGTTCGGACTGGCCCCCGCGACCCCGTTACAGTCTGCAAGCGTAACGATCACCGGTTTGAGATCCGGCCAGACGAGTTGGGCCTTAAGTTCCCTGCCGCTGTCCGGCAGGTCGATGAATTGGGCCCCGGCTTCGCCGGCCAGTTCGCGCAATTCCCCCATCGTGATGCCGTTCCAGAATGTCCGGTTGGTATCACTGCGCCAGTCAATGGTCTGGGCGTTCGCGGCGCCGGCCGCCAGCCACACGAACGCGATGGCCGAAGCCGACAGTCTGGTGAATTTCATGACCTTCTCCCCAAGGCACCAACCTGCCTAACCTGGGGGTGAGACGCGCTGTTGTCTAGAGAGCGGCGTTTCGTGAACGGGCGCGCGACAGGTCGCGGATAGCCGGACCCATCAGACTCCACGGCTCGACGCAGTAGCGGGTGAACAGGCGCTTCGGATCGACGACCAGACGATACAGCCATTCCACACCCAGGCGGCCCATCCAGCGCGGCGCGGCCTTCTGTTCGCCGGCCTCATAGTCGAAGGCGGCCCCGACCGACAGGATGACGGCGTCGGGCAAGGCGTCGATATTGTCGGCGATCCAGGCTTCCTGACGCGGCATCCCCATGCCGACGAACAGGATATTGGGCTGAAAATCAGCCACAGCGGCCAGCACCTCGGCATTGTCGCTCGAGCCGGTGGAGGCGTCGAAATAGCCGTCCAGCACAGCGATCGTGGCACCGGGTGAGCCCTGCGACAGGCGACCCGCCGCACGCTCGGCCACGCCGGGGGCACCGCCGACATACATCACACGCCAGCCGTTGCGATTGGCCAGACTCCAGAAATGATGGCGCCAGTCCAGATAGGTACAGCGATGGAAGGGGCGGCTGGACAGGCCCATCATGCGGCCGAACCAGACCAGTGGCGTCGAATCCAGCTGGACCAGATCGGCGAGCTGGTAGAAGCGCCGCATCGTGGCATTGCCGCGGACCAGATAGAGGCTGTGCAGATTGTGGTTGGCGACCAGGGCCTTGCGGCTGTCGCGCACCCATCCGGCGACATGGTGCAGGACCTCTTCCGGACGAACCAGATCGATCACCTCGCCCAGCATGGTGACACGCTCTTCGGGGCGTCGCTGGGTACGGAACATCTGGCGCGCGAATCGGCGCCGGTCAGGCATGGCCGAAGCGAGGTCAAATCCGGCTTGTTCGCAATACATGCCTCACAGATACAGCGCAGGTCTGTAAGCGAGGTTTTCGAAGGCGGTTAACAGAGGGTGTTCACCGCACCCCTGCCGTCGCCTCGACCAGGTCGGCGAGGCGCGCGCTCGCATCGGGCAAGGCCACGGACCGGGCCCCGGCGGACATGGCCGAAAGACGCGCCGGATCCGCCAGAACCCCTCCGAGAATCGCGGTCATCGTCGCGATCGAGACGTCGTCCTCGAGCACCATTTCAGCCGCCCCGGCATCGACCAGTCCGCGGGCATTGAAGCGCTGGTGGTCATCCATGGCGATCTTCAGCGGGATCAGCACCGACGGCAGGGCCGAAACGGCCAGTTCCGAACAGGTCGAAGCCCCGGCGCGGCCGACGACCAGATGGGCGGCCGAAAGCCGCGCGGCCATGTCGCCGAAGAAGGGAGCTACCTCGGCCTCGATTCCGGCTGACCGATAGACGTCCTGCGCCGCCTCAAGCATCTCGGGACGGGATTGTTGCTGCACCCGCAGGCGGGTCCGGACCGGGTCCGGCAGGGCCGCCAGGGCCCGGGGGACGATCTCCGACAGGATCCGCGCGCCCTGACTGCCGCCGGTGACGACGAGTCGGATCGGACCGCCGTCAACAGGCGCGACATAAGGACGGTCGTACAGGACGCGAATGTCCGGGCGTACCGGATTGCCCACCAGACGCACCTTGCCGGTCACGCCCGCGGGTACCCGTTCGAGTGCGGGGAAGGATGAGGCCAGGGCCTTCACCCAGGGGGCCAGTAGCCGGTTGGTACGACCAAGAACCGCATTCTGTTCGTGCAGCAGGGCGGGTCGTCCCTGACTGATCGCCGCCAGCAGGGCCGGGGCCGACGGATAGCCGCCGAAGCCCACGGCCACGGCCACATCCAGCCGCCGGAAGGCCGAACGAGCCTGGACTACGCCGCGACCGATAGCCAGACCGGCCCTGGCCAGACCCAGCGGACCGGAGCCGGTGGCGGCGTCCAGCGCCAGGCGTTCCTCGGCCGGAAAGGCCGTAGCGTACTGTTCGCCGCGCCGGTCGGTGGCCAGAACGATGCGCCAGCCGCGCCCGGCCAGCTCGCGGGCGAGGGCCTCCGCCGGAAACATATGGCCCCCGGTACCCCCGGCGGCGACGACACAGACTCTGGACGACGGGACTCGGGACGACATGGACTCTCCGGGTTTGCCCCGCCTCCTTACGTCACCCCCGCCTCCGTGCCGAGAGCGGGCCGCGAAATCAGGGCAGCAGGCGACGACGCTGGGGCAGGCTGGCCCCCGGCTCATAGGCCCCGGGGCGGCGACGGGTCAGGGCCAGGGCGAAGCCCATGGTCAGGCCCATGGCCAGCATCGACGATCCCCCATAGCTGATGAAGGGCAGGGTCATGCCCTTGGTCGGGATCAGGTTCAGGTTCACCGCGACATTGATGCAGGCCTGCAGCCCGATCAGGATGAACAGACCGGCCGCGGCCGTCTGCTCGAACGGGTCATTGAGCTTCATCGCCCGCCTCATGCCGCGAATGACGATGAAGGCGTAAAGGGCGATCATGGTCAGGGACAGGACCAGACCGAACTCCTCGGCCCCGACGGAATAGATGAAATCGGTATGCAGGTCGGGGACGTGACGTTTCATTACCCCCTCACCGACCCCGCGGCCGACCAGACCGCCGGCCCGAATGGCTTCGGACGCGCGGTCGACCTGATGGGTGTCCTCAGCTCCGGGCGAGATGAATTTGGCCAGCCGCACCCGCACATGGTCGAACAGGAAATAGATCGAGAACATGCCCGACAGCACCAGCCCGCCCAGCACCGCCATCCATTTCAGCGGCACCCCGGCCATAAAGAACACCGCCATAAAGGTGGTGGTGATCAGCAGGGTCTGGCCGATGTCGGGCTGGATCAGCAGCAGGAATACGGTCGCGGCATAGAAGCCGAAGGCGATGGAGACACCGGGCACCCCCTGGCCCTTCTGGGTTTCGGCGAACATCCAGGCGGCGACAACGATCAGGGCGGGCTTGGCGAATTCGGACGGTTGCAGGCTGAACGGACCCAGATTGATCCAGCGCGCGGCCCCCTTCACCGTGTCACCGATGAACGGCAGCATGGCCATGATCAGCAGGGCTCCGCACAACGCCAGCACTGCGATCCGGCGCACACCGCGGGGTGACAGCAATGAACTCGTCAACATCACACCCAGGCCCATCGTGGCGAAGACAATCATGCGCCATGAATAGTGGAACGGGTCGGTAATCGACTCATCGGCAAGAATGGCCGCCGGGCTGGAGGCGAAGCTGAGCGCCACGCCTATGCCCATCAGCCCCAGGGCCGCGCCCAGCAGGCCGCGGTCGACGGTCCAGAACCATTTGGCAATCGGGCCCTGGTCGTTGCGGGAGAAGGCGGGGGTGTAGCCGTGGGTCATGCGCTCGCCGCCGGGGTCGCGCCGAGGGCCAGGACGGCGGCGCGGAACGCCTCGCCCCGGGCCTCGAAGTCGGGATACTGATCGAAGCTGGCGGCGGCGGGTGACAGCAGGACGACCTCGTCGCGGCCGGTGACCATGGCGGCGGCGGCGGCGGCCTGCACGGCGCTGGCCATGTCGCCGCTGATGCGGTGGGGCGTGTCGCCGAGACGGGCCGCGAACGGACCGGCCGCCTCGCCGATCAGGAAGGCCTCGACCACGCGCGGGAACAGATCCTCGAGGTCGTCGATGCCGCCGCCCTTGGCCCGCCCCCCGGCGATCCAGAAGCTGCGTTCGTAGGAGGTCAGCGCCTGCCGCGCGGCATCGGCATTGGTGGCCTTGGAGTCGTTGATGAAGCGCACGGTTCCAAGCGTGCCGACATGTTCCATCCGGTGGGCGAGACCGGGAAAGGTCATCAAACCGCCGGCGGCTACCTCGCGTGGCACCCCCAGGGCCCGGGCTGCGCCCCAGGCGAAGGCGGCGTTCTGGGCGTTGTGGCGGCCGGGAAGCGAACGGGCGGTGTTCAAACTGGCGACGGGTTCGCCCGCAATGCTCAACACGCCGTCGTCGACGCGAATTTCGGCGGCGACCGCGGTCGACACGGTGCGGACATGTCGCCCCGGGGCCGAGAGGTCACGCGCGATCCGGTGGCTCCGGTCGTCGTCGAGACTGACCAGAGCCACAGCGTCCGGTCCCTGAGCCTGAAATATCCGGGTCTTGGCCGCGACATAGCCCTCCATCCCGCCATGCCGGTCCAGATGGTCGGGGCTGATGTTGGTCAGGATGGCCACGTCCGGCGCGAAGGTCGTGGTCAGGTCCAGCTGGTAGCTCGACACCTCGATCACATAGACCGCGTCCGGTGTAGGGGCCGGCAGGGCCAGCACCCCGATGCCGATATTGCCGCCGACATGGACGGTCAGACCGGCTTGTTCCAGCACCCAGCCAATCAGGGCCGTCGTTGTCGACTTGCCGTTGGTGCCGGTGATGGCCACGACCTTCGGGCGCTGGCCTTCCGGCAGGGCGGCGATGGCCCGGGCGAACAGCTCGATGTCGCCGATGATCTCGACGCCGGCGGCCTGCGCCTTGCCGACGGTCCAGTGCGGCTCGGGATGGGTCAGGGGCGCGCCCGGCGACAGGACCAGGGCGGCGAAGCCCGACCAGTCGGCCACGGTCAGGTCCTCGACATCGAAACCCTCGGCCTGGGCCTGCATGCGGCTGGAGACGCTGTCGTCCCACAGCACAGGTAAGGCCCCGCCGGCCTTCAGGGCGCGTGCGGCGGTGATCCCCGACCGTCCCAGGCCGAAGACCGCGATGCGCCGCCCTTCGAAACCGGGGACGGGGATCATGGGGCTACCTGAGCTTCAGCGTGGCCAGACCGGCCAGGGCCAGCATGGCCGAGACGATCCAGAAGCGGATCACCACGGTCGATTCCGGCCAGCCCAGCTTTTCGAAATGGTGGTGGATCGGGGCCATCAGGAAGATGCGTTTCTTCGTGGCCTTGAAATAGGCGACCTGGATCATGACCGAAGCCGCCTCGATCACGAACAGACCACCGACGATACCCAGCACCAGCTCGTGCTTGGTCGCCACGGCGATGGCCCCGAGCGCCCCGCCCAGGGCCAGGGAACCGGTGTCGCCCATGAAGATCTTGGCCGGCGGGGCATTGTACCAGAGGAAGCCGGTGCCCCCGCCGATGATGGCTGCGCAGAACACCGCCAGCTCGCCCGCGCCGGGCACGTGGTGGATCTGCAGATATTCCGAAAAGATGAAATTGCCGACCAGATAGGTGATCATGCCGAAGGCCGCCGCGGCCATCATCACCGGCACGATGGCCAGGCCATCAAGGCCGTCGGTCAGGTTCACGGCATTGGAAAAGCCGATGATCGTGAAGGCGGCGAACACCACATAGAACCAGCCGATGTTCAGCAGCACCGCCTTGAAGAAGGGGAAGGCGATCGAGGTCTCCAGACCCGGCGTAGTCGGCGAGGCCGTCATCCACAGCACGGTCAGAGTCCCGGCCACCACGGCGATCACGGTCTGGGCCAGCAGCTTCTGTTTCGAGGACAGACCGGCCGAGCTCTGTTTGGTGACCTTGGCGTAGTCGTCGATGAAGCCCAGCACCCCGAAGGCCGCCGTCACCCCGGAGACGATCCAGATGTAGGGATTGGTCAAGTCTCCCCACAGGAAGACGGCCACCGCGATCCCGGCCAGGATCATCAATCCGCCCATGGTCGGGGTGCCCACCTTGGACAGGTGGCTGACGGGACCGTCAGAGCGGATCGGCTGACCCTTGCCCTGTTTGGCCCGCATCCAGGCGATGAAGCGACTGCCCATGGCCACCGCGACGATCATGGCGGTCGCCATGGCCAGGGCGACCCGCACCGTCTGGTACTGGACCAGATTCAGCAGCGGATAATCCTTCGCGATATCGGCGTAGTAGAGGTAGAGCAGATAGAACATCAGACGCTCCCTGTTGCGTCGTTGAACCGGGCGTCGTGGCGGCGTTCGAGATCGGCGAGGGCGGCGGCCACGAGCGACGCCTTCGAACCGTTCGACCCCTTGACCATCACCACATCGCGCGGCCCGGCGAGATCATCGGCATGTTCGGCCAGCGCCGCGGCGGTCGGGTGCCACAGGCCGCGCCGCTCAAGCGTCATGGCGTCATGGAGAAACCGCATCTGGGTGCCCGCCATGTGCACCACATCGATGGCGCTGGCCTCGATGATTTCGGCCAGGCCCTCATGTAGGGGTCGCGACTGATCGCCCAGCTCCAGCATGTCCGACAGGATCAGCACCCGTCGCCCGCCGGTCGCAACCGTCCGCGCACCGAGACTGAGAATTCCGGCCTTCATCGACAGGGGATTGGCGTTGTAGCTCTCGTCGATCAGGGTGAAAGCGCCGCCCGGAATATTGACCGTGCGAACCTGCCCGCGGCCCGCCAGCGGCTGGAAGTCTGACAGGGCCGTCAGCGCCGTCTCGACCGGAACGTCCAGGGCTTCCAGCATCAGGATCACGGCCAGACTGTTCAGTCCCCAGTGGAAGCCCGACTGGCTGAGATTGAAATGATGGGTACGACCCCGGATTTCGGCCGAAACGCGCGCGCCCTCGGGCCCCGGCTGGAAGTCGATCAGACGGGCGTCATGGCCCGGTTCCGAACCGAAGGTAGCGATGCGGGCTCCGGCGTGCAGGGCGGCCTGGTGCAGCACCTGCTGCCAGGGATTGTCGCCGTTGATCACCGCCATCCCGCCCGGGCCGAGCCCCTCGAAGATGGCGGCCTTCTCGCGCGCCACGCCGGTCTCGCCGTCGCTGAAGCCCTCGATATGGACAGGGCCGACCGTGGTCACGCAGACAGCATGCGGCTGGACCATCCGGCTCAACGGTCCGATCTCGCCGGGCGCGTTCATGCCGATCTCGAACACCGCGCGCTCGACCGAGGCCGGCATCCGGGCCAGGGTCAGGGGCACGCCGATATGGTTGTTGTAGCTCTTGATCGAGGCATGGGCCGGACCGGCCAGATCGAGCCCGGCTTTGATCGCCTGGGTCACGCTGGTCTTGCCGACCGAGCCGGTGACGGCCCCGCGACGCACGTGTGGAGCCCGGTCCCGCGCCGCCGCCCCCATGGCCTCGAGCGCATGAAGGGTGTCTGGCACGACGATACAGGGGCCGCCGTCGACCGGACGTTCGACAAGGGCACCCGAGGCTCCGGCGGCGAAGGCAGAGGCGACGAAATCGTGCCCGTCGCGTTCGCCCTTCAGGGCGATAAACAGGTCACCCGGGACAATCTCGCGACTGTTGTAGGTGATGCCTCGAACCGAAAAGGCCCCGCCTTCGATCCGGCCTCCGGTGGCCAGAGCAATATCGGGGGCCGTCCAGAGGGGAACAGTCAGATCAGGCATGGACGCGCAGGGCCTCGGTCGCTTCAGCGGCATCGTCGAACGGCAAGGTCAGCGGACCGACGATCTGACCCTGTTCATGCCCTTTTCCGGCGATCACCACCACATCTCCGGGGCCCATGATGGCGATTGCCTGACGAATGGCCTCACGACGGTCACCGATCTCCAGCCCGTCGGGGCAGCCCTCACGCACCGCCTTGCGGATCGCGGCGGGATCTTCCGAGCGGGGATTGTCATCCGTGATGATGGCGACATCGGCCAGACGGCCGGCGACCTCTCCCATCAACGGACGCTTGGCCCGGTCACGATCGCCGCCGGCACCGAAGACCACGATCAATCGACCGATCGCATGGGGACGCAGGGCCGCCAGCACCGTCTCCAGCCCGTCGGGCGTATGGGCGTAGTCGACATAGACTTCGCCGCGGGTCGAACCGGGAATACGCTGCAGACGTCCCTGGGCCCCGGTCAGATTGCACAGGGCGGCCAGAACACGGTCGGGGGATTCTCCCGCAGCGATACAGAGCCCGGCCGCGACCAGTGCGTTCGAGGCCTGAAAGGCTCCGGCCAGCGGCAGCAGAATGTCATGCAACGTGCCCCGGACGTCGATGATCAGTCGCTGTCCCTCGAGCGTCGGGCGGCGTTCGATCAGGGTCAGGTCACGCCCCCGTTCGCCTACCCCCATCACCCCGAGACCCGACATGATACTGGCCGAGGCGAAGCTGGAGTAGGCCCCGGAATCGGCGTTCAGAACAGCCGTGCGGCCGCGCGGCAGCAGGGTTTCGAACAGCCGCAGCTTGGCGGCGCGGTAGTCCTCCATCGTGCCGTGATAGTCGAGATGATCCTGGGATAGGTTGGTAAAGGCCGCCGCCCTGAACGTGACTCCGTCCAGCCGACGCTGGTCGACACCATGGGACGAGGCCTCAAGTGCCAGATGGGTGACCTTTTCCCGCGCCAGCTGGGCCAGGGTTCGGGCGGCATCTGCAGCGTCCGGGCTGGTCAGACCCGGCGGGGTCAGGACCCGGTGAGCATTGCCGGCCTGGGCGACGACCCCGAGGGTACCCATGCTGGCGGCCTTGAGACCGAGCGAGGCCCAGATCTGACGACAGAAGGTGGCGACCGAGGTCTTGCCGTTGGTGCCGGTAACGGCCACGCACACGGTCGGCTGGGTGCCATAGAAACTGCGCGCGGCCAGGGCATAGGCGCGACGCACATCCGCCGAGGTGACCAGGACCGGAGCCGAGCCGTCCGGCGTATCCGGCGGGGCCAGCACCGCAGCAGCGCCCTGGGCCAGAGCCTGGGGGATGAAGGCACGGCCATCGACGACACTGCCCGGCATGGCGACGAACAGGGACCCGGGCCCGACCTGACGGCTGTCGGCGGTCACCCCGGTGATGACCGGATCAGCGGCCACATCACGGCACAGCAGGTCGGACAGGCGGCGAGCGCTCATCTGCCGTCCCCTTCCACGCCCTCAAGAGTCGGAACCCGCTCGCCCTGGGCCGTGCGCCAGGCGTCGGCGCGGCGCTCGACTCCGAGGAAGGGGGCGATGCGGTCGGCGATCCGGCCCACCGCCGGAGCGGCGACATAGCCGCCGGTGCGCGGATAGGCCGAGGGCTCGTCGATCAGGATCAGGATCGAATAGCGCCGCGCATCAAGGGGACCGTCGGCGGGGAAGACCGCCGTGAAGGTGCCGACCGCATGAGTCGGATCATAGTGACCTCCGACCAGCTTGTTGGCCGAGCCGGTCTTGCCGCCGACACGCAGACCTGCGGCCTCGGCGAAACCGCCCGAGCCGCGCACCACATTCAGCCGCAACAGGTCGAGCAGGGTCTGGGACGTCCCGGGCGAAACAACCTGCCGCCCGCGCGGCGGCGCGCCACTGGTCTTGCGCAGGGTCAGGGGAATGAACCGGCCGCCGTTGGTCAGCGCGCCCATGGCGACCGCCATCTGGGCCGGGGTGATCATGATGCCGTAGCCAAACGACAGGGAGGCCAGGGTCGAATCGTCCCAGCGACGCGGACGGCGCGGACGGGCCGACTCCTTCAGCTCGATCGGTGCCGCATCCATCAGACCCAGGCGGGTGAAATAATCGCGCATGACGTTGCCGCCCATCTCGACCGCCAGCCGCGACGTACCGATGTTCGAGGAGTGAAGGTAAACTTCCTCGAGAGTCATAATCCGATTCTGGGCATGGAAATCGGTGATGCGACGGTTGCCGATCATATAGGCTTCAGACGCATCAAACAGGGTGTTCATGTCAGCCCGACCCGTGTCGAGACCCGCAGCCACAGTGAAGGTCTTGAACACCGACCCCATCTCATAGTGGGCCGAAGTCACCCGGTTGAGACGGTCGCTGGTGGGCCAGCTGGCCATGCCCAGGACCTCGCCGGTCTGCACATCGGTAATGATGCCCACAGCCCCCTTGGCTCCATTCTCCACGGCGGCGACGGCAAGCTCGTTCTCCAGCACACCCTGAACGCGGAGGTCGATCGACAGCTGGAACGGGACCCCCTTCGCTCCGGCGGCACGGATTTCGTCATTAAAGGCCAGCTCGGCCCCGGAAATTCCCACGCCTCCGGTATCAGCGTCGCCGATAAGATGACGGGCTGATGTCCCCAGCGGATAGACCCGCCGGTCCTCGGGCTCGAACGACAGACCGCCGAGCGCCAGTCCATGCAGGGCACCACGCTCGGCCGGTGTCAGGCCCTGCCTAACAATCAGACGGCGATCGCCGTCAAGAACCCGACGCAGGCGCGCCGACGAAACGCCCGGCAGAACCCGTTTGATCTGACGCGCCGCAGCCTCCCGGTCCCAGACTTCGGTCGGGTCGATATAGAAGGCGTAATGGACGATGTTGGTCGCCAGCAACGCCCCGTTGCGGTCCACCAGATCGCCCCGGACCAGAGCTCCCGGGTTGCCGAGGGACCCACTGCCGCCACGGGGAACCATCAGGGCGGCGTGGGTCGCCCCCACGGCCAGACCGGCAAAGGCAACGGCAAAGACCGCCAGAATCAGAAAAATGCGGACGCGAGTATCTTCCTCAGGCCGCGCGTCGGCACGTGCTCGTCCGAAGGCGTGCTCGATCCACCAGATGCCCTCGGCCAGCCAGCGCCACGACGGCGACACCCGACGGGTCTGACGCGAACCCGGTGCCGGACGATCATAAACCGGCAGATGATCATGGACGCTCATCGACCGTCCTCCGGAGTCATCGGGGCTTCGGCACCCACGGCTGCGGTCTCGGCCGCTGCAGCTGCCGTCGTCGGGGCAACGATCACCGGACGCGGATCAGGTATCGGCGCAAGGACCGAAAGGGCAGCCTCGGTCGCCCGGCGATGTACGTCGACCGGACCGAGGCCGGCGTCACGCGACAGAGCCTCCAGACGCGCAGGCTGCTCCAGCCGCGCCACCTCGGCCCGAAGCAGGCGTACCCGCTGGCCGTTGCGATCGATCTGGCGCTCAAGGTCGCTGATGCGCGCGCCCTCGCGGGCCGCACCGGCCTTGGCCACATAGACCGAGAAGATCATGGCCGCGACCAGCATCAGACCGATGATTTCGATCCAGCGGATGCCGCGAACCTTCCAGTCAAACAGGCGCTGAAATGCATTTCGGGGAGCCAATTGCATCGTCACGCGGCCAGCCCTCCCCACGCTGGGGCCGCAGTGCGGACAGCGGCGCGCAGCCGGGCCGACCGGGCCCGGGGATTGGCGTCCAGCTCGACCGGGCTCGCCTCATGCGCCCCCTTGAACTGCAGGGTAAAACTGGGCTTGCGGGTCTCGACCAAGGCTGGCGCATGACGTGAACCGCCCGGCGCATTGCCGCTGCGCTCGGTCAGGAAGGCCTTGACGATCCGATCCTCCAGCGAATGGAAGGTGACCACCGCCAGCCGCCCGCCGGGCGACAGACAGGCCTCGGCCGCCTCGAGCCCCGCACGCAGCTCGCCCAGCTCGTCATTGACGGCGATACGCAAGGCCTGGAACACCCGGGTCGCCGGGTGAATCGCCGCCCCGCGTCGCCCGCCGAGCGCCTTCTCGACCACCGCCGCGAGATCGAGGGTCCGCTCGAACGGCTTTTCGACCCGCCGCCGCAGGATGGCGGTGGCCACCCGGCCCGACTGACGCTCGTCGCCGTACAGTTTGAAGATGTGGGCCATCGGCCCGTGGTCCCAGGTGTTGACGATGTCGGCGGCGGTGTCGCCCTCGTCGCCCATCCGCATGTCCAGCGGACCGTCGCGCATAAAGGAGAAGCCGCGCTCGGCCTGGTCCAGCTGCATCGAGGAAACACCGATATCGAAAACCACGCCGTCCAGCCGCTCACGCCCGCTGTCGGCGAAGGCCTCGGCCAGGCCCGAAAACGGGGTCCGCACCAGGATGAATTTGCCGGGATAATCGTTGGCGACCGCCTCGGCATAGGGCTGGACGGTCGGGTCGCGATCGAGGGCGATGACCTCGGCCCCGGTCGCCAGAATGGCCCGGGTATAGCCGCCGGCCCCGAAGGTGGCATCAATGATCACATCACCGGATCCGGGAGTCAGGGCGGCGGTCACCTGGTCGATCAGAACGGGAGCGTGAGGTGCGCTCATCCGATACCGCCGGGCTTGAGCATCTGACGGCGCATCTCGCCGAACTGGGCCAGGCCGTCACGGGCCATGCGACGCTGCTCGGCGCGATGCAGGGCCCACTTCTCGCGGTTCCAGATCTGGAACCGTTCACCGACGCCGTAGATGACCACCGCCTCGGTCAGTTCGACCTCGGCACAAAGGGATTCGGGCAGGGTGATGCGGCCACCGGAATCGTAGGCCAGGGGCTTCTGCTCGCCGAAGATTGATGCCTCCAGCGCAGACCGGTACGGGTCACCGAAGGGTAGACTCTCAATCACATCCCGGTACTCGGCGAACAGCTTGTCACCGCCGGCTTCGAGACAGTCCGCTTCAATAGAGGGAAAACAGAAGACGCCGTGCTCTGCGCCGTTTTCGGCCGTGCGGAATTCCTGGGGGATCAAGAGACGGCGCTTGCCGTCCAGCTGCTTCTCGTAGGTCGAGAGAAACACGCTCTGCCCTATCGAGCCCGTAAGCTCGCCCCTGAAATCCGTGACGTGCCCTATGCGACGCCGCTCAACCCCAATTCATTCGAATGGGATAACATGGGATCGAATGGGTCTCAATGGGAATAGTTGACACTTTTTAACCAAGTTCGACCTGACCCGGCCACAGCACACCTGTTCAGGGACAGAACACAAACAGAACATCACAAGTATAGGGAGGCCGATGACCACTTGCGGACCCCTCCCTGGCCCCCGGAGGCTAACGAGCCCCCGGGACGTGCGGGCAGTGGTTTCACCGAAAAAAATACCAGACGGCCTGTAAGCCGGGTTCTGTCCCCGTCCGGGGACGGGTGACGATCATTCCTCTGGACCGCCCGTTGCCGGACGGTTCTCGCGACCTACCCGGACGCCTCGGGCGGTGAACCCTGCGGCCGAAACCGCGCGACATCCCTATTCGGTCTTGCTCCAGGCGGGGCTTGCCATGCCGTCGCTGTTACCAGAGACGCGGTGGGCTCTTACCCCACCCTTTCACCCTTACCGGTCCCGCAGGTCCGGAGGTTTGCTTTCTGTGGCGCTATCCCTCGGGTCACCCCGGGCGGGCGTTACCCGCCGCCTTTTCACCGTGGAGCCCGGACTTTCCTCGACAGGCGCAAGCGCCCGCCGCGACCGCCCGGCCGTCTGGTGCGCGAGAGATGGGCGTTCCGGGCCCGCGCGTCAATCCGCCGTCGGACCGGGATCCGGATCCAGGGTCGGGTCGCTTGCGGCATAACCGTAAACCCAGAACCCGCGTCTATCTTCGCGGAAGGGAATGTTCAGTCCCTTCAACTCGTCCCGGAGCGCTTCCGAACAGTCACCCGCCAGAGTCAACGGCAGCAGGGCCCCCGTCTCGCGCCAGTACTGCGGAATGATCCGCAGCCACTCGATCGAATGAAACGGCTCCAGACATTCGTGACACCAGCACCCCTGCGACGGGATGCGGTCGCTCTCCCAGAGGGGTTCAGGGGAATCGAGTACGTCCTGCCGCTGGTAGGGCGGCGCAAAGGTCAGGCGCTGGATAGCCGCTTTCAGCTCCATCCAGCGTGTCTGGTTCATGAAGGAGGCCAGCCCCCGACGCTCGACCTCGGCCCTGACCCGGGTCCGTTGTTTCGCCCGGAAAGCCTGATCCTGCTGCCGGAGCGCGTCGATATCGGGGCCGTTCGCCATGGTACTCTAGGACAGCACGCCGGTTGGGCTTTCCGTCGCCGCCAGCTGCAACACCCCCATCAGGGTGGCGCGGGTTTCACCGTCGGCAATGCCGTCGACGCGATCCTGACGCCAGTGGCGCTGGAAGGCCTCGACCGCCAGCCGGGTGTCGTCGTCATAGTTGCCGCCGGGCGGCAGGCCATAGCCGAGGCGATGCAGACCGGCGCGCAGCACGATCACGCCCAGTCCCTCGTCGCCGATGGTCAGGGCCGGGCCGAGAGCAGCGATCCGTTCAGGCGCGGGCTCGAACCACAGGCCGTGGCCGGCGGCGGCCAGGGTCTTCCACGGAAACAACTCGCCGGGATCCTGCTTGCGGCCGGGGGCCAGGTCGGAATGGGCGATGATCCGGGCGTCGGGGATGGTCCAGCGCGAGCGGACGTCGGCGACCAGGGCGATCACAGCCTCGATCTGGACGTCGGGAAAGGCGCGATAGCCGAACTCATGGCCTGGATTGACAATCTCGATACCGATCGAGGCGGCATTGCAGTCGGTCTCGCCCTGCCACGCGCCCTTGCCGGCATGCCAGGCGCGGCGTTCCTCGGGTACCAGCCGCAGGATGCGACCGTCCTCGTCCACGACATAATGGGCTGAAACCTCGGCGGAAGGATCACGCAGCCGGGCCACGGCAGCCTCGGCGGTTTGCATGCCGGTATAGTGGAGCACCAGCATGTCAGGCAGTGCGCGCCGGGCATCAAAGCTCGGCGACGGGGCGTCAGTGATGTCGAGCATGGGGCTTACCGCCCCTGACGTTCCCAGCCGTAGGCGACCCATTCCCCATCGACCTTGTGCGCCTCGATCACATCCTCGCCCCGCCGGTCACGACGGGAAAAACGACGACGCGCACGAATGGCCAGGCCGGCGAGAAAGATCAGCACCGCGCCGAACACTGCAATAACCGTGACGGCGACGGCCGTGAAGACGGCCAGAACGGCACCAATGGTCATGGCCGCCAGGGTGGCGATCAGGCCGCACAGCCACACCACCGGTGCCAGAAGCACCGGTACCGGACGACGGGCGCTGGCCCCCTGCGGATTGAAACCGTTGGTCGGGATCATCGAGCTACCTGTTGCAACGTTCCAGAGAACGTCCAGACGACAATGTCGGTCTATCCAGACCTGCGGTCAATGGAACAGACCTTCACAGGCGAGTGTGAATCCTGAACATGCGGATGAGCCAAAGGCGGCGCAGAGAATAAACTCGCTATCAATCAAGCGGTTGTTCGGCGAGAACCGACGCACCGGTTCCGCGCATACGATCCGCCTCGATTCGGTGGATAACGGCCTGCGCCTGCGGATCGGCCATGATTCCGCCGATCCCGACCAGAACCCGGGCCGCCTCGCTGGAAACACCAAAAGCGTCCGACAGGGCCTCCCACGGCGATTTCGGGGCCGGATAGCGCTTGAACCGGACCGACTCATCCTCAGGGATTTCCGCCAGAATGCGCGCCCGGTTGATCGCCTCATGCAGACCGCCGAGTTCATCGACCAGCCCGAGCGCCTTGGCCTGGGCCCCGGTCCAGACCCGGCCCCGGGCGATTTCCCGAACCCGGGCGGGCGTCAGGTGCCGTCCCGTGGCGACGCGGGTAATGAACTCCTCATAGGTACGATCCATCGAGGCAGAAAACGCCGCGCGCTGGGCCACCGTGAAGGGCTCGGACGGCGAAAAGGCATCCGCATACTGACCGCCGACCGACAGGCCGCGCATGTCGACGCCGAAACGGCCCAGGGCGTTGGCAAGCACGAATTTGCCACCGTATACCCCGATCGATCCGGTCAGGGTCGAAGGCTGGGCCACAATGTAGTCAGCTTCCGAACTGATCCAGTAACCGCCCGAGGCCGCGTAGGCTCCCATCGACACCACCACCGGCTTGCCCGCCGCCCTGGCCGCGCGAACGGCGGCGAGGATCTGTTCCGAGGCCTCGGGCGAACCGCCCGGCGAAGAGACGCGGAAGACGATAGCCTTCACGTCCTTGTCCTCAATGGCGTCATAGAGGGCCTCAGCCAGATCATCCGAGCGGATCGATGATCCGCTGCTGAAGCCGCCGCTCCCCCCGGTACCGGTCAGGATCGCGCCTTCGCCGCCAACGATGGCGATGGCGTTCCGACCCGAGCCGCTGCGCTCTCCCTTGGCCGAAGCGTAGTCGCCGAATTCAACCATCACCGCGTTTCGTCCGGCGCGCCGCTTGATTTCGGCCTCGGCCTCCTCGACCTGTCCGATCTTGTCGATCAGCTTGTGCTGCAGGGCTTCAGCCGATGACCAGGGCCCGCCCTCGATCGCGGTACGCAGGGCGACCTGAGTGGTCTTGCGGTCACTGGCGGCATTGGCAATGGCACTGGTGTAGATGGAGGTCATCCACGCCGTCATCGCCTCGCGATGGGCCGGGGTGAAGTCGCTCTGGGTGTATTCGTTGACAGCGTTTTTGTACTCGTAGCGCTGTTCAAACTGGGCGTTGACGCCGTATTTGTCGAAGGCCCGGCCGAGGAAGACCTGGTCGGCGGAAAAACCCGTCAGCTGGAAACTGGCCGTGTTCTGCATCCACAGTTCAGAGGCCGAGGCCCCGACCATATAGCTGGAAATGGTGGTGCCGACCGGCTGGAAGCCCTGACTGTGGGCGATGACGACCTTGCCCGAGGCCCGGAAGCGCCGCACGGCCTGACGAACCTCGTCGGCGGCAGCCGGTGTGATCCCGGCTTCCGGCAGGCGGATCAGCAGGGCCTTCACATGGCGGTCGTCCTCGGCCTGGGCCAGGGTGTCGACCACCTGCATGACCGACAGGCTCGATCCGCCGAAGGCGGCGAAGGGATTGGTCGGATCCTGGTCCGTCAGCCCCTCGCGCAGGTCCAGTTCCAGCACCGTATTGGCGGCGGTGACCGGCGGGGCCGAGGCCGAGGACACGGCCGCGGTGATCAGCACGAAGGGCACGATCACGACAAACAGGATGAGGCCGAGAAAAACACCCAGCACCGTCAGGAAAAACTGTTTCATGAAAAGCGACTAATCCGGTCGGGAACAGGCAGGAAGCGGCCCGGTCCGGACCATAGAGGGCGAACCGTCAGCGTCAAATGAACGTCTCGTAGAGAGGGAATCGTGCAGCGAACCACCCCGCAGAGATCTAGTGGAAAAGGGCCCGCCGTCGCCGACGGGCCCTTCCCGGATAGCGTCGTGACCCTAGCGTCCCAGATCGTAAACGCCGGTAATATCGATGCGCACCGTCAGCTCACCGGCGGCGACCGGGGTCGAACTGTCGGCCATACTCATTTCCGCCCGGGCATACATGGGCTGCGGGGGGCGCGGATTGTAACCGCCGGACTCGCTGAGCGAACGGATCCCGACCAGCGGCACGCCGAGCGCCTGGGCATACAGTGCGGCCTTGGCCTGCAGGTCCCGCACGGCCAGCCGGCGCGCCTGGTCCTCGGCGGCGGCGGAGTCCTTCAGGCCGAAGCTGATGCCGTCGATCTGATTGACCCCGGCGGCGACCACGGCGTCAGCGGTCGTACCGACCCGATTCATGTCGTTGATGGTCACCGTGACCCGGTTGTTGGCCTGATAGCCGCGCAGTTTCGGCGGCTGGTTCTGGACGTAGTCATACTGGGCGGACAGGTTCAGGCCCGAGGTCTGGACGTCACGCTCGGCGATACCGGCCCGACGCAAGGCGGCCATGACCTCGGTCATGCGCGCCGCGTTCTGGCGCATGGCCGCGGCGGCGGTCGGGGCCTCGGTCAGGACGCCGAAGCTGATGGTGGCCATATCCGGGGCCATGCGTACCTCGCCATGGGCGGACAGGTTCAGCGACGGCGGGGCCTGCATCATATGCATGCCGGCCATCGGGGCCGTCTGGGCCAGGGCGGCGGGCGCGGACAGGGCGGTGGCGGTCATCAGCGCCGCCCCCAGCGAGAGGGCACGAAAACGTCGGGTCATGTCAGTCATTCTCCGGAGATGCATCATCGACCCCGACGATATCGCCGGGTCGCGGCCGAACCTTGGCCATTTGCACCTAAACAACGCCCCGGACCCGGGGGCAGGTTCCGTTCATTGCCGGAAATACCCGAAGGCAGTCGACCCACCATGACGCTTGGCAAGGCGCGCGACTGGCTGCTAGGCGAAGACACCGCCCTCGGCGGGCCCGTAGCTCAATGGTTAGAGCCGACCGCTCATAACGGTCTGGTTGGGGGTTCGAGTCCCTCCGGGCCTACCGTGGCGACTTTTTCTCTATCTGTATCGACCCGGCCGGGCCGGATTGATCTGGCGCAAGTCGCCAATCGGATTTTGCGCCTAAACGGGCCGCGGAGGATCGGTCATGAATCTGAACGCCATCAGTGAATATCGCCTGCTGGGGGCGGCCTTGGTCATACTGGGGCTATCGCTGGGACTGACCGCCGCGCTCGCCGCCCGGCTGGCCCTGATCCATATGGTTGGCCTCGGCGCGATCTGCGGCGATCTCTCGGCGCACTGTGTCTGGTGCGCGGTTGCACCGCTGGCAGGTCTGGCCGCCGTCGCCGCCTGCCTCGCCGGTTTCGCGTTCTGGCAGCAGACAGCCACGGACCCTTCAGTTCCAGTCGGCTGAGCACCCGCCCTGTGGCAGGCCGTATCAGCGCCGCCAACCCCCGCCCCGGCTCCAGCGATCGTCACCGGTATAGCGGTCATCCTCGACGTAGCGGCCATCACGGTCGTACCAGCCCGAACCGTTCTGATAGGCGTCGTAGCCGTCCAGATGATAGCTGTCGTCCTGATAGGGCAGACCCAGCATGCCGTCCTCGTCGTCCCACCAGTCGCGCGGATAGGGCGCGTTGACGCAGGTCCAGCCATCCCCCCCGTTCCATTGCGGCTCATAGCGACCGCGATAACGATCCCGGAACGTCGGACGACAGACATGTTGCGACCAGACCCGGTTGCCGCTGGCCTCAAGCGTGGCGCTTCTCTCGGTGAAGAAGACCTGGCGCACCCCGGCGAAGACGTTGTTCGTGACCACAGCCCGGCCCGAAGCCGCGGCCACCCCGACCGTCGAGGCCCGGATCCGGCTGTCGGCCAGGGTCAGTTCGCCATTGTAGAGCACCACGCCCTTGTCCGAACGACCGACCCGGCTGCCGTGGATGCTGACCGACGCGCCCTCGATGGCGACGCCCTCGACATAGCCGAGGATGGCCGTGTTCTCGATCTCGACCCGGCCATAGGCCCGGCCCGAACGAATGATCATGCCGATCGAGCGCGGCCCGAAACTGTTGGGGGCCCCGGTGCCCTTGAAGGTCGAGGTGGAGATGCGTGAGGTCTGACCGGCCCCGGGGATCAGCTCGATGCCCGTCTGGGCCCCGGTGACGACCAGCTCATAGGCCGTAAGCGCGGCTCCGTCGGCGATGATCGCCGGCGCAATCGTCTGGGCGTCGATCATCGCGTTACGGATGTCGATCAGGCCGCCGTCGGCATAGATCGCGGCCTCGTCACCCACGTGCCGGAAGCCGACCCGATTCAGGACGATTTCGGCTCCGTAACCGACGATACAGGCGGCGTCACCGCCGTTGGGCGAGGCGAAGACGACGTCACGAATCTCGACCCGCACGCCGCGGGCCACGGTGATGCACGGCAGTCCGTCCGGAGCCTGAAGCGTCGGCGTGGTGCCGCGACCCCAGTCCCGCGGATCGAAGCCGCCCTCACCGATCACGGTCATCGGCTTGTCGATATCGAGCCAGCCGACGCAGGCCCCGGCCCGGGCCCGGATGACCAAGGTCCCGCCCGGGCGCACGCGGCGCACCGCATCCTCGACGGCCCCGCTGCCGGGATTGCCGCCGCAGTCGACCAGGACGATCTCCTCGCCACCATGACGATACGGCTCAGGCCGCCAGTCCGGCCGGTGGTCGCGGCGGTAATCATAGCGGCGATGGTGCGTCGTGCGCCGGCGGGTCGCATGGGTCGGCGGGTCCAGCAATATGCCGAAATTGGGCCGGGTCTGGCTTTCGACCCTGGCCGCGACCTGAGCACTGGCGTCCGACGGCTGACCGGCGATCGCACCGGACAGGGCGACGGCGAGGCCGAAAGCAACGCCGCTGATCAGGCCACGAACTGGACGGTTGGTCATGATTCCACGCCCTCCTAGCGGCGCTGCGAGCGGGACACCTGGGCCAGGACGGCTTGCAGGCGGGAAGCGGACGGTCCGAAGCCGGCCAGGGCGGAGTCGATTCTCAAGGCCACGGCGTTAGCCTTGTCCTGATCGGCGACCCCGGAAACCCCCAGGGCGAAATAGGTCGACATGGCGAATTTGGCCTCGGGGCTGCCCTGTTTCGCGGCCTCCTCGAACCAGTGGAAGGCCCGGGCGTAGTCGGGCGGAACCCCGATGCCTTCGGCATGCATAACCGCCAGCACCAGCTGGGCCTCGGACGAGCCGTTGACCGCCGCCAACTGCACCGCGCGGACCCGCTCCAGATAGGACAATCGCCCGTCCATCGGATGGCCGAGCATGGCCTCCAGCGTCTCGATCTGGCGCTTGGACAGCTGTTCGGGCCGACCGGCCACAGTATCGGTTACGCCGAGATAGCGCAGCGCCCGTCCAACATGGACGAACGGCAGTTCGGTGACCCGCGACAGGGCATATTCATAAGCATCGCCCCGAGGTCGACTCTCGTCCGAGAAAGGCACACCCGAGGCCGGAGCCGTGTTCGGATAGAATTCGAAAGGCGGCACCCACTGACGGGCCTTGGCCTCAACGAAGGCCCCATATCGCCCCCGGCTCGGCGACGAACGCTCGAAATCCTTGAGCAGGACATAGGCCCCGATGTCACCGGTCTGCACCGCGAGATAATTGTACAGATAGGCGTCGACGTCATTGCGCTGGAACAGGTTGACGGCCGTCTGCCGACCCCGCCCACGGCTGTCCGGACGAACATGATCCCGATTGTCGCCAAGGGCCTCGCGGGCTTCGCGGTTATCCTCGGGCTCGCCGAAGGGGCCGTAGAGGGAGTCATGCAGGCGAGCGAGGGTGCGGAACCCCTTCGCGTCCTGGGTCGACAGAACATAGATGACCCGGTCACGGACCGATTCCTGTTCCTCGCGCGTCATCTGCGCCAGCTGGCGATCCAGCCGCTGATAGATGTTGTGGCGTTCCCAGGCCCGACAATCATCATAGCGGGACAGCGGCCGCCAGCCGCCCAGTCCACCGCGATCGACCCGGTTGATCGGGGCATAGCCCTCGTCATTGGCCAGGGCCATGGCCAGCCAGACCGAACTCTCGATCGGGTCCTCGATATTCTTGTCGGTCGCCTTCACCGCCGAATAGCGGGAGCCCAGTTCAAGTTGGGCGAAGAAGTCTCCCCGGAAGGCGGCCCGGCGCAGCGCGCGCAGACTGGTTTCCTGGGCATTGAACTCTGCACCGGTGATGGAGGCCGGACGCGGGCAGGCATTGGCACCGCCGACTGCCGCGTCGCGACGCCAGAACTGGAGACCACGGTCGCCACAGCTGCCCATGGCCAGAGCGGTGACAGCCAGCACACCGATGACGGCGGCGACGGCAAAAGGGCCACGGCGGTGCCGGAAGGTGGGGCGATCGTCGTCGATACCGTCGCGCTCGCGCATACGCCCCCCTCATAAATTGCCAACGGACGACTTCCCGACCGCCCGTTAACCATTTCGTCGAACGATGGTTGGGTCCAGCTGCTCGACTGTCAAGGTTAACGTTAACAGCAGCCAGTGCGTTGCGTCGGTCTGGAGAAATTTTGTTCGTCGAACGGTAATCCCTACGAATCAGGCATTTAAAGATTCCCCTCACGGGGGAATTGTTGAGGTCGCCAAGGCTGGACACCCCACCTATATGTCGCTGCCAGCCGGAGTCTCCTCATGTCCTATGTCGCCCGATCGGACCGTCCTGCGGACAAGGTCGCCCGCTATGCAGAGGTCGAGGACGAAATCCTCGCCGTGCTGGACGGCGAGCCCAACCGCACCGCCCGGATGGCCACAGTCGCTTCCATGCTGGCCGACGCCTTCCCGCAGTTTTTCTGGACCGGCTTCTATGTCGTCGACCCCGAGCGCCCGCAGGAACTGGTGGTCGGCCCCTACCAGGGCACGCTGGGATGCCTGCGCATCCCCTTCGGTCGTGGCGTCTGCGGTGCCGCCGCCGCTTCCCGCACGACCCAGATCGTCGAGGACGTCGAAGCCTTTCCCGGTCACATCGGCTGTGACTCCCGCTCGCGGAGCGAGGTGGTGGTTCCGGTGTCCGACGCTTCGGGCGCATTGATCGCAGTGTTCGACGTCGACGCGACCGAGATCGCCGCCTTCGACACGGTCGACGCCGAGGCCCTGGAACGGCTGATGACACGGGTGTTCGCCGGCTGACGACGGTCTGCTAAGCCTTGGCCATGCAGATCGGCGTGGACTTCGGCGGGACCAAGATCGAGGCGGCCGCCCTGGATGCGGACGGCGGCTTCATTGGACGAATTCGCGCGCCCAACCCCGGCACCTATGAGGCAGCTCTGGCCGCTGTCGCTGGTCTGGTTCAGGCCATCGAGCGCGAGACCGGAACAACCGGAACCGTCGGACTGGCCGTACCCGGCTCGGTGTCACCGACCAGCGGACGGATGCGCAACGCCAACTCGACCTGGCTGAACGGTCGGCCTTTCCGCGAAGATGTGGAAGCCGCCCTGGCCCGGCCGGTGCGCCTGGCCAATGACGCCAACTGCCTGGCCCTGTCCGAAGCGGTCGACGGGGCAGCCGCCGGAGCCCGGGTCGTCTTCGGCGTCATTGTCGGCACCGGGTGCGGAGGCGGACTGGTCGTCGACGGACGACTGATCGGCGGGGCGAACGGCGTCGCCGGCGAATGGGGTCATATTTCCCTGCCGTGGCCGACCGCCGACGAGACACCCGGCCCGGCCTGCTGGTGCGGCCAGCACGGCTGTCTCGAGACCTGGATCTCGGGAACCGGATTTCAGCGCGACCATACCGGTCCGGGTGACCGCTCCCTGAGTGCCGAGACCATCGTCGTCGCCGCCCGGGCCGGCGACCCGATCGCAGCCGCGTCGCTGGAGCGCTATGGTGACCGGCTGGCCCGGGGGCTGGCCATGGTGGTCAATCTGATTGACCCGGACGTGGTGGTGATGGGCGGCGGCATGTCCAATGTCCGCGAACTTTATCCGATGCTGAACGAACGGGTTGGCCGTCACGTTTTCGCCGATACCTCGGACACCCGTATCGTCCCGGCGAGATGGGGCGACTCCTCAGGCGTGCGTGGCGCGGCCCGGCTCTGGCCGGTTGACTGACCCGCCCCGCCCGCGCGAGGGATCATCCCATAGGAGACAGTCATGAATGAACGGGTAGTCGCAATCACAGGCGGACAGGGCGAACTGGGGCGGGCGGTCGTGACCGCAGCCCAGGCCCAGGGTCTGAAGGTCGCCGTGATCGACTTCGCCGAGGGATCGCCGGGTCCGGAGGGAACCTTGAGTCTGGGCGGGGTCGACCTGACCGATCCGGCGGCGGCCGAAACGGCCATCAGTGCGGTGGTCGAACGCTTCGGGCGTCTGGACGCGGTGCTGAACATCGCGGGCGGCTTCGTCTGGCAGACCGTTGACGATGACCGGCCTGCCTGGGACCGGATGTTCGCCCTGAACCTGACCACTGCCCTGAACAGCTGCCGCGCCGCCCTGCCCCATCTGAAGCAGTCAACCGAAGGCCGGATCGTCAATGTCGGGGCCAACGGGGCCCTGAAGTCGGCGGCGGGCATGGGAGCCTATGCCGCGTCCAAATCAGCCGTGCATCGCCTGACCGAGTCTCTGGCTGAAGAGCTGAAGGCGACTTCGGTCACGGTCAATGCCGTGCTGCCGTCGATCCTGGATACCCCCCAGAACCGCAAGGACATGCCCGACGCCGATCCCGCCCAGTGGGTCGCCCCGGCCGACCTTGCGGCTGTGATGCTGTTTCTGGCCTCACCGGAGTCCCGGGCGATCACCGGGGCCCTGATCCCCGTCACCGGACGCGTCTGATGGCGGACGAGCTGGTCCGCAGCGTTCTGTTCATGCCGGCCTCGAACCCGCGCGCGATCGACAAGGCCCGCACCCTGCCCTGCGATGTCGCGGTCCTCGATCTCGAGGATGCCGTCGCGCCGGAGATGAAGACCGCGGCCCGGGCCGCTGCGGTTGAGGCCGCCCGGTCCGGCGGATTCGGCCCGCGACTGGCTGTGCGGGTCAATGGGCTGGACACCCCCTGGGGCAGCGACGACCTCGACGCCTTGGCCGGAACGCCGGTCGAAATCATCGTGGCACCCAAGGTTGAGGATGCCCGCGACGTTGCCGAGCTGGGGGATCGCCTGCCGGCCGGGGCCGCCCTTTGGGCCATGATCGAGACTCCCCTCGCCCTGTTCAACCTGGATGCGCTTTGCCGGGTCGACGGGGCACTCGCAGCCCTGATGTTCGGTACCAACGACCTGTCCGCCGCCCTCGGCTGCGGTCTGGTGGCCGATCGTGAACCGTTGAAGCCCTGGCTGGCGGCGACGGTCGCCGCCGCACGGGCACATGGGCTGGGCGTGATCGACGGTGTGTTCAACCGACTGGACGACGCTGACGGCTTCGCCAGTGAATGCAACCAGGGGCGGCTGTACGGTTTCGACGGCAAGAGCCTGATCCATCCCGGCCAGATCGCCACCGCCAATGCGACCTTTTCCCCGACCGATGACGAGGTCGCCCATGCCATGGCCTTGGTCGCCGCCTTCGCCGATCCGGCCGCTGCCGGGCGCGGCGCGATCCAGGTCGAGGGCAGTATGGTCGAGCGGCTGCACCTGACCGCCGCCGAAGCCCTGCTGCGTCGGCACGACGCCTGTTCGCGCTCGCCCGACTGATGGACCGGGCCCCGCCGGTTGCGGCCTGGGCCTGCGCGCCGGGCCTGCTGGCGATCCCGCATCTGAACGCCTTCCTGCCGGAGTATGCACCGCGGCTGTTGCCCGGACCGGATGTGCGCGCCGCGCTGGGCTGGGGTCGACGCCCGACGACCCGGGCAGGCCGACTGTGGAGTCGGGTCACCGGCCTCCCCTATGTCGCGCTGGAAGACGGCTTCCTGCGCTCCGTCGGCCTGGGTGAGGCCGGAGCGGCTAGCCTGAGCCTGATCGTCGATGATCTGGGCGTCTATTATGACTCCACCCGCCCCTCGCGACTGGAACAGACCATCGCAACCGGTCCTGACTGGTGTGACGACGCGATGCGAACCCGGGCCCGGACCCTGATCGACCGCATCGTCGCCGCCGGCCTGTCGCGGACCAATCTGGGCGGACCGTTGGACCGGTCGATCCTTCGCCCCGGACGCCGGGTGCTGGTCGTCGACCAGACCCGGGGCGACGCCTCGATCCGCTTCGGCATGGCCGCGCCGGATGCATTTTCCGTCATGATGGCCGCGGCCCGGACCGATCATCCGGGTGCCCAGCTGATCGTCAAACGGCACCCGGCCGTCGCGGCGGGCCTCAAGGCCGGCTGTCTCGTGGACGCGGACCTGACCGGCGTCACCCTGGTCGACACCGATGTGCGCCCCGCCGACCTGCTGGCCGAGGTCGACACCGTCTATACGGTGACCAGTGGTCTCGGGTTCGAGGCCCTGTTGCGGGGTGTGCCGGTCAACTGCTTCGGAGCCCCCTTCTATTCCGGTTGGGGTCTGACGACGGATCAAGTGACAACCGGTCGTCGCAGCGTGGCGCGCGACATCGAGACGGTGGCAGCCGCGGCCCTGATCGTCTGCAGCCGCTATGTCGATCCTGTCACCGGCCGTCGTTGCGAGGCGGAACAGGCGGTGACACGGATGATGGCCCTGCGGGACCGGGCCGAACGACTGCGGGGCTATTGGGCCGGAGTCGGGTTCGCTCCGGCCAAGCGGGCGACGGTGCGGCGACTGCTGAATGCTCCGACCGCCCGGCTCGACTATTTCGACACCCCTGCCGCTGCCGTCGCCGCAGCCCGAGCCCACGGTGGCCAACTGCTGTGGTGGGCGGGCAAGGAAACCCCGGCGATCCGGGCCGCGGCGGCCGGTTTCGACGGACCAACTGTTCGGATGGAGGACGGCTTCATCCGCTCGCACGGGCTCGGGTCCGATTTCGTCGGGGCCCTGTCGGCCGTGCTGGACGACCAGGGCATCTACTATGATCCCGCCACCCCCTCGCGGCTGGAAACGAAGATCCAGACTGGCCGCCCGTCGGGCGAGGCCCTCGCCCGCGCCGGAGCCCTGCGTCGGCGGATCGTCACCAGCGGCCTGTCGAAATACAATCTGGCGGGTGCGACCCCGCCCGACTGGCCGACGGATCAGGAACGGGTGCTGGTCGTGGGCCAGGTCGAGAACGACCGCTCGATCCTGCTGGGCTGCGAAGAGGTGCGCACCAATGCCGGGCTGATCGCCGCGGCCCGGGCCGACCATCCCGATACCTTCCTGATCTGGAAGGCCCATCCTGACGTGCTGGCCGGCAACCGGCCGGGTGCGGTCGAGGCCAGCGCCCTGGCGGCCGTCGACGCCGTGGCCGACGGCCTCGACATCGCCGACTGTCTGGCGAACTGCGACACTGTGGTGACCCTGACGTCCCTGACCGGGTTCGAGGCCCTGTTGCGCGGACGGCGGGTGATTACCCATGGCCGCCCTTTCTACGCCGGTTGGGGTCTGACCGAGGACCGCCTGCCCCTGCCGCGCCGCACGGCCCGCCCGGATCTGGACGCCCTGATCGTCGCGGCCCTGCTGGACTATCCACTCTACGCCACGCCCGACGGATGGCCATGCGAGGCGGAAGATCTGATTGAAGTGCTGATTGCCGCCCGGATCGGGGGAGCTTCCCTCCGCCCCGACCGTATCGGGCGCTGGCTCACCGGACTGAAGGCGAGCCTCGACCGCGCGCCGCCACCGGCCTATTGAGGGCGTTCGTCAACGCAACGGACCCGCCAGTGACCCACGCCGTTATCGCCGCCACCGGTCTATTTACGCCGGAACAATCCATCTCGAACGCCGAACTTGTCGCGGCCTACAACACCTGGGCCGAAGGCTGGAACGCCGAGCATGCGGCCCAGATCGCCGAAGGCGATGTCGAGGCCCTGACCCCGTCCTCGGTCGAGTTCATCGAGAAGGCGTCCGGCATCAAGAGCCGGTTCGTGATGGACAAGGCCGGAATCATCGACCCGGCCCGCATGGCCCCCAACCTGCCCGAACGGGCCAATGACGAGCTGTCGCTGATGGCCGAGATGTCGGTCGCCGCGGCGCGTGAGGCGATTGCCGCCTGGGGCAAACCGGTCAGCGAGATCGGGGCGGTGATCTGTGCCGCCTCGAACATGCCGCGTCCCTATCCGGCCCTGTCCGTCGAGGTGCAGCAGGCCCTGGGCATCGACGGCTTTGCCTTCGACATGAATGTCGCCTGTTCCTCGGCCACCTTCGGCATCAAGACAGCAGCGGACTTCATCGCCTCCGGCTCGGTCGGGGCGGTGCTGATGATCAACCCCGAGATCTGCTCGGCCCATCTCAACTTCAAGGATCGCGACAGCCATTTCATCTTCGGCGACGTCGCCACTGCCGTCATCGTCGAATCCCCGGAGCGGGCGGGACCCGGTGGCTGGGACGTGCTGGGCACGCGGCTGAAGACGGTCTTCTCCAACAACATCCGCAACAATTTCGGTTTCCTGAACAATGCCGCGCCCGAGGGCATCGGCGCACCCGACAAGCTGTTCATCCAGCAGGGCCGCAAGGTGTTCAAGGATGTGGTGCCTATGGTCTCGGAGATGATTGTCGACCACGCCGGCGACCTCGGCCTTGATCCCCATGCGCTGAAGCGGATGTGGCTGCACCAGGCCAACATCAACATGAACCAGTTCATCGGCCGCAAGGTGCTGGGCCGCGAACCGACGCCTGAGGAGAACGTCATCGTCCTCGACGAATACGCCAACACCTCCTCGGCCGGCTCGATCATCGCCTTCCATCTGCGTCAGCAGGACATGGCCACCGGCGACATCGGCCTGATCTGCAGCTTCGGTGCCGGCTATTCGGCCGGCACCGTCTTCGTCAGGAAGCGGGCGTAGCCACCGGCTCCACATCCGGCTCGGGCGCAGACATCGGGGCCGGAGCCTCGACCGGATGGGTCGCCTTCCATTCCATGGCCCGGCGGACACGATTTTCGACGCTGGGGTGATCGTAGAAGACAAATTCCTCGATCGCTGTCGGCGACGGCGCACGATACTCCGCTGTCTTGATCAGAGCCTTGGACAGGCCATCCGGTTCATTGGCATGCACCAGTGAGAAATGATCGGCGTCGACCTCGATTGAGCGGATCAGGGTGTTGCTAACCGGCGTGGCCAGCAGCCCGAGTACGGCACCGATTGCGGCCAGAACCGGCAGGCCCGCCGGATCGGAAATGGGCCCGACCCGGCTTACGCCGAGCAGATGTTTCGCCAACGGATACAGCCGGTCGATCAGGAAGAAGCTCAGCGCGGACAGAATGATCATGGCACCGGTCAGCCACAGCGAGTGCATATGGACATAGTGGCCCATCTCGTGGCCCACGACGCCACGCACCTCGGCCAAGTCGGCCCCCTTGGTGAACATGACATCGCTCATGGCCACCCGCGCCGAACCGGCCAGGCCGGAGACATTGGCCGTATAGCGATCCGACTGTTTCGAGCCGTTGTAGATGTAGATCTTGTCGTCCGGCGTGCCGGTCTTGTGGGCCAGCTCGACCACGGCATCGCGCACCGCGCCGTCCGGCGCCGGTGTATAGGTATTGAACAGCGGCTCGATCAGGATCGGTGAGATCAGCAGCATGAAGACGACGGCGGCCCCGGCCAGGCCGCCCCCCCATATCCACCAGGTCCGACCCGTGCGACGGATCAGGAAATAGAGGGCGACGATCAGCAGGCCACCGAACACTGTCGCGATTCCCGCCCCCATAAGCGCCTCAGTCAGCCAGCCCGTCAGGGGCTGTTCGGTCAGGCCGTAAGCCTTCTCGCGCCACCAGCTTTCATAGATCGACCACGGCAGGGTCAGAACGAAACCCATCAGCAGATAGACGACACCGACGACCAGGGAGACCAGCTTCGGACGTGGTTTCCGGGCCTCGAGCCGGTCACGCAGGTTGGACAGCCAGCCAGAGCGAATGATGAGCCAGGCGACCAAGATGGATACAAGCGCACTCCACAGGAGCAGCCAGTGGCCGCCGTGCGTATAGGCCACCGCCCGGGCGGTTTCCTCAGGCGACAGGGTCGCCAGCCATTGGGCCGTCGCAGCGGCCGGATCAAAAGTCGTCATGGTTTCCCCCCGATTTACAGACAGATGATGACGGTCGAAACCGTTTGTCAGCTTAATTCGTGGTCATGTCCCCTACTCGCCGCGATCACGAATTCGCGCTCACGCTTGCACTTTCCACGAGTCTTTGCGACGCGTTCGCCAGTGTCGAGACCGTGTCAAGATAAAGGAAGTACGGCCCGAATGACTCATAAGACCAATCCTTGGGGACCGAAGCTGGATCCACTGGCCCATGATGTGGCCACCGTGCTGAAGAGCATGGGCGGATCGGCTCACCAGAAGGTGGTCGTCGATTGCGTCACGGCAATGAAACGTCAGCGCGGCGAGGCCATCAATCAGGACCTGGCGGCGAAGATCATCGAGGTGTTCGAACGCTACCGCGACCTGTTCATCAGACCGTTCGGCGAAGGTTCGATGCGCTGGGCCCTGGCCCCCGGCGTCGCCTGATCCCGGACGTCCGGCCCCAACCCTCCCGCCCATGAAAAAGGCGCGCCCTGACCGGAGCGCGCCTTTCCCATATCCGGTAACCGCGACTAGAAGCGGCGCACGTAGCTCAGCGAATAGACATCGGCTTCACCGCCACCGTTGGTGAAGTCACGACGGGTCCAGTCACCACGAACGCCGTTCTGGCCGTCCAGGTAGTAGTTGGCACCGACGCCGTAGTTCCAGCTGTCGGCGCTGTCGGTCACGCTGGAGCCGGCGACCGAGGTCTTCAGTTCGGTCGTGCCATAGCCGACGCGGGCGAACAGATCGAAATTCGGATTCACCGGCAGGGTGGCGACGCCGTAAGCGGCGACGTCATAGGTTTCCTTGACCTTGCCGTCGAGGCCACCGATGGAGACGTTGTCATGGCCGACGCCGAACGAGGCTTCTGCCTCGGCACCCAGGTAGGGGGTCAGCTTCGCGCCGAAGCGACCGGTGACCGCACCGACATCGGCACTATCGCCGTCCAGTTGGCTGTAGCCCAGCGTACCGTAGTAGCTCGGCGACGAAACGCTCTGCGCCATGGCCGGAGCCGCCAGCAGGGCGAGGGCAGCGGACGCGAGAAGAATGTTACGCATGGTTTCTGTCTTTCCTAGATGCGGTGACCTGATCGGCCACCAGCCCCATCCAGCGAAAGCTCAAATGGGTAGCATCCACGGCAGTTCCATGGCTGTTTTATTACAGAAGCTTAACCGTGGGCGAAAGGACACAGACGGCGATACGCCAACAATGACTTTATTTTGGCCGATGATTACTTGGGCGTCACTCAGGTTAACAAGAAGACGAAGACCCGCGTTCCGCGACGACAGCGACGCAGGCGGCGCTACCGGTCCTTTTCGCGGGCCTCTTCGCCGCGGGCGATCAGCGCCGCCTGGGCCGCGGCCAGCCGGGCGATCGGCACACGGTACGGTGAGCAGCTGACGTAATCCAGACCCACGGTTTCGCAGAAGGCGATGGAAGCGGGATCGCCGCCGTGTTCGCCGCAGATGCCCATCTTGATGTCGGACCGGACCGCGCGACCGCGTTCGGCGGCGATACGGATCAGGTCGCCGACGCCGTCCTGGTCAAGGCGGACGAAGGGGTCGGCCTCGAAGATACCCTTGTCCAGATAGACCTGCAGGAAGCGGCCGGAATCGTCCCGGCTGATACCGAAGGTGGTCTGGGTCAGGTCATTGGTGCCGAAGCTGAAAAATTCGGCGTGTTCGGCCAGGTCGGCGGCGCGCAGGGCGGCACGGGGCAGTTCGATCATGGTGCCGACCAGATACTCGACCCGGTCGCCGGCCTCAACGAACACGGCCTCGGCCGTACGGTCGGTCAGCTCGCGCAGGTATTTCATCTCCAGACCCATGGCGACCAGCGGGTGCATGATCTCGGGGATCGGGGCCTCGTCGGCGGTTTTCTTGACCTCAAGGGCGGCCTCGAGAATGGCGCGCACCTGCATTTCGTAGATCTCGGGATAGGCCACGCCGAGACGACAGCCACGATGGCCCAGCATGGGGTTGGTCTCGTGCAGGTCCTTCGCCCGACGCTTCAGCTTGGCGGCGTCCAGTCCCTGGGTCACGGCGAGGGCGTCGATCTCGGCGTCCGTATGGGGAATGAATTCGTGCAGGGGCGGATCCAGCAGCCGGACGGTCACGGGCAGGCCAGCCATGATCTCGAACAGCTGGACGAAGTCGGCCTTCTGGAACGGGGCGATCTTGGCGAGGGCGGCACGGCGGCCCTGCTCGTCGTCAGCCAGGATCATCTCGCGCACGGCGGCGATGCGGGCGTCATCGAAGAACATGTGTTCGGTACGGCACAGGCCGATGCCCTCGGCGCCGAAGCCGCGCGCGGTGCGGGCGTCCAGCGGGGTTTCGGCATTGGCCCGGACCTTCAGGCGACGGATCCTGTCGGCCCAGCCCATCAGGGTGCGGAAGTCACCGGTCAGTTCCGGCTCGATCATGGCGACCGCGCCTTCCATCACCTCGCCGGTCGAACCGTCGATGGTGACGACCTCGCCTGCCCGGAAGGTGCGACCGCGGGCCGAAAAGGTACCGGCCTTTTCGTCGATGTGGATTTCACCGGCACCCGAGACGCAGGGGCGGCCCATGCCGCGGGCAACCACCGCCGCGTGACTGGTCATGCCACCGCGGGCGGTGACGATGCCGCGCGCCGCATGCATGCCGTGGATGTCCTCGGGCGAGGTCTCCTCGCGGACGAGGATGACGGCGTCGCCCAGCTGGGACATGCGTTCGGCCTCGTCGGCGTCGAACACGATCTTGCCGGTCGCCGCGCCGGGCGAGGCCGGCAGGCCGGAGGCCACGACCCGGCGTTCAGCATGCGGGTCCAGGGTCGGATGCAGCAACTGGTCCAGGGCGGACGGCTCGACCCGCGACACCGCCTCATCCTCGGAGATGACGCCTTCGGCGGCGAGGTCGACGGCGATCTTGAGGGCCGATTTGGCCGTGCGCTTGCCGTTGCGGGTCTGCAACATCCAGAGCCGGCCCTGCTCGACCGTGAACTCGATGTCCTGCATGTCGCGATAGTGGGTCTCGAGCCGGGCGATCACCGCGACGAATTCGGCGAACACCGCCGGCATCGCCTCTTCCATCGACAGGGCCGTCTCGCCCATTTCCTCACGCCCGGCCGTGGTCAGCGACCGGGGTGTGCGGATGCCGGCGACGACGTCCTCGCCCTGGGCATTGATCAGGAATTCGCCGTAAAGCCTGGCTTCGCCGGTCGACGGGTTGCGGGTGAAGGCGACGCCGGTGGCCGAGGTCTGGCCCATATTGCCGAACACCATCGACTGGATGTTGACGGCCGTGCCCCAGCTCTCGGGGATGTCGTGCATGCGGCGGTAGAATTTGGCGCGCTCGTTCATCCAGCTGTCGAACACGGCCGAGACCGCGCCCCAGAGCTGATCCTGCGGATCCTGCGGGAAGGGCTGGCCCAGACGGTCCTCGACCACGGCCTTGTATTCAGTGACGACCTTTTCCCAGTCGTCAGCCCCCAGATCGGTGTCGACAGTGATACCGAGACGGTCCTTGTGGGTGTCCAGCACCTCTTCGAAATCGTCGTGGCTGAGGCCGAGGACGACGTTCGAATACATGGTGATGAAGCGGCGATAGCTGTCGAAGGCGAAGCGGCGGTCGCCGGACAGGGCGGCCAGTCCCTCGACCGTCTCGTCGTTGAGGCCGAGGTTCAGCACCGTGTCCATCATGCCGGGCATGGAGGCACGGGCCCCCGAGCGGACGCTGACCAGCAGGGGGTTGGCCGCGTCGCCAAAGGTCTTGCCGGTGATCTGTTCGACCTTGTCCAGCCCGGCCTTGACCTCGGCGGCGAGGGCGGCGGGATAGGTCTGGCCATTTTCGAAATAGTGGACGCAGGCCCCGGTGGTGATGGTGAAGCCGGGCGGCACCGGCAGGCCCAGCGACGACATCTCGGCGAGGTTGGCCCCCTTGCCGCCGAGCAGGTCCTTCATCGATGCGTCGCCGTCGGCGGAACCGCCACCGAAGCCGTACACCCACTGCGTCATCTTCAACCCCTGAACCGTGGTTCGTCGTCGGCAGGACTGGACGTCCCGGCCGTTCCGGCCTGACTAGCGTGCTGCGCCCGCGAAGGCGAGGCCGGGGTTGCAACAAAGCGTGAGCGGACGTGTCGTTCCGTCGGGCCTAGCGCCACTGACCCAGGGTGTCGCCGGTGGCGCTTTCGAACGCGACCCGGTCCAGCTGGATCGCGGCGATACAGACCGGGCGCTGTTCGGGGCTCGAGGTCCGGCAACGGATGGCGCGACCACCGGGGAAACCGACAACGCGGCCTTCCAGCACGAGCCGATAACCGCCTTCCGGCGGCACCAGCGGCTGGTCGCCCTCGGCGCGAACGGTAAAGCGGTAGGCGCGGCCGTTGCGCTGGCCGACCCGCGAGCTGCCCGTCGGGAAGACGGCGGCCAGGCCGACGGTATTGGGAGACGGCGTGGTCACGCCCCCCACCAGCGGATCGCGCAGGACGCCGGGACAGGCGTCGGAGGCCAGCCAGGGGCGCGGGATCCAGAAGCCCTCGACGGTCTCCCAGACCGAGTCGGCACCGGCACCGGCGATCAGGGCCGAATTGACCCAGTCGCCGGGCGTGAGGCTGAGCTGGACGGATTTGCGATCCCGACCCCAGGTGGCGCGCGGCACGCCGTCGGCGACATCCGGGCCGGACGGACCCGGTTTCGGACCGCCGCAACCGAAGGGCAGGCGGACGGTGATCCGGCGTCCCACCAGGGGATCGCCCCCCGACGGGACCTCTCCGGAGACATAGGTCGAGGCCGCGCGGGCGGCGGCGCTGACGAGATCGCCACGGGTCAGGGGTGGCGTCGTAGCAGGCAGGACCGGCGTCACGACGACCGGCGTCTCGGGCACCTCGACCGCGGGCTCTTCCGGAGCCTTTTCCTTCGGTCCGCACTGGGCGAGCAGCAGACCGACGGCGATCGAGGTGACAACGACGCCGAGCTTGCGACGATGAAGCGGAAACACATTCAGACGAGGCATGGATCGGCCATAACACAAAAACGCTATCGCGGTGACGACATCGACTGAAAAGGTTGACGGAAGCCGCCCGGGGGGGTCTGCACAGGATATGAGTTTCGATCAGATCGCGGCGCTCGTCGTCCTGGTGGCCGTGGTCGGCGTGCTGATTCACGGCAAGGTCCGCTCCGATGTGGCCGCCCTGTCGGCCGCCGCCGCCCTGTTGCTGCTGGGCGTGATTCGCCCGGTCGAGGTGCAGGGGGCCTTCGCCAGTCCGGCCGTCATCGCCCTGGCCTGCCTGTTCGTCATGGCCTACGCCATCGAGCTGACCGGCCTGATGGGATTGCTGATCCGCCAGGCGACGGTGCTGTGCGCGCGGCTGGGCAAGCTGGGTCTGTGGCTGGTCATCATCCTGTGCGGCGGGGCCTCGGCCTTTCTCAACAACACCCCGATCGTGGTGCTGGCCGCGCCGGTGGTGCGCGACGTCGCCACCTCGATGAACCTGTCGCCCAAGCGGTTCCTGATTCCGCTCAGCTACATCGCCATCATGGGCGGGGCCTGTACCCTGATCGGCACCTCGACCAACCTGCTGGTCAACGACATGGCCCGCAACGCCGGTCAGCCGGTGTTTGGCATGTTCGAGATCACCCCGGTGGCCCTGATCATCGCCGCCGTGGGCGGTCTGTACCTGTTCATCTTCGGCGAGCGGCTGCTGGCCAACGGCAGCGACGACGGCGAGGGCCACGGCCGCCACGAGCAGACCGGTGACGGCATGCTGGGTGATCTGGAGCTGTTCGCCGTCGACCGGCCGTTCCAGCCGCGCCGGGCCATGATCGCGATGGGGGTGTTCGTCGCCGTGATCGCCGCCGCCGCCCTGGGCATTGCGCCGATCGCCGCCTCGGCCTTCGCCGGGGCCGTGATCCTGATCCTGATGCGGATCATCACCCCGGAGGAGGCCTATGCCGGTCTGCGGCCCGAGGTGTTGCTGCTGATCGCCGGCATGGTGGTCGTCGGCCTGTCGATCGAGGTCACCGGTCTGGCCGCGGCGGGCACCGAATTGCTGATCGATTTCATCCGGCCGCTGGGTCCGTGGGCGGCGCTGGCCATCCTGTACGGGGTGACGCTGTTCGCCACCGAACTGCTGTCCAACGCCGCCGTGGCCGTGCTGATCACCCCCGTGGCCGTGGCCCTGGCCGAGAGCCTGGGCGTCGACCCCCGCCCGTTCCTGATCGGGGTGATGATGGCCGCCAGCGCCGCCTTCGCCACGCCGTTCGGCTATCAGACCAATGTGCTCGTCTTCCAGGTCGGCAAGTACAAATACATGGATTTCGTCAAGGTCGGGGTGCCGCTGAACCTGGTCACCTGGGTCGCCGGGGTCGCGGCCATCCCGCTGTTCTTCCCGTTCTGACTCCGGGCGCACGGCAGGGCGTCAGCGGATCGTCATCCACACGCCCGCGACCAGCAGGACCAGCCCGGCCGCGGTGAGGATCAGCGGCGTCATCCGCGACGGTCGCCGCACCTCCAGCACCGCTTCACCGGGATCGTCCGGATTGTAGCGGACCCGCACCACCGCGCCGGTCGGGTAGCGGTCGACGATGGTCTGGACCTCGAGCAGCCGGGTGTGCGGATCGATGCCGTGAAAGGCGATACGTTCGCAGTTGAAGGTCTTGCCGCCGACGACGTAGCGATAGGCGACATTGGCGAAATAATGGACATGGCCGTCCCCGTCCGCCGAATCAGCCGGGCTTTCCTGATAGCGGGAGGCGGTGATGGTCCCGGCCACGGTCGGCCACCGCGCGGCGGTCTCGGACCGGCCCAGCGCCAGGCGATAATAGACCCACGCCCCGGCGATGATGATCAGTGCCAGCGCGATCATGCCCATGCCCATCGGCGATCTTCCCCTGCGTGAACCGGTACCGACCAGGAGATTGGGCGCAGCAACCGCGCTTGACCAGTCCCCGGATGCAACGGCCGTGCGGGCGCGACCGCACGCGAGGCGGCGGTGATGGAAGGGCAGGCGGAGCGCCGGGCCTTCGCCCGGT
>TARA_R110002012_G_scaffold60635_2_pt1 | contig 60135 bp, 58 predicted proteins | sample TARA_R110002012 | Tara Oceans TARA_R110002012 (sample SAMEA4396515) | marine metagenome | biome: Westerlies Biome; feature: [DCM] deep chlorophyll maximum layer (ENVO:01000326); material: water (ENVO:00002006), including particulate matter (ENVO:01000060) such as... | depth 40 m
AGCACCGGCAATGCCGATGGGTCACGATATGTCGACCATGGGCCAGACTCCGGCGGCGCCGGCGATGCCGATGGGGCACGACATGTCGACCATGGGTCAGATGCCGACCGGGCATGACATGCAGGGCATGGCCATGCCGCCGGATGTGCCGACAAGCGCCAACAATCCGGGACGGCCGCCTGAGACACCTCCCCCGGCTCGGGCGTCAAGCGGACCGGCCCACGCCGCTGACCTGTTGTTCGACCCGGCCGAGATGGAAGCGTCCCGCGAGGAACTGCGCATCGAAAACGGCGACATCCTGACAACTGCGGTTATCGTGGAGCGGCTGGAAGGAACCTTTGCCGACGACGGTGAAGGTTATGCCTGGGATGCCCAAGGGTGGAGCGGCGGCGATATCAATCGCTTCTGGTGGAAGTCCGAGGGTGAAGGCGCATTCGGCGGCAAGCTCGAGAAAGCCGAGGTTCAGGCGCTGTACAGCAGGGCCGTCCTGCCGTTCTGGAATCTGCAGGCTGGCCTCCGTCAGACCTACCGACCCGAAGCGGACAGAACCGACTTGGTCGTGGCGATGCAGGGCCTCGCGCCCTACTGGTTTGAGGTCGATGCCTCCGCCTTCCTTTCCAACAGGGGAGAACTCACGGCACGTGTTCAATCGCTCTACGATCAGCGCATCACCCAGCGATGGATTCTGCAACCGCGAGCAGAAGTTCTCCTGTCCGCAGAGGACATTCCCGAGCTCTCGATCGGCTCCGGCCTGAGTTCCCTGCAACTCAGCGCGCGTCTCCGCTATGAAGTGCGCAAGGAGTTCGCCCCCTACGTTGGTGTCGAATGGACGAGGAGCTTCGGCAATACGGCTGACTTTCTGGAAGCAGACGGTCGGAGCGCGGAAGACACCCGGTTCGTCGTCGGCGTTCGGGCCTGGTTCTAGCGACGGTCGGACGGATCGCGACGGGTCGCGGAGCAGGGTTCGGGATGGAGGTATTCAGAGACATCCGGGCTGTCGTGATGGATCTCGACGACACCCTGATCTCGGCCTACCGCCGTCCGGACCTGCTATGGGAAACCGTCTGTCGGTGCTTTCAAGCTCAACTGGGCGCGCTTGATCAGGAGGAGGCGGTGCGTGCGCTGACGCGGGCCGGACAGGCGTTCTGGGGCGATCCGAAACGGCATGCCCTTGGTCGGCTGAATCCCTCCGAGGCTCGGCGCATCATTGTCGCCGACGCGTTCGAGGCGTTACAGGGAAGCGGCTGGCAACCACCGTCTCGGGAGGTCGCCGAGCGGATGGCTGACGCCTTCAGCCTTCAACGCGACCGTGACATGCGGCTCGAGCCGGGTGCGGACGCCCTGTTGGCTCATCTGGGCAGGGCAGGATACCGGCTGGCGCTTCTTACCAACGGAACCGGTCCGCTGCAGCGCGCCAAGATCGAGCGGTTCGGCCTGACATCGCGTTTCCACCATATCCAGATCGAGGGGGAGGTCGGCGTCGGCAAGCCGGATCCCGCTGCGTTCAGACAGGCGTTCGAGGCCCTGGCCGTCGACCCGGCGACCGTCTGTGTGATCGGCGACAGTCTGGAATGGGATATTCGCCCGGCCAGGGCCTTGGGCTGTCGCACGGTCTTGTTCGATCCGGACAGGTCACCTGGAGACGCAAGTCATCGTTGTGAAACGGATATCCATGTGCGGACATTCGAAAGCCTCGCCGTCTGCCTCCCCGGTCCCCGGGGTTGGTCCCTGGAGGAGGTCTGAGCCGCGCAGCGGCGAGTCCGGCAAGGCCATCCATGTCGTCGACGTTTGGCGGGGCGCGGCCAGATCGGCGAGATGACTCCGGACGGAACGAAAAGCGCCGCGCAGTAGACTGCGCGACGCTCTTTCAAATCAGGTTCCGACCTTTCAGGAGGTGGGTGGCCGGCCCTTCAGTGAACCATGAAGCGGACGACGCCATTCATATGGTGGCCGTCGGCCCCCATCGCGGCCCAGGCGGCGGAATAGGATCCGGGCGCCAAGGCGGGCAGGGACGCATTGACCGTGGGCGCGGGCGACGCGTCCGCGGGGACCGCCACATCCGTGGCCTGCCCGGCGGGGCCTGTCAGCCTGAGCGATGTCAGGGTCATCGCGTGCGGAAACGTCACCGAAAACGCGGTCGGCGCGGCGGCCAGCATGGCATTGTCCGCAGGCGCGGTCGTGACGTCGCTGGCCGGGGCCTGCATGGCGGCGTGATCCTGCATCGACATGCCCGCGTGGGAATGGGTCTGGGCCTGGGCGAGCGAGACGGGGGCGAGCGCCGCGAGACTGGCCAGGCCGGCGAGAACTGAATGTTTCATGGGAGAACTCCTGCCTATGCGGCTTATTGGCTGGGCGGCATGGTCATGCCGTCCATCTTGGACATGTCATGGCCGGCCATCGGATCAACGGGCGGTGACGTGGGCGCGGGCGCGGGTGCCGGGGCCGGGCGAGCCGGCCGGGTCGCTGAGGTCTTCGGCACCGCCGTCGGCCCGGACACCGCGGTCGGGGGTGCCGGGATCGGCTCCGGCATGGCCGACGGGGCGGCGTCCACGGGGGCTACCGTTGAAGCGGCCGGTGCCGCCTGGGCGTCGACCGGTTGTGGCTCGGCGGCCGGCTGGCAGGCGGACAGGCCGACTGCCGCGATGGCGGAAAGGACCAGGATTCTCATGTGAATAGCTCCTAGAATGGGGGCGAAGATCAGGCTCTGTTCCTGGCGACGCCGACGACGAACGGGTTTGGCTTTCCGGCGTCGCCCGCGGGAGCGAGCGGCACCTTCATATCAGGAATACGCGCATGCCCGCCGCAGCCCTCGCCTGGTGAAGGCGATCGTCCTCACTTCCGGGTTCCGTCGCGACGATGGGTACCGGCGACGGGCCCCGTGCACGTCAGAGCGATCCCTTGGGAACGTGCGGGCCGGCCGTCGTGTCGCGCAGGGCGTCGGACAGCTTGCGTCGCGCGCGGGCCACGCGGGTCTCCACGGTCTTGACGGAAATCCCGAGAATCCCCGCCGTTTCCGCCTGACTGCGCCCCTCAATCGCGGTGAGCAGAAGCGGAGCCTTGAGGTGCGGCGGCAGGCGGCTCATCTCTTCGTTCAGTCGGGCCAGCCGGCCGCTGACCTCCATCCGGTCATCCGCTGATTCGGCTCCGTCCGGCACCGCCAGGGCTTCGGGCGACGACAGGTCGAGACCACCGCGGATCAATCGCCGGACAAGTCGGCGGCGGCTCCAGTCGCGGCATTTGTTCAGCGCGATCGTTCGAAGCCAGGCCTCGAAAGGGCGCGCGGGATCGTAGCGGCGAATGCTGATCCAGGCCGCGGCGTAGGTCTCCTGCAGGAGATCCCACGCCTCCTGTTCGTCGCCGACATAGCGACGGATGACCCGAAACAAGGCAGCCTTGGTCTGCCGCATCAATTCGCTGAAGGCTGCACGATCGCCGCGGGCGGCGCGGGCGGAAACTTCCCCTGGACTCTCCACCCGGGCGGCTAGTTTTCGTCGGGCGTGAGCGCCGCGACGAGGCGGTCGTCGAAGACCTTGGCCTGTGCGGGCGTCAACACGGATCGCATCTCGAAGACGTGCGTGATCGTCTCCTTCTGGAGCGCGCCCATGGCGACGTGAAAATGATCCACCGCGGCCTGGACTTGGGGACTGTCGCCGTCGCTCTGTTCGATGGCTCTGGCCAGCTCCAGGTTCGCCGCGCGAACATCGGCTTCCATTGCGGGCCGCCGGGCCGCGAACCGGACTTCGATCTCCTCGATGCGGGTCAACTGGCCGGCCGACAGCTTGAGATCATGGTGCACGATGTCGTGCAACGACGGCGGCTCCCGGCGAGCCAGCACCCAGCTGGCGCTGATCCAGGTGCCCGCCCCGCCGGCGAGCGCCGCCAGCACCGCCGTCAGGGCGATGGCGCGCCAACCGCGAATCACCGGCGGGTGTCCAGTTTCACCAGCGGCGACAGGCCGGCATCGAGGGTGAAGATGGCCATGTCACCGGGCGGTCGGGGCGCGGCGACAGCGCCGACGCCGCCGGCGGTCAGGCCGGTCGCCAGGGCCATGGCCACCGCCCCGAAACGCAGTTGTGAGGCGAGCTTTTCACTGCGGCGTATCTCGACCCGGCTCCAGACGAGCGGCTCGAGCCCGTCGAGTGACCCCTCGACGGGCGTGGCCGCCGATCGCCTCAGAAGATCATCCAGATTGCGCGTCATCCAACACTCTCCTTGTCGCCCCTAATCCCTATTACGCGGAAACCCTGTCAACCCCTCAGGCGAGGGGGCCGACGTTCCGGTGCGTAGTTAGCAGAAGGAACACGATCGGAGCAGGCTATGGGATTACGCAAATTTCTACCGGGGTTCGCCATTCTGCTGGCGTTGATGGTCAGCACGCCCGCCTTCGCGCATGAGGATCACGACAAGCCGGTCGCACAAGCCCAGGTCGCTGCCGCAGCGCCCACCTCCGGCGCAGACATGGTGGTCATGCCGGGCATGGTACGGGACATGGACCATGCGGGCATGGCGCAGGACATGGATCACGCGGGCATGGCGGCGGCCGCCGCGCCCAAGACCTTTCCGCAACGCCTGTTCCGCTGGCTGGGTGCCATGCATCCGGCGGCCGTGCATTTTCCCATCGCTCTGTTCCTGGTCGCTGCCCTCCTCGAGATCGCGGCCCTGACGCTGCGTCGGCCGGTTCTGACCCAGGGCACGCGCGTCATCATCGCCCTGGCCGCCATCTCGGCCCTCGTCGCTGTGGCGCTGGGGTGGCTCGCCATGGGCATGCCCGGCAATGACGACGTGACCCATACCTACCATCGATGGCTTGGGACCGGGATCGCGGTGCTTGGCCTGTTGAGCTGGTGGGCCAAGGAATACTGGGTCCGCAAGCCGGGGCGCCGGCGGGAACTGGTCTATATCGGGATGTTGACCGTCACCGCCTCCGCCATTCTGGTGAACGCCCTGTTGGGCGGCATGCTGACCCACGGTATGAAACATCTCATGTTCTGACGCCGACTATCGGCGCGACCTTCGGATCATCATCTTGGTCCACCCAGCGCCGACTTCGCCGCCCGGCCGCGGTGCCCGCGTCCATTCGCTCAACCGGTTCGCTCCAGCGACTCCGGCAAACCAGGAGACTGTTCCATGACGTTTCGCTCAGCCCTCGCCGGACTGGCGCTCGCCGCCGTCCTTGCCACTTCCGCCCAGGCTCACGCCACGGACGAGCAACAGGTCCGCACCGTCGTGACGGCCTACAAGGACGCCATCACGCGGATGGATGTGTCACAGACTCCGGCCCTGTTCTGGCCGGACTCGGAGATCTTCGAGAACGGCGGGGTCGAGGGGACCTTCGCCTACTATCTGGAGCACCATCTCGGGCCGGAGTTCGCCGATCTGGCGGGCTTCGAGTTTCGCAATCATCAGATGACGGTGGAGGTTGACGGCGACACCGCCTTCGTAAGCGAGACCTATACCTATCATATCACCTTCAAGGACGCCGCGCGGGCCCCGATCGAGCGCCGCGGCGTCGCCACGAGCGTGTTGCGCAAACGCGATGACCAATGGCGTTTCGACGTCTATCATTCGTCGGCCCGACCCATTCGTCCGGCGGCCTGAGCTCACGCAACCAGACTCACCTTGCTCTTGACCAATGAAGGAATGAGACGATGACGGAGCCGTTTTCCCGCCGGGCCCTTCTGATCGCCGGAGTCAGCGTCGCGGCCACCGCGGCCACCGGAGCCTGTGCACAGACCGCGCGTCCCTCATCGGACCTCTCCGTCTACAAATCGCCCACCTGCGGCTGTTGCGGTGCATGGGTCGCGCACATGACGGGCGCGGGGTTCCAGGCGCGGACAATTGAGGTGGCCGACCCCGGGGCGGTTCGCCGCGACAGGGGCGTCCCGGACTCGCTGGCGGCCTGTCATACAGCCGTGATCGAAGGATATGTCCTGGAGGGACATGTGCCCGCCGAGGACGTGCGCAGGCTGCTCGCGGAGCGTCCCGACGCTCTCGGCCTCGCGGTGCCGGCCATGCCCTTGGGCTCGCCGGGGATGGAGGTGCCCGACGGTCGGCGCGAGGCCTATGAGACCTTGCTGATCCTGAAAGGCGGCGGCACGCGCGTCTTCGCGCGCCACGTCTAGACGGAAGACCTCATGAAAGTCCTCAAGCTCTCTACCCAACTGCACAAATGGATCGCGCTGGTCGTCGGTCTCCAGGTCCTGTTCTGGGTCGGCGGCGGCCTGGTGATGGTGGCCATTCCGATCGAGACGGTCCGCAGCGAGCACCGCGTGGCCGAACAGGCCGCCGTCCCGCTGGTGCTGGCCGGCCTGCCGTCGCTCAACGAGATTGCTCGACAAGCCGGAGTGGCACCGACGCAGGCGGATCTGCACACCACGCCCCGCGGGCCGGCCTGGACCATGAAGCCGACTGAGGGCGAACCCGTGATCGTGTCCGCCTTGACGGGGCGACCATTCGGACCGTTGTCGGCCGCAGAAGTCTCGGCGTACGCCAAGACCGCCTATCGGGGTGAAGCCGCGGTATCGGGTGCCGTCCTTCTGGGTACGGCACCTGAGGAGACGGGCCGGACGGGACCTCTCTGGCGGGTGGACTTCGCCGATCGCGAGAAAACCAGCTTCTACCTGTCGCCGGCGACAGGCGAGGTGGTGACCCGCCGCTCCGGCGTCTGGCGGATATTCGATTTCTTCTGGCGGCTCCATGTCATGGACTGGAACGACGGCGAGGACTTCAATCACCCCCTGATCATCGCCACCACTGCGTTGACGCTGAGCATCGTCGTCTCGGGATTCATCCTGTTGTGGATACGCATCGCTCGGGACATCAAATCCTGGCGTGCCGTGAAACGGTCAACAAGAGGCGACTGATCGCGGCGGCCAGCGCCAGCATGAGGTCGAACTGGAGCGGCTCGATCAGAAGCTGATGTCCGCGTCGGCCATCATTCCGCGGCATCGACGCTGGAGTGCGGGATGGAGCTTGGGCCGCAATGCACCTGCGCCGGTCCAAAAGCGGGTAGTCGCTCATAGGCCGGTTCCCGATCCGCAACCCGTTGCGCCGGGAGTTCTCCTTTCTGGTCCGGAGACTTGATGATGGTCAATTTGCGCAGAAACCGGATTGTGCGGCCGCCGGCAAGGTGGGATTGTTTTGCCATGTGGAGCCTGCTGCGCATTGTGATCATCTCCCTGGCGTTCGCCGGCTTTCTCGGCCAGGCGGAGGCGCGGGCGACTCCGGTGTCCGTCGAGTCCCTGGCACAGGATATGGCGCACTGCGCCGAGATGGCGATGGGACCGACGGACGCCGCGTCGACCGAGAAGCAGCCGCCGTGCAGGGACATGACGGCGGATTGTATCGCCAAGATGGGCTGCACAATGGTCTCGCCGGTGTTTTCGAGCGAGCCGTCGCTGGATCGACCCGTTTCGGGTCCCTCGCCATCCTACGGCGGCGTGGCGGTCCGTCTGACCGAATTCGTCACAGCGCCACCCCGGACCCCTCCAAAAACCGAAGCCTGACCCTGTATTCGCGGGTCTGTGTGGCGTCCCGGCGTCAGCGGACCGTTTCGAACAGCTGACCTTCGCTCCAATGGGGCGGATGTGTCCGGAGCTTCATCGTGTTGAAATCCATAACCGGTCGGGCGCGTCCTGTCGCGCCGACCTGGGCCCGTGTGGCCCTGGTCAGCTGTGCGCTGGCCGCCGCGAGCGCCGCGCGTGCTGAACCCCTGACCTATACGCAGGCGCTCGCCCTGGCGCGTTCAGACGCTCCGGCCGTCCACGCCAGTGCTTTGGGGGTGGAGGCGGCAGAGGCCTCGGCCGAGGCGGCCGGACGGCTGCCGGACCCGCGGCTCAGCTTTGGCCTCGACGGCTTTCCGGTTTCGGGCCCCGCAGCCGGGCGGTTTGGCGAGATCGAGATGACCAAACTCCAGATCGGTGTGCAACAGGCCGTGCCCAGCCGCGCGCGGCGTCGCGCTGAACGCCGCATTGCCGAGGCCGATATCGGCGTGGCTCGCGCACGGGAGGGCATCACCCTACGGGATGTCGAGGTCGCGACCGGCCAAGCCTGGATCGATCTGTTTTATGCCGCACAGCGACTGGTGGAGATGGACGATGTGCTCGCCGCCCTCGACCCGTTGTGGGAGGCAGCCCCGTCGGGCGTCGCCTCGGGCGCGAACCGACCGGCGCAGAGCCTGGGGCCAGTCGAACTGCGCGCCGCCCTGGATGACCGGCGTGACGGCTTGCGGGTCGACCTCGTTCGGGCGCGGGCGAACCTGTCCCGGTGGACGGGCGATCCGCTGCCAAGCGCCAGTGGATCGCCCCCGTCTATCGACCTTGAGCCCGACGTGTTCGACGTTGATCTCGCCCGGCTGCCGGCGCTGCGGGCCTATGGCGCTGTACAGGACCGGGCCGAGGCCGACCTCGATCTGGCGCGGGCAGCCCGCCGGCCTGACTGGGCGTTCGAGGCCGGCTATGCCCGCCGCGATCCGATGTTCGGCGATCTGATCTCCGTCGGTGCCAGTGTCAGCCTGCCCCTGTTCCAGGGCAGTCGTCAGGCACCGGTGATCGCGGCCCGCGCCGCCGACGCCCGACGGGTCTCCGCTGAGCGAGAGGCGGCGGAACGTGAGTGGACGGCGATTCTGCAGGCAGACCTGGCTGAATATGACGTCGCGCGGACCCGTTGGGTTCGGGCCCGCGACGTGGTCCTGCCCAATCTGCGGACGCGTGCCGATCTCGAAACCGCCAGCTACGGCGCGGGTCGCGCGGGGATCATGGAGGTGCTGGACGCCTTCACCGCCCTGGCCAATGGCCGGCTGGACGCCCTCGACAAGGAAGCCGATGTGGCGCGCCGCGCCGTCCGATTCACCCTGATTTATGGACAAGACCAATGATCCGGTTTGAACGCAAGAATCTGAAGCTCGCGGCCGCGGCCGCCGGCCTGATCGTAATCGGCGGCGCGGCCGGTCTGGCGCTGGCGCGCTTCGGCCCGGGCAACGCCGATCCCGTCGCCGCCTCCGCGGGTGAGCGTGAGGTCCTGTACTGGTATGATCCGATGACCCCGGGTCAGAGGTTCGACAAACCGGGCAAGTCACCGTTCATGGACATGGAACTGTTGCCCCGATACGCCGACGAGGAGTCGGGCGCGGCGGCCGGCGTTCGCATTGACCCGGCGCTGGTCCAGAACCTGGGTGTCCGCTTCGCCACGGTTCGGTCCGGAACGCTCGACGGGGATCTGACCGCCAGCGCGGTGGTCGACTACAACGAGCGGGATGTCGCGATCGTGCAGGCGCGGGCCAGCGGCTTTGTCCAGCGGGTCTATGCGCGCGCGCCCGGTGACGTGATCGCTGCCGGCGTTCCGCTGGCCGATCTGCTGGTTCCGGACTGGGGCGGTGCCCAGATCGAATATCTCGCGGTCCGTGGCACGGACGATGCCGCACTGATCCTGGCGGCGCGCCAACGGCTGGTTCTGTTGGGTATGCCGGAGTCCCTGATCGTCGCGGTCGAGCGAACCGGTCGCCCGCGCACCACGGTGACCATGACCAGTCCCATCAGTGGTGCCATCCGCACCCTGGGCGTGCGTGCCGGCATGAGTGTACCCGCGGGCCTGACCCTGGCCGAGATCAACGGTCTGTCGACCGTGTGGCTCAACGCGGCGGTGCCAGAAGCTCTGGCCGGTCAACTCCGGGTCGGTCGGTCGGTCGACGTTTCCCTGGCCGCCTTTCCCGGGGAACGGATGACCGGTCGACTGACCGCCCTGCTGCCCGAGGTCACCGGCGACAGCCGGACCCTGACCGCGCGGGTCGAGCTGCGGAACCCGGGCGGTCGCCTGCGCCCCGGCATGTACGGACAGATCACGTTCGGCGGGTCCTCGACACCGGCCCTGCTGGTGCCTTCGGAGGCGGTGATCCGCACCGGCCAGCGCAACCTCGTCATGCTCGCCATGGAGGGTGGGCGTTATCAACCGGCCGAGGTCCGGGTCGGGCGCGAGGCCGGCGGACAGACGGAAATCCTCGCTGGACTGCGTGACGGCGAGCGTGTCGTCGCCTCGGGCCAGTTCCTGTTCGACTCGGAGGCCAGCCTGTCCGGGGTCACCGCGCGTAGCCTGGCGCAGGCCGCGGCGCCGTCGGCGACGACGGCTCCAGCGCCGGCCCAGATCTACCGGACAAGCGGCCGGGTTCAGGCCATCGACGGGCGTTCGATTACCCTGGCGCACGGGCCTGTGCCCGCGCTGCAATGGCCGGCCATGACGATGACCTTTACTGTGGCGGACGCGGTGCCTCTGGCCGGCATCTCCGCGGGAAGTCAGGTCGATTTCGGGTTCGACATGGTCGACGGCAAGGCCACGATCCGCAGTCTGACCCGGCGGGAGGCGGGCCGATGATCGCCGCCATCATCCGCGCCTCGGTCAAGGGGCGATTCCTCGTCCTGCTCGCGGCGCTGGCGCTGGTCGCCGGCGGCCTCTGGGCCGTGCGCCACACACCGGTCGACGCCTTGCCGGATCTGTCGGACGTGCAGGTCATCATCCGTACCTCCTATCCCGGCCAGGCGCCGCAGATCGTCGAGAACCAGGTCACCTATCCGCTGGCGACCACCATGCTGTCGGTGCCCGGAGCCCGCACGGTGCGCGGCTATTCCTTCTTCGGCGACAGCTATGTCTATGTGCTGTTCGAGGACGGCACCGACCTCTACTGGGCGCGTTCCCGGGTGCTGGAATATCTCAGCCAGGTCCAGGACCGCCTGCCCGACACCGCCCGCCCGGCCCTGGGGCCGGACGCCACCGGGGTCGGTTGGGTCTATGAATATGCGCTCGTCGATCGCACGGGTCAGCATGATCTGTCGCAGCTGCGCAGCCTGCAGGACTGGTTCCTGCGCTATGAACTGAAGACGGTCCCGGGCGTGGCCGAGGTCGCCAGTATCGGCGGCATGGTGCGCCAGTATCAGGTGGTGCTCGATCCCGCCAAACTGGCCGGTTACGGCGTGACCCACCAGCAGGTGGTGGCGGCGATCCGGCAGGGCAATGGCGAGGCCGGCGGCTCCGTTCTGGAACTGGCCGAGACTGAATATATCGTCCGTGCCAACGGTTATCTGACCACGTTGGATGACTTCCGCGCGGTGCCGATCCGCACGGCCGCCGGCGGGGTGCCGGTTCAGCTGGGCGATGTGGCCACGATCCAGATCGGCCCGGAAATGCGTCGCGGCATCGCCGAGTTGAACGGCGAGGGGGAAGTGGCCGGCGGGGTGGTGATCCTGCGGTCGGGCGAAAATGCCCAGGCCGTGATCACCGCGGTGCGCGAACGGCTCGAAACGCTCAAGGCGGGGCTTCCGGCCGGGGTCGAGGTGGTGACCGTTTATGATCGCTCGCACCTGATCGATCGCGCGATCGAAAACCTCAGCACAAAATTGCTTGAGGAGTTCTTCGTCGTCGCCCTGGTTTGCGGCCTGTTCCTCTGGCACGCGCGCTCGGCCCTGGTCGCCATCATCACCCTGCCGCTGGGGGTGCTCGCGGCCTTCATCCTGATGCGCATACAAGGCGTCAACGCCAACATCATGTCGCTGGGCGGCATCGCGATCGCCGTCGGGGCTATGGTCGATGCTGCCGTGGTCATGATCGAGAACGCGCACAAACATATCGAGCGATGGGAGCACGACCATCCCGATGAACGGCTGGCCGGTGAGGCCCGCTGGCGGGTGATTACCGAGGCGGCGGCGGAGGTGGGGCCGGCGCTATTTCTGAGCCTGGTGATCATCACCCTGTCGTTCATTCCGGTCTTTACGCTGCAGGCCCAGGAGGGGCGGCTGTTCGCGCCGCTGGCCTTCACCAAGAGCTACGCCATGGCGGCGGCGGCGATCCTGTCGATCACCCTGGTGCCGGTCCTGATGGGCTATCTGATCCGCGGGCGCATTCCGGCCGAGCAGAGCAATCCGATCAACCGCTGGCTGACGCATATCTACCGTCCACCGCTCGACTGGGTCCTGCGTCGCCCGCGCGCGACCCTGTTGATCGCCCTGGTCGTGTTCGCCAGCTCGGCCTGGCCGATCAGCCAGCTGGGCGGCGAGTTTATGCCACCAATGGATGAGGGCGACCTGCTCTATATGCCGTCGGCCCTGCCGGGCCTGTCGGCGGCCAAGGCGTCCGAACTTCTGCAACAGACGGACCGGATGATCCGCACCGTGCCCGAAGTCGAGACTGTGTTCGGCAAGGCCGGTCGCGCGGATACGGCGACCGATCCTGCGCCGCTGGTGATGTTCGAAACGATCATCCGCTTCAAGCCGCGTGACCAGTGGCGGCCCGGCATGACGCCGGACAAGCTGATCGAGGAACTGGATGCGGCAGTGCGCGTGCCCGGACTGGCCAATGTCTGGGTGCCGCCGATCCGCAACCGTATCGACATGCTGGCCACCGGCATCAAGAGCCCGATCGGGGTCAAGGTGTCCGGTGCCGATCTTCAGGCCCTCGACCGGATCGCCGCCCAGGTCGCCGAGGTGGCCAAGACCGTCCCGGGCGTCAGCTCGGCCCTGGCCGAACGGCTGACGGGGGGGCGCTATGTCAATGTCGACATCGATCGACAGGCGGCCGGGCGCTTCGGCCTGAATATCGCGGACGTTCAGAGCATCGTCTCCGGGGCCGTCGGGGGTGAGACCATTGGCCAGACGGTCGAGGGTCTGGCCCGCTATCCGATCAGTGTCCGTTATCCCCGCGAGATGCGTGACAGCCTGGCGGAGCTTCGCGCCCTGCCGGTCCTGACGCCATCGGGCCAGCAGATCACCCTCGGGACGGTCGCGACCCTTCAGGTCGCGGATGGTCCGCCAATGCTGAAATCCGAGAACGGGCGCCCGACGACCTGGGTCTATATCGATGTCCGCGGCCGCGATCTGGCCTCGGTCGTCGGCGATCTGCAGCAGGCGGTGGCCGATCAGGTCCAGCTGACCCCGGGGGTGACCATCGCCTACTCCGGGCAGTTCGAATATCTGACCCGCGCGGCCGAGCGCTTGAAGATTGTGGTTCCGGCGACCCTGCTGATCATCTTCTTCCTGCTGTATCTGACCTTCGGACGCTTCGACGAGGCGGCCCTGATCATGGCCACCCTGCCGTTCGCCCTGACCGGTGGGGTGTGGCTGCTGTATCTGCTGGGCTATCACCAGTCGGTCGCCACCGGCGTCGGCTTCATCGCCCTGGCCGGGCTGTCGGCCGAGTTCGGGGTGGTCATGCTGATCTATCTGAAGACCGCGCTCAACGAGCGGGGACCGAACCCGGAACCGGCGGCGGTCGAGACCGCCGTCCGCGAGGGTGCCCTGTTGCGGGTGCGACCCAAGGCCATGACCGTGGCGGTGATTCTTGCCGGTCTATTCCCCATCCTGATCGGCCACGGGGCCGGTTCAGAGGTGATGAGCCGCATTGCCGCCCCGGTCATCGGCGGCATGCTGACGGCACCTTTGCTGTCCATGCTCGTTATCCCTGCAGGCTATCTGCTGCTGCGGCGTCGCAGACGCCGCGTCCTGACATCGACCCAAGGAGAAACACCATGAACCATGCCCTGATCCTGTCGGCCGTCGCCGCCCTCGGCCTGAGCGCCTGCGGCCAGCCCGAAACAGCGCCTGCGGCCGATCCGACGTCCGCTTCTGAAATGCCGATGGCGTCGAACATGTCCGGCATGCCGATGGAGGGCCGTCAGGCCGCCATGATGGGAGCCGGCTCAGGCGTGATTACGGCGGTCGACGCCTCGGCCGGCACCGTCACCATCGATCATGGCGCGATCCCGGCCGTGGATTGGCCCGCCATGGCCATGACCTTCACCGCGCCGGCGGCTGTGCTGGCGGACGCCAGGGTTGGAGACCGGGTCGCCTTTGAAGTCTCGGTCCACGACGGGGTCAATGAGGTCACCGCCTTGCGCCCGCAATAGTCGGGCACCCGACGGACGCCAGCCGCAGCAGGATCGCGGGCCTGCCAGGCAACCAGAACCGCCGGGCGCACAGGTTCGGCTGTCAGGGTTGGCGTCAGCGCTCGAACCCTTGTTCCCCGCGCCTTGGGTCGGTCGCCTAAGCCATCGCCCGGTCCGGTCTCAGTGATCGGGTGCCGTCTGCGGTGCCAACCAGCGTGACAGATACATCCGTTCAAAGGCGAAGACCGCAGCGATGGCGACGCCTGCATAGAGTACAATGGTTGGATCGCTTTTCAGCTTCATGGCCGTGAAGGCCGCAAGCACCACGGCATCGAACGCAAGCGCAGCCAGGATCACGGCCCCTGTGGCACCGACCTCCTTGCGGCGGAAACGAAACACGCCCCAGTGCACGGTCATGTCCATGACCAGATAGAAAAAGGCCCCCAGTGAGGCGATCCGGCCGAGGTCAAAAAAGATCGCCAGGATCGAGGCGATGACCACGGTGTAGACCAGTGTGTGACGTTGAATGTTGCTGGGCATGCCGAAATGCCGATGCGGGATCATCTTCATCTCGGTCAGCATCGCCAGCATGCGCGACACCGCGAAAACGCTGGCCAGCACACCGGAAGCCGTCGCGACCGCAGCCAGAACGACCGTCAGATAAAAGCCCGTCTGGCCGAGCGCCGGCCGGGCCGCTTCCGCCAGGGAATAGTCCCGGGCGGTGACGATCTGGTCGATGGTCAGGCTCGATCCCACGCCGAAGGCCACGAGCAGATAAACGAGGACACAGAGCGCGATCGAAATCATGATCGCCCGGCCGACATTTTTGTGCGGGTCAGTGACCTCGGCTCCGCTGTTGGTGATGGTGGTGAAGCCCTTGAAGGCAAGGATCGCCAGCGCCATCGATGCGATGAAGCCCACCGGCGTCGCGTCCGGCATGGTCTCTGATGCCGCGGCGAACTGGAAGCCGCTGGCCCAGAGGGCGGTGATGCCGAACAGCGCGATGCCGCCGACCTTGATGGCCGCCATGACCAACGAGAAGCGTCCGACCGACTGGTTGCCTGCGATGTTGACGAGGAAGGCGAACATGATCACGGCGACGGCGAGGATCGGCACCAGTGGACCGCCGACGATATCGAAGGGCCGCAGGACATAGGTGGCGAAGGTCCGGGCCACGAGGCTCTCGGCGATGATCATGCTGAGCGCCATCAACAGCGCCGCGCCGGCGGCGACCGCGCCTGGGCCGTAGCATTTCTGCAGGATCGTCGCGATCCCGCCTGCCGAGGGCCAGGCGTTCGACATCTTGACGTAGCTGTAGGCACTGAAACTGGTGACGATCGCGCCCGCGATGAAGGCGAGCGGAAAGAGCGGCCCGGCCAGCTGCGCGACCTGGCCCGTCAGAGCAAAGATGCCGGCCCCTATCATCACGCCGGTGCCCATCGCCACCGCACCACCCAAGGTGATCGAGCCCTTTTTGTAGGTGCTGCCCTCTTGATAATGCTGCATGTCGTCTTGCCTTTGGTCGGTGTCGTTTTGCTACTACGGGGCTGGTCGGATCGCACCCCGTCGCGATCTGATAAATGCAAGCTAACATTCGCTTGCAGCCGGATTGCTATTTTTGGGCCTGGTGGAGCGGCGAAAGCCGCGCAAACGCCCCTATTCAGGCGTTACCGGGTCCAGCCGAAAGTCATCGGGCGGAGGCTCGGAGGTCTGGTCGCAAGCGGGCGCTGGTGGCGGGGGGGGGTGTTTACATGAGCCGGGATATTTTTATCTTTATCAGAAATGCAACTGAGGTCGCAATAATCACTCCTAATAGGAGTAATAGGGCAATACCGAAGGTGTGCCTGAAAAGCCGTTGTTGCAAGTTGGCTTTGATTCTTGAATATGACTGTTGTAAGCTCGCCAATCCCTGCGAAGTATTGGCTTCGATGGGGCGTTTTATCGATGCGGTGGCGCCGCTTGCCTCTTTCGTGCTGTTTAGCCGGTAGGCTTCACTGCTGTTGGCGGCAACCATGCTGTACCACTTGTGCACCCGCACGTGGTCCTGTGGTACACCATGGCCCATGTCGTAGTGATAGCCGAGGCCATTCAGCCCTGCGGTGTCCCCTTGCTCTGCCGCCTTACGGAACCAACCGGCTGCGGCACCATAGTCTAGAGGCACGCCATGGCCGTTCGCGTACATTACCCCGAGGTTTGTCTGCGCTCTGGCATTTCCTTTATCCGCCAGCGGCATCCATATTCTCAGGGCAGAGGCATAGTCGCCACGATCATGGGCTTGGTGTGCAGCATGCAGTTGCTCGGCGGAAATTTCCGTGGGTTGTGGTGTCCCAGCATTTGGGGTCTGTGCCCTTATACTCTCTGCAGAACCAAGGGTGAGGGCCATAGTCAAAACAAGCAATCGGCGGATCATGAGTCCCTCATTTTTCCGGCAGCGCCCACTCGATCTCTTGGACGTCGCCCATGATCGTGGTGCCGGCTTGTCCCTCGATGATCGAAGCGAGGTCTGCAAGCGCACCGATTGCGGCCTTCCGGCCTGTTACGGCTACAAACTGACATGCCGCAGCGACCTTCGGCCCCATCGATCCTGCCGCGAACGAGTATCGGGTAAATAAATCTGGGGACGCGCTCCGGATGGCGCGCTGGGTTGGCATCCCCCAATCAACAAATACAGCGGGAACGTCGGTAACCATGACAAGTAGATCGGCATCAAGCTCTCGAGCAAGAAATTCGCTAGCATAATCCTTGTCGATCACCGCCTCAACGCCGTGCAAGAGCCCGTGGTCGTCAAATGCGGTCGGTATCCCACCACCTCCGGTACAGATAACCAGTACGCCGCGTTCCATGAGCCACCTGATCGGCTGTATTTCAAATATCCGTTTGGGAAGTGGGGAGGCGACTACGCGACGCCAGTGCTTGCCGTCCTGCTTTACGGTCCAGCCTTTCTCGCGCGTCAGGCGTTGCGCCTCTTCTTTTACATAAACGGGTCCGACAAATTTTGATGGATCGGCAAAGGCAGGGTCGGCAGGGTCCACTTCGATCATCGTAAGAATGGTCGCCAAGGACTTTTCCTTCGGCAATAGATTGCCGAGTTCCTGTTCAATCATATAGCCGATCATACCTTCGGTTTCGGCACCGAGTACGTCCAAGGGGAAAGCCTCTTCCGGCTTGTATGCCGCACCCTGGAGGGCAAGCAATCCGACCTGCGGACCGTTGCCATGCGAGATGATCAGTTCATGATGATCGGCGAGCGGTGCTAGCGCGCGCGCCGCGATAGCGATGTTTGCTCGCTGGTTTTCCGAGGTCAGAGGTTCGCCTCGTTGCAGGAGCGCATTGCCTCCAAGCGCCACGACGATCCGCATCGCTCAACGCCCGATCGTGGCGACAAGAATCGCCTTGATCGTGTGCAGCCTGTTTTCTGCCTGGTCGAATTGGATGCCTGCCGGAGATTCGAAAACCTCATCGGTAACCTCCATCTCCGAGATGCCGAACTTCTCAGAGATCTTGCGGCCGACCTCAGTCTCGGCGTTGTGAAATGCGGGTAGACAGTGCATGAATTTTACCAACGGGTTGCCAGACGCCGCGAGCAGGTCGGCATTGACCTGATAGGGTTTCAGCAGCCGGATCCGCTCTTCCCAAACCTCGTCCGGCTCCCCCATTGAAACCCATACGTCCGTGCTTATGAAATCGCAGCCTTTAACAGCTTCGGCGGGGTCTTCTGTAATGGTCAAGGTCGCGCCATATCGGGCGGCCAGGTCGCGAGCTGGGCCGATGAATTCATCACTGGGCCAATTGGTCTTGGGAGCGCCAATCCTTACATCCATGCCCATCAGACAGCCGGCGATCATGAGGGAGTGACCCACGTTGCTGCGGCCGTCGCCGACGAAGGCGTAGGAAATTTTCTGTAAGGGCTTGTCCGCATGTTCGCGCATTGTCATCAGGTCAGCCAGCATCTGCGTCGGATGAAATTCGTCGGTCAGCCCATTGAACACCGGAACGCCGGCATACGATGCCAACTCCTCGACAACGGTTTGACCAAAACCGCGATACTCGATCGCATCGTACATGCGCCCGAGAACTCGCGCGGTGTCCTTCATGGACTCCTTGTGACCAATCTGTGTGCCCGACGGGCCGAGATAACTGTAACCCGCACCCTGATCCATCGCTGCCACTTCAAAGGCGCACATTGTGCGCGTGGAGGACTTTTCGAAGATCAGGCAAATATTCCTGCCCTTCAGATGCTGTTGCTCCGTACCGGCGTATTTGGCGCGTTTGAGATCGCGCGAAAGCTCAAGCAGGTGTCGTACCGCCTGCTGGTCGAAATCCAGCAGCTTCAGAAAGCTGCGCCCGTTTAGATTATAAGCCAACTGTCGTCTCCTTGCCGGCATTTGCTGTAATTAGTGTACTTAAAAGGCGACCGGATCGCGCCAGACTGGACAGGTCATGCAGTGTCCGCCACCGCGGCCGCGGCCAAGTTCCGAGCCCCGAATTGTGATGACTTCGATGCCCGCCTTGCGGAGCTGCGTGTTGGTCGAGGTGTTGCGGTCATAGGCGACCACCACTCCGGGCTCTAGAGCGACAACATTGTTGCCGTCGTCCCACTGTTCACGCTCCTGTTGATAGACGTCGCCGCCAGTCTCAACGACGTGAAGTTTTTTCAGCCCCAAGGCTTCAGCTGCGATGACGAAGAGGTGCTTGTCTTCTTTCCTCACATCGATCTGGTTCGGTGCGTCGCCCGGCCGAAGACTGTAACCCTGAATCTGGTCGCAAACCTCGGTAAACGCCGTAACGATGTCTCGGTCACAGTGAGAAAAAACAGTATCAAGATGCATTGCGCTACGAGCCCGGGGCATCTGACACGCCACGACGTGCTTGGCGGCACCGTTCTTGAAAAGCTCTCGGGCGACCTGGCCTACTGCCTGGGGGGTCGTTCGTTCACCCATACCGATGAGTACGGTGCCGTTACCCCATGGCATCACGTCGCCACCCTCGAGCGTGGCGGGTCCATGATCCGTATCGGGATCTCCCCACCACACCTTGTAGTCGCCGCCGGCGAATTCGGGATGGAACCTATAGACTGCCGCAACAAGCAGGGTCTCGGGGCGCCGCGCCGGCCAGTACATTGGATTTAGGGTTAGGCCTTGTCCGATCCAGCAGCTGTTGTCTCTCGGGAATTGCGTATTGGGCAAGGGTGGCAAGACGAAGCCGTGTACACCAAGATAGCTGCCAAACATGCTTCCGGTGGAGAACGGCAGGTCATGTACGGCGATCCCCCCGATGAGAAAGTTGGCAAGCTGATCGGGCGCGAGCTCGTCGAGCCAGCCGCGCAGTTCGTCCAACATGCCGATACCGACGTTGTCTTCGGTGACACGTCTGTCCAGGATCCATGCTCTGCCTTCCTTCTTGGCCACGACAGCACCGAGCAGGTCCTGAAATTCGTAAACCTTGACGCCGCGATTGCTCATCTTCATGCGAAAATCCGCATGGTCGGTGCGAGCCTCCTGCACCCATAGAACGTCGTCATACAGAAGCCGTTCGGCATTCGCAGGCGTCAGGCGAGCATGTGCAAGTCCCGGCTGACAGGTGATTACTTTGCGTAATTTGCCAATTTCAGAATGGACACCGAACTCGGTCATGAGAAAACTCCTTTTCTAGAAACGGGCTGTTGGAAACGGGTAGTGGGTTCACCGAGATCGGCGAGCCCCCGGAGGGAGGCGACTACCCCAAAAGCACTGCGACGCTCAGTCCGGCCATGATCAACACAGCGAGGGCGAGCAGAAGCGGCCACATGAAACGAATCCAGCGTTGATAGGGCACCCCTCCGATGGCGAGCGCTCCCATCACGACCGCAAAGGTCGGATTAATCAGGTTCACGAGGCCATTGGCGGATTGATAGGCGGTGACAACCAACGACCGTTCGACGCCCGCAAAGTCCGCCAGTGGTGCCATGATCGGCATGCTGAGGACGGCAAGACCTGACGAAGACGGCACAAAGAATGACATGGCGAGCTCAATGCCGAATGCGACGTTGACAAAGCCTAACGGCGGCAGTCCACCTAGTGCACCCTCTCCCGCGAAGAGCACCGTATCTGTGATGCGGCCGGCATCCATGATGACGACAATGCCACGGGCTATGCCGATGATAAGGGCCACTCCGAGGAGATTGCGGGCACCGTCGATGAAGGCGTCAACAAAGCCTTCCTCGCCCATCCAACCGACCAGCCCGACAAGCAGCGAGGCCCCCAGGAAAAGCGCCGACATCCGGTCCATCCACCAGCCTTGCGAGGACACCCCCCAAATCATCACGGCAAAGGTCAGAGCAAAGATGAGCAGTACTACTCCCTGGGCGCGCGTTAGCGGGCCATCATCAACAACTTCTGAGGTTCGCGCGAATTTGGCGACAATTTCCGCGTGCTTATCGGCGACGATTGACTTGGCGGGGTCTCGCTTGACCATTGAAGCATAGCGCATGACATAGGCCGTGCATGCAAACCAGCCGGTTCCCAGCAAGATTAGCCGCAGTGTGAGACCGTTGGTAAAGGGGATGCCTGCGGCGTCGGAGGCGATCACGGTTGCGAAGGGATTGATGGTCGAGCCGAGCACGCCGATCCCCGCACCAAGCAGAATGATAGCGACGGCGACGACTGCGTCATATCCTGCGGCGATCATGACTGGGATAAGTAGTGCGTAGAAGGCGAGCGATTCCTCAGCCATGCCATAAGTCGTCCCGCCGAAGGCGAATAGCGCCATCAGAATTGGGATCATCAAGTATTCATGGCCTTTGAGGCGTCGCATGGCGCGGGAGATTCCCTTGTCGATCGCGCCGGTTTTGGCGATTACGCCCAGAAAACCGCCGATTACCAATACGAAAAGGGCAACGTCGATGGCACGCGCTTCAGAGCTCTCGGGGTCATAAAATCCTGCAATCGGGGCGACAAGTACGTCCCCCAAGCCCTGCGGGTTAGAGTCCACGCGCTGATAGGTGCCGGGCACGGGCACATCCTTACCAATCGCTGCATTCTCGACCCGGTCATATTGGCCTGCGGGAACGATCCAGCTCGCGGCTGCGACCAGGGCGATCAGTGCAAACAGGATGCTATAGGCGGTCGGAAATTTGAATGACTTGCGGGCTGCGGGACTGTCTTTGGGATTTGTCATATCTCGGCCCATTCCTAGAACGAAAAGCTGGCGTAAAGCATGAGGTGGGCCCAGGTGTTGTTGCCTCCGGTGAACTCCCTGGCGGCTGCACCGGGGACCAACACGGCGACCGCGGCAGACAGGAAGAGCTGCTCGCTCGCCTCCCAATCCAGGATCACGTTGAACTCATTGCCGAAGTCGTCGTCTTCGACGCCCAATTGGCGGGGATCGTCGAGCGCGACATCAAGCCAGATCGACGTGATCGACACGGCTTGCGAGAGTGACGCGGTCCCCTTGACCAGATGTGTCTTCTGATTCGAGTTGCCGAAGATCCAGTTGCCAGTCAGTTCGCCCTGGTACCATTGAGCATAATCTGTGAATCCATAGGCAAGCGGAACAAATGCCTCGTTCTGCGACGTGCTCGGATCGTCTCCGGTAACAACCGCATAGCGATAGCTCAGCGTAGGTTCCAAAGGCAGGTCGGCGAACTTGTACGTAGCTTGTGCGTACCATCCGTCGCCTTCGTAGTGTTCTGCGCCGGTCTGCCGCGCATATTCGCCAGAAAATGTCAGCCGATCGGTAACAGAGACCGCTCCCCTGACGTCGTAGGTTTTCAACTGCTCGGCGACGCTCCATGAGACAAGGTCGTCGAAATGCGCGACCTCGATATAGGTCGCACCAATCGATGCCCGCTCAGAGAAGGTATATTCGGCATTGATGCCGCGAACATGCGCCTTGATACCGCCGCGCCCCGGATTGTTGCCGAGCCAAAACCCTTCCAGCAGAAGATTGCCCTTTTGGAGCCGCGCGAGCGCACTTCCGCGTGAGGCCGATCGCGCGCCAAGATAAAAGCCGCCCCGGTTTCCGCCGTCGCGGCCGCCATCCTTGATCAGGAAACCCGTGCCAATCTGATAGTCAAAATCGCCGCCCATTATCTCAACGAAATCATCGGCACCAAAGTTGGCTTTCCAACCAACGTAGAGTTTCTCAAGAGTTGCGGCACCCGGATCGTCGATTCCTGCCGCAAAACCTTCTGCGCTTTCGCCAAAAGTCTGCGAGGCAACTGCGGAAATTCCGGCGGTCAGCTCTCCGCCTAAAACATCCTTTATCGTCAGGTAAAGCTGCGGCTCGATCGCAAACTCGTTCCATGTGCCGCTTTCGACCCCGATGTTGGCCTGCGCCTCGCCGAACCAGGAATCGCGTTGAAAGAAGACGACGCTCGCTGCATCAAGACCGGCCTCGACTCGCACGCGGTCTGTTTCATAGATCACCTCCTGTGCAGCCGCTGCTGTCGCCAGCATAGACAGCGGTATCGCCAGAAGCGGCCACAGACGGAAGGCTGAACATTTGAGGTGTCTTGATCGTCCCGCACGGTAGTCAGGCGATTCGGGTGCGGTTTCCGAAGGGGGCATAAAACCAACTCTCAAGAAGATGCTGAAATGGCCACTGCCGATGTACGAACGCGCTGACATCGCTGGCGGGGTGATACCGACCCAGACGCACAGGCAGCTCAGCCATTACAGATCGGAAATTTCTTTCGTATCGCGCGATGGGCGGTTGGGAGAGCCAGACCTGTCGCGGGACTTGCAACGGCCGCTGAGCCAAACCCAGCCTTTTCCTACCGCCGCCTGGCCGCAGCCACGTGCCTGCGTCGGACCTGATGTGGACGCGGCAGGCTGAGCGTAGAGCTCCTCCAGCCTGAACTTGACGGCCAGGAGCCGGGATGGATCCGATAAAATTCAATGTCATTGGTGCCCTGGAGCCGCAATCTCCAGGAAGTTCGGCTCAAACGATCACCACTTAACGACAGGCTGAACCCTGGGCGGCGAGGATGCGGGCATGACGAGCTCGTGCCATGTGAGACAACCGTTTCGTCGAGCCCTGGAAGCTCTTGATCGGGGTTGAGAGTACTCCCGGCCCGCCTGCCGACCCGCGCTGATCAGGGCGTGATCGCAACCTTCAGAACACCATCTCTCTGGTCGGAAAACAGATCGTATGCGCGTTCGATATCGTCCAGCTTGAAGCGGTGGGTTACCATCATGCTCAGGTCGACCCGCCCGGACTCAATCACCGCGAGCAGTCGACGCATACGCTCCTTACCACCAGGGCAGAGAGTGGTAATGATCTTGTGATCGCCCAGGCCGGCCGCGAACGCGCTGAGCGGGATCGTCAAGTCGGTGGAATAGACGCCAAGGCTTGAGAGCACGCCCCCTGGGCGAAGCACTCGCAAGGCCGCCTCGAAGGTCGCCTGGGTTCCCAGAGCCTCGATCGCGACGTCTACGCCGCGACCATCGGTCAGCCGCATGATCTCCGCAACCGGGTCGACCTTGCTGGCGTCAATGATGTGATCTGCGCCCAGTCTGCGCGAAATCGCCAGTCGTTCAGGCAGGCGATCGACCGCGATGATGGTGGTGGCACCCATCAATCTTGCCCCCACTGTGGCGCAGAGACCAATGGGCCCCTGAGCGAGGATGGCCACCGCATCACCGATTTGTACGCCGCCGCTCTGCGCCCCGCTCAGGCCCGTGGACATGATGTCAGGACACATCAGGACCTGTTCGTCCGTAAGACCCTCGGGAACAACGGTCAGATTGGTCATCGCGTCCGGCACGAGGACATATTCGGCCTGGCAGCCGTCAATGGTGTTGCCCAACCTCCAGCCGCCCGCAGGTTTCCACCCGTGGCCGAACGCCCCACCATCCTGGGAATGATGGCCGCAGAGGCAGGCATTGCTGTAGCCACCGGGCGTGATCGCGCCTGCGATCACACGCTGCCCTTCGCTGAAGCCCTGGACGGCGGATCCCAGCTTGTCGATGATGCCGACCGGCTCGTGACCGATGATCAAACCTCTTTCGACCGGATACTCGCCTTTCAGGATGTGGACGTCTGTGCCGCAGATCGTGGTGGTGGTGATGCGCACGAGGGCATCCAGCGGGCCGACGTCGGGAACAGGCTTGTCATCCAGAACAATCCTGCCGGGTTCGACAAACACTGCCGCTTTCATCATGGCCATTGACGCGTTCCATTCTCAGATTGTGTCGGGGCGAGCCAGCCCAACCTAAGACGCGGGCGGCGGGCATGGCTTACATGCGAGCGGCCGCTGACGATCGGTGTAGCGCTGCCACGACGCCAGTCGTCAGAGCGAGCCTTGGCCTGGCTGCAAATCCCGCGGGACCTGCTTCGAGACGATCAAGGTTTCCGCGAAGTCTGCGCGGACCGCCGGACCGGCTCGCGACTCTGTAAGTTTTCGGATGGCCCGGCGTCATAACCAAAGCGCGCTGCGAGCCTTCGGGCCGTATGCGTCGAGGAGCGACTATGACCGAATACAATATGGCGACCGCGTGACCCGCCTCCGCGCCTGCCGCGTGGCAAGCACCGGCGCATTCGGCACGGTCGGGCTCTTCGGCCCCGGCTGGGCATGGCCGGCGTTCAACATTTCAGGCGCTGAGGCTTCCTTGGGACTGTTCAACACCCAGCCGGCCGGCTCCGGTAGCCGCTCTGGAGATCGACGGCCTGTGCGCCTCCCTCGTGGAACTTTCAACTCAATGACAAGCCGCATGTGCCCCGCCATTTTGATCGCGCCGACTTTTGAGGGGCCGCAATGCAGCTAGGCATCGTCGGATTGGGCCGCATGGGTGCCAATATCGCGCGCCGCCTGATGGCCGACGGCCACCAATGCGTCGTGCATGATCTTGATCCCTCAGCCATCGCTGTCTTGACCGAACAGGGTGCCATCGGGGCCGAAAGCCTGGCGGATCTGGTGCGCCAGCTCCCCCCTCCGCGACACGTGTGGATCATGCTTCCTGCCGGAGCGCCGACGGAGTCGGTGGTTGAGGCTCTGGCATCGGTTATGGCCCCTGGCGACACCATGATTGATGGCGGAAACACCTACTACCGAGATGATATTCGCCGCGCCAAGGCGCTGCGTGCCCGAGGTCTGAACTACATCGACGTCGGCACGTCGGGTGGCGTCTGGGGTCTGGCCCGCGGTTATTGCCTGATGGTGGGCGGTGATCGGAACGCGGTCGCGGCGCTCGATCCGGTCCTGCAATCGCTGGCGCCCGGACCCGGTGAGATATTGCCAACCCGGCGGCTTGAGGGTGCGGACCCGCGCCCCGGGCAGGGCTATGTTCACGCCGGACCGGTCGGCGCGGGCCATTTTGTCAAGATGGTCCACAACGGCATCGAATACGGGCTGATGCAGTCCTATGCTGAAGGCTTCAACATCCTCCAGGGAAGGGCCTCCGCCGACCTGCCCGAAGCGGAACGGTTCGACCTGAACCTGGCCGACATCGCGGAAGTCTGGCGGCGGGGCAGTGTGGTCTCCTCCTGGTTGCTGGATCTCGCCGCGCAGGCGCTGGCCGACCATCCGGCCCTGGACGGCTTCACAGGGGAGGTGGCGGATAGCGGTGAAGGCCGCTGGGTCGTCGAGGCCGCGATCGAGGAAGCTGTGCCGGCGGACGTACTGGCCACCGCACTGTTTGCCCGCTTCCGATCGCGAGAACAGCACACCTTCGGTGAGAAGCTCCTGTCGGCGATGCGCTTGGGGTTCGGCGGCCATCTTGAACCAGACCGGAACGCTGAACTGATGGAGGGGGCTCCTGAAGCTCCGAGTGGAATCCCCCTCCGGTCGCAGACATGATCGGCACCCCGAAATAGACGCGCGGCAACCCGCCCCTCAACACCAGCAGGTCAGCGTCCGGGCGAGGGGACCGCGTCGGGGCCGTCCTGTGAAATGCGACCCATCGCGGCCAGGGCCAAGGTGGGAATCAAGACCCATTGCAGCAGTGGCGACAGTCCCGTGCCGATCAGGGGTAAGGTCGGCATGAGATCGGAGTAGGCCCAGGTGCCCTTTATTCCAGTGTTAAACCATTCACTGAAGATCGTGTAGATCAAGCCGCCGAACACAGTCGGTCCGGCTACTCTCAGACGACCCCGGAACGGCCAGTCCCGATCGCCGATCAAGGCCAGGCTGCCCATGAGGGTGGCGAGGGCGATCAGGAGATCGCCGGCGGTGCAATGCAGGACCGCGAACGCCAGTTCGCGGGGGCTGGCGGTCGACCAGATGGTGTAGAGCGGAAGCTGGATTATTTCCCAGGTCAGATGGCTGATCAGGGTGATCACGAGATAGGTCCGCAGGGCACCAAGCCACCCTGAGGGCCGGTGGAATGGAAGCGGGGCCTGCAGATACCTAGGCGGCCTCATACGACCCGCCCGCGATGGGTATAGCTTGAACCTGGCCGGATAGCGGTTCCGTCGATCCGCGGTGGCCGAGCTGGCAACGTCGACCCGGCGAGGCCACCTGTAGCGCGCTGGGTCGGTCGAAGATGTAGAAGCCCCGATTGACCAGAGCTTTCGGAAGGTCGTCCGGGCACAGCGCGTCGCGAGTGACATGTTGCTCAGGCATCGCAGGAGTGATGACCTCGGTCATGGAATTTCCGTTCTGGTGCAAGTGTTGAGGAGTCCGCCTGTTTCTCCCCGCCGACATTGATCTCGATCAATGCAGGGTGCCCCATCCAAGGTCAGGCATGGTCCATGCCCGGCTTGGAGGACGTTTTGCGTTTAATCGCGATTACAGGCGCAATGGCGCTGATGGGATGCACGGCCGGTCCGGCATATCGTGAAGCTCCGGGCACTGCCGAAGCCGCCCGATACTATCCGGAAGAAGTAGTGGACGAGGCCGCCGTGGCGCGAGGCAGGGCGCTCGTGGACAACCGCTGCGCGGCGTGTCACGCCGTCGGCCCGACGGGCGACAGTCCGCGCCCAACAGCTCCCCCGCTGCGTCACCTCGGTGTCCGCTATCCCGTGACGGACCTTCAGGAAGCCTTTGCCGAAGGCATAACCAACGGACATCGGGAGATGCCGCAAATCACCCTGGAGGGGGAAGAGATCGCGGATCTAATCGCCTACCTGCGCGATGTTCAGAACCATTCGCGGCCCTAGCAGACTTGCCAGTCCGTCGGCCTGCGCGTGCCGTCTGCTGATCCGGTTCCGCAACATTGCGTTCGACGGCAGTCAGGCTGCCGTGGGCTAGACCCCCTCCGCAAGAGCCGAACGCCAGCCCCGGTAACGGTTTCCTGAAGAACGGCAACGCTTCTGATCGTCTGACCGGGATGAAGTCAGTCACCCGGATCGATGCCAGGACGGCAGTCCAAAGGGATGCGACCCTCAAGACATGTTGAGTCTCCAGCTGAGAAGCGCGGCTGAAACCTCGAGAGAGGCCGTGCGGTCATGGCCGGGACGATCCGAATCCCAGACACGAGCGCAATGCCTCGAAGCGCCCCCCAGCCGTGGTTCTTCGGAGGCCTTTCTGTCCTGCCACAACACCTTGGTCGAGCCCGCCAGCGGCGGCGTCCGGCGTGACCGCCTGGACTGACGGTGGGGCCTCATCAGCCTCGGGTGGGCTCGCGCCGCCCTCGTTGTCCCATCTCGACAGGGCCGTTCGGCGAAGCCACGAGCGGTCGCGGGGGAGTGGTCGAGGATCAGTCATTACGGTCGGGGAAGCAATCCGCGGCGGTGTCGGTCGTGTGAGCCACACCAGCGGCGTCGAAAGCGGCGACGCCGAGGACAACCTCCTCAATCCTGTCGCCGTGGAGCGCGGAGACCTGATGTTGGGCGGCGTCATCGCCATCGGTCACGCCCGCGCCGAAGGTTCTCCCAGCGACGGGGGGCGTCAGCACGACGAGGGGCAACGGGCACTCGATCCGGAGGCGGCGCGGCAGATCGACCGCAGAGCCGACGGTCTTGCGGTTGATGGTGTCGGCAAACTCCATTGGGCCGGCTCCGGCGCGGCATGGGACCCAAACGGTCGCATCCAACCTTGAAGCAGAAGTGTAGTCATATCGTCGATCCACGACGTTGACATGGATCAATGTCCGATGGGCGTGTGCTTTGGGCCCGGTAACGTGCTGCCGTTGAGGAACGGGCCAGGTCATCTCGCACACGGCCGTCGCACCGGCGGCACCGACCCGCGACCGGCCCTTGCTCATGACCCGGTCGTGAACTCACACCGAACCATTGGACGGGCCTGGAAATCTTCCTGTATCGGCGCAGAGTTGTTACACGCCGCCCGGCCCTACCGATCCGGCGGCTTCTGTGCGGCGGCGAGGGCGGCTCGTAATGTCGTCGCTGACGCCAACAAGCCCCTGGTTTCCTCCGCACTGAGGTCGGGAGACAGGACACGCTCGACGCCGATGGCTCCGAGCACGCACGGCAAGCTCAGGCAAACATCGGTGATGCCATACTGGCCGGTCAGCAGCGTCGAGACGGGCAAGACGGCATGCTCGTCGCGCAGGATGGCTTCGCAGATACGCACGATCGCCGTCGAGATGCCAAAAGAAGTGTACCCCTTGCCCTGGACAATCCGGTAGCCGGCCTCCCGGACCTCCCTCGCGATCTGGAGCCGTTCCAGGTCCTGATCCGTCGCGCAGAACCGGTCGAGCGTCAGTCCTCCGACGCGAACGGTTGAAAAGGCCGCAACTTCGCTGTCTCCGTGTTCACCCAGAACCAGGCCGTCAATCGAACCGGGGGCGACACCGAGGCGGATCGCGAGGGTCTGCTGGAGCCGGGCCGTGTCGAGTAGGGAGCCTGTGCCGATGACCCGGTTGGCCGCGAGCCGGGAGCGGCGCAGCGCCAGAAGCGTCATCAGATCCACTGGATTGGCGGCGACGATGAGGATGCCGGAAAACCCAGCGTCGATCAGTTGGTCCACGCAGGAGGTGACGATCGCGGCGCTGCGGGACACCACCGACAACCGGCTTTCCGCCCCATGGGTCGCCGCGCCGGCAGTGAGAACTGCGATCTGAGCAGCGGCCGCGTCCTCATAGGTTCCGGCCCAGATGCGGGCGGGCCGGACAAGCGCGTTGGCGTCCGACAGGTCGGCCGCTTCCGCCGCCGCCAGGGTCGGGTCGCTGTCGATCAGCACGATCTCGCGACAGAGGGCCCTGAGCATCAGCGTATACGCGGCGGTGGCACCGACGTGGCCGGCACCGACGATAGCGACCCGCTTCTGTTCGACGCTCCCCATGGTTCAGGCCTGGGCGCGGATTTGAGGGGCGTGGGACGGGAAGGGCGAAGCAGGGAAGCGGTGGACGCTCGTGCCGCACAGCTTGCTGCCGAAACGGTGGTTGACGTCGCGATGATGGGCCGCATGCGCCCGCACCGCCATGGAAGCTCTAGACGCTTTGTTCTGGACACCAGCCCGGATCGACACGGAGACACGGGAGTTCGCGGTCCTTCTGACGAGCTTGTGACTTTTGCATCCCGTCGCGGAAAGCAGGCTGAGCCCGACGTTGACGTATTCAACGGTGGACGTTTGCGGCCGACCGTCCCGCCGGTGATCGGCAATTGGCATCAACTGTTCACGGACGAGCACCACGATGACCGTGTTCACGGCCCGATCGTTCATGAACGGGCAGATAGGCGTGATCGCATCAGTCGACATCTCGGGCGCTCCTTGAAGGCGTTGGATGTCACCTCGTGAAGTTGATCACCTTGATCTGCCTCAAGGGCGTCGGGTCACGGTTCGCCCTCCGCGAGCGCTCGCAGCAGATCAGGCCGTTCGACGAGAATATCAGTTTGCGACACCAGGCGGATCACCCCCTGGGTCTTGAGCCGGGTTATGGATCGGCTGACGGTTTCGATGGTCAGGCCGAGATAGTCGGCGATTTCGCCGCGGGTCATGGGCAATCGCACATGACCCGCTCCGGCCGGCCTGGACAGGTCGTGGTTCGGAAGATCGAGCAGGAAGGAGGCCAGCCGCTCGATCGCCGTCTTGCGCCCGAGCAGCAACATCTGGTTTTGGGCCGCGGCGAGTTCGTGGGATGTGCGGTTGAGCAGGGCGTGCTCCAGCGGCGGATCGTCCTGTACCAGAGCCCGGAACGCTGCCTTTCTGAACCGGCAGACCGATGAGGGTTCCATCGCTTCTGCGGTGAACACATAGGCGTCGCCGATCGCCAGACCGAGAAAGTCTCCCCGGAAAAGGAAGCCGATGATCTGGCGACGACCATTGGGAAGGCGCTTGAAGACCCGGACCGATCCCGAGGTGATATTAAAGATGTGGGGGGCTTCGTCGCCCTCACGGATGAGAACGGCACCGGCGTCAAGCAAGATCGGTTCGGCCAAGGCCTCGAGTCGCGCCAGGGACGCATCCGCCGTGCTGCCACAGACCCGCATCGCCACGGCACCGCAGCTCGGACAGGCCTGCTCCAGCCGTCGACCTGCGCAGCCCAATGGCAGCGAGAGCAAGGCCAGCAAGGGTATCTTCCTGGCACCCATGATGAAGGCGGGGACCCGATTTCAGTTTGGAGTTGAGTTGAATCAATGCGCCGTCGGTATGAGGGTTCCAAGTTCATGCCATGACAGCCGTGGTCGTAACCCCCCTAAGCCGCACTGCAATCGACGAAACCTTCACGCTCGCCCGGCTGGGATTTCCCGACCTGACCATGGCGGGCTGGCGGTCGATCACTCTGCACCATTTGGACCATCCGGCATCGACCGCCGGGATTCTTTTAGCCCGGGACGCGGCGCAGAGGCTGAAGGGGTTGCTGATCTATTCGTTATCGATCTGCATTGCGGCCGGCCCCTCGGTGCAGATCGAGCGTCTGATCAGTTTTGATGCCTCCAACCCACGGTCCGTCGCAGCCGCCCTGGTCGCAGAAGTGCTGAGGCTCGGTTCCAGCCATGGCTGTGACAGCATCAGCCTTGTTCGGCCTCTGGATTCGCCGGAAACTGCTTCAGCCATGGTTCTGGCTTCGGACACGGCGGTTCTGTGCCAGATGTTTTGAATCTCCATCGTCGAGCTCTCCGGAACGACGTCACGCGCCAGCAGCTATCCGGTGGCAACCTACTGCGGCGAGAGGGGGGCACCGGTGAGCGGCAAACGAATGCTGCAGCCGACACCGGAGGCGGCATAGGACGAAATCGCCGTTCCGCCATGGACTCCCAGGCTGCGAGCGATCAACTCGCTGCCAAACCCGCGTCTCGTCGGCGGGGCGACGAGGGGGCCGTTGCGTTCCTGCCAGGTCACATCAAGCAGAGGCGGCGCGCCTACCGGAACTTTCCAGTCCACGTTTAGCCGCCCGGCAGACGTCGAAAGCGCGCCATACTTCGCCGCGTTTGTCGCGAGTTCATGCAGGACCAGCGCCAGGGCGACAGCGCCCTGTCCGTCAAGACCGATGTCTGGTCCGGTGAGCGTAATCTTGCTGTCATCGTCGCGGTAGGGTGCTAATTCCGACTCCAGCAAAAGTCGAAAGCTCACTTCCGTCAACGAACCGCTGACCAGCGCATCGTTCGTCCTTGAGATGGCTTCGAAACGCCCCAGGACTGCCTCCTTGAATTCAATGACAGAGGCCGTCCGTCGGGCGCTCAGGGTCACGATCGAATTGACGACCGTCATTGTATTCCGTAGCCGATGCGCAACCTCGCTCGCTACTAATTGGCGGTGCCTCTCCGCTGTCTTTCTAGCGCTGACGTCCCGGATGACCACTGTGACGATGTGCTGTCCGCCGATCATCTGCCGCGAAAGCGTTGCTTCTATCGAGAGTTCTTCACCGTTCTTGCGTCGGCCCAGGACCTCGCGCCCTTCCCCCATGAATCTGCGCAATGGCGCGTTGGACGAACAGAAGCGGTTCACGTCTTCGCGGTGCCGATCATGAAAGCGCGTCGGGACCAGTGCATCGATCGAGCCACCCAGAACTTCGTCGCTGGTGTACCCAAATATCTCTTCGGCTGCTCTGTTGAACAGAATAATGCGACCGGTGTGATCGGTGCTCACGACGCCGTCGCCGATCAGTGACAGGATCGATTGAAAATCCGCACCGAAGGGAAACTCCGTCATGTCTTGCGCCTGCACAAGATGTTCATTCTGTTCCATACTGCTTTCATTCGCGCTAGTCCCCATGGAGTGAAAAGAACCCCCTGTCCAGTTGCGGATGAAAGACTGATCTGCTCCGCGGAAAACTCCAGCTTCGAGTGTTCCAGAGAATGGGAACGGATCCCTAAGGGCCGGGACTCAGGTCGCCGCTGGATGAAACCTCAGAGGCAGGTCAGCTCTTTTTTTGACGCTGCCCGCTCCCAAGGCCAACAACCGTCGAGCTCCACGTCGATGGAAAAACTGAGAAAGGTTCGGATTGTCACCAGCGCGGCGAGGACACCAACGTTGGTCAATGAGGGCTCGAGCACGAGCGAACGCAAGATATCGGCTGCTACCAAGAGCTCGAGCGCGACCAAGGTGCTGCGGCCAAGTTCACGTCGAAATGACGGGTAGTAGTCTATTGAGGCGTTGCGGAGGTATGCGAGAACTGACTTTGTGATGCTCCATACAAAACCTCCGCCGACCGTAAGCAGGGCGGCGAGCTCCAAGCCCGTAATGGTCCAGGTAACCAGCTTCTCGGTTATATCCGTGATCATAGGACGAAAGACGCCGAACCTGCCTCATCCTTACGGTCGTCGCATGGTGCGGTGGACAAAATCTAACATCCGCAATCGTAAAGCCCATGCTTTGGGCATGCTGACCGTCCCCTGCAAAAGCGGATGGTGTTAAGCGCGCACTGCGTTCGGCCTCGGCGGGGCTGATATAGCCCAGTGACGAATGCAGGCGACAGTGGTTGTAGAAGCCCTCGAAGTATCCGAACAGATCCCGCAGCGCATGGTCTCTGGTAGCGTAGACGCGGTATTGGACATGAGGGTGTGGAAGAAGCTCTCCATGGGCGGGTTGTCCAAGCAGTCGCCCGTGCGGCTCATAGGGACGGGGTGATGCTGGATCGGGCCCCGGCGGAGCGATTAGTTTCGGCGACATACTGGGCGGATCCCAAGGGCGGAGTCGTGGATCAGACCGAACGCGATCTGGGTTTGCGGGGTCTGGCGCATGGACCGGCCGACGATCTTGCGGGTGTGCATGTAGAGAATGGCGGCGAGGTAGGGCCAGCCATCGCCGGTTGGGATGTAGGTGAGGTCGGCGAGCCATATCTGATTGGGGCCGCCGCCTCGAAGTTGCGGGCCAGCCTGTCGGGCACGATAGGATAGCTGTGGCGGCTGTCGGTCGTCCTGGCCCGTCGCGGCAGGGCTGCCAGACCCCGAAGACCGGCCCGGCGCATCAGCCGCTCGACGCGGGATAGGCCGACCCGACGGCCATGCTGGCGCAGGGCGTCGTGGACGCAGGGCGAGGCGTAGCAGTCGCCGCACTCGGCATAGTTCAGGCGGTTGTCTTCGGTCAGGGTGCGGTTGGCGCTTGACCTCGGGCTCTCAGGCCGGCCGTGCCAAGCGTAGTAGCCGCTGGCCGACAGTCCGAGGACCGCGCACATCACGCCAACCGGTCAGACCTGGAGATGCCCTTCGACGAACCCGAACTTCATCGGGAGGTCGCTCCGACCCGAAGGGCGGCGAAGCCAAGATGAGTGCGGCTTTTTCTTAGGATGTCCCGCTCTATCCGTAACTGACCGTTCTCCCGCCGCAGCCGCGGCCAGATCCGACGGCGACGGCGACGGGGACGACGCCTGCGTTGTGGTGCACCGCGACGTCCCCGTCGCCTGCATCCCGAACTGCGTCATCCATCGACGCAGCACCGGCTCGTGTGGCCCCAGTTCCCTGGCCGCCGCTCCGGCGGTCGGCCCGCTGTTGGCGACCCGATCAACGACCTCCCGCTTGAACGATTCCGGAAACACCCGGCGTGGAAAAGTCATCAGACACGCCTCTTCAGTTCCGAAACGCTAGAATGGTGTCCACTGAAACGAGGGAGGATCAACTTGCGCGATCTTCACGAGCGTTCAAGGGGGTGACGTGTCATTTTGGAGCCGGTCCTCCGAGGTCGGCGACAAGTGCCTGGTCGAGACTGAGCTTGTGCGCTCGCCCGTGGAGCGTAAGAATCATCGGCTCGCCCGCTTGTAGAGTCGCGTGGAGACGATGGTCGGCCTGGCTGATGTTGATAGTCAGCTGCCGGCCTCGCCAATCCATACTGAAATCCAGGCTGGACCAGTTCCGCGGCAGGTGCGGTGCCAGGGCGACGCCGTCGCTTCGCAGCGACAGCCCCGCGAACCCAAAAACCGTCATCATCCACAAGCCGCCCTGGGCCGCGATATGAATGCCGCCGCCGATCGCCACCTTGGTGTCGGCTAAATCGATCGCTGCCGTCCTGTGGAAATAGTCCAGGGCCATCTCGGTATCGCCGAGACGGGCGGCGACCAGGCCGTGCATCGCTGTGCTCAGTGAACTGCCGTGACCGCAACGGGGCTCGTAGTACCGGAAGTTCGCCGCTCCCGTCTTGCCCGGGAATTCCTCAGGCAGAAGGGCCAAAAGGGCCACGACATCGGCCTGTTTGATGACCTGCGACCTCTGGGTCCTTTCCCGGCCAAGAACGACGTCCATCGGAACGGAGCGACCCGCATAGGCCGACAGGTCCACGTCCTCGAGATCGAAATAGCCCGTGAACTGCTCGAACAGACCCGTGTCCGAATCCAGACCGGTCGCCATGGCGTCCGCTACGCTGCGCCAATGTTCCAGTTCGACCTCGACCAGCCCGAGGCGGCCGGAGAGGGCGGCCCACTGATCCGGCCACCGCTCGCGCAGCAAGGCGGTGACTTCAAGCGCCCTGCGAATGTTCCTGCGGGCCATGACATTGGTGAAGGCATTGTCATCGATGGTCTCATGATACTCGTCCGGGCCGATGACGCCGCGAATATGGTGAAGGCCGTCCGCTTCGAGCTGGGCCCGGCTCGACCAGAAGCGACCGGTCTCAAGAAGGATTTCGGCACCGGCGGCGATCAGGAACTCATCGTCGCCTGTCGCCTGCCAATATTGCCAGACGGCATAGGCGACGTCAGCGCTGATATGCTGTTCCTGGGCGCCGGTGAGAATGTCGACGATCTGCCGGTCCGGACCGACGACCTGTTCGGGTGTCGTCTCCAGGCCGGTATCCGTGGATTCCCAGGCGTAAAAGGCCCCCCGCCAGCCCCGGTCAGCGGCCTTGGCCCTCGCACCGTCCAGGGTATGGAAGCGGAACATCAGCAGCGACCGGGCCGCCTCCGGCCAGGTCAGGATATAGAAGGGCAGCAGGAAGATTTCGGTGTCCCAGAATACATGCCCCCGGTAATCGGCTCCGGTCAGGGCCCGGGCACCGATCGAGACCCGCGGATCTTCCGGGTTGGCTGCGCTGTTCAGATGGTAGACCGCGAAGCGAAGCGCCTTTTGCGCGGTGCCGTCACCTTCCACCTTGACGTCGCTGCGCGACCAGCGGTTTGACCAGGCCGTTTCGTGTTTCTGGACAACGCTACGCCAGCTCTTTTCCCGAGCGCCGTCGAGATCATCCCGCGCACGCTCGCCGGGGTCCTGGTCGCGAGCGTCACTTCGAGACAGGGCGACGATCCGGTCAAAGCAGACGACCTGTCCCGGTCGCGTTTTCCAGGTCCAGGTCCATCTGAACGGGGCGAGTGAGGTCGGAGGAATATTCTGGCCGTCGATCCGCAGGGCAACAGCGGCGGCCATGGCGAGGCCTTTTCCAGAAAGATGGGTGCGCCACACGCCGAACTCGTTCTCAAGACGCTCGGACGTGAGATCGCTATCGAACCCGTCCATGGAGGCTTCGAGTGTGATTTCTGCCTCGCCTTTTTCGGTCTCCAGGTGAAGGAGTTGCAGACCAAGCGACCGCTGGTCCTGTGAGGCCAGTCGCAGCAGGCGCAGGCGGAGGCTCACGGCGGCCCCTTCCACCAGGCGACATTCGGTGAGCAACAGGCCTCGCCGCATATCGAGCGTCAACGGGTGTGACGGCCCGGGGCCAAAATGCTGGACAAGCTGTCCTCCCGGCAGGGAAACCCGGACCTGCACCCAGTCCGGCCCGGGGATCAGTTCCGGCACCGGGCGCTCGGTATCGCGCGTGTCGAACAGCCCGGCGACATAGGTGCTCGGCGGCGCGGTGCGCTGCTGTGATTGATTGATCGCTCGGGAGGCCCTGGTAGCGAGGAAACCGTTGCTGACGGTGAAGCGGGTTTCGCGATCGCTCTCCCGGAGCGCGTCGCAGCCGTCGTCAACAAGAACCCATGCACCGTCCGCCGTTGGCTCAAGCGCCTGTTCCATGGTGGCTGGGTCCTTCACGGTGTTCGAGCCTTGAGCCGGCCTTGCGCAAGTTCGACCAGCGCGATTTCGTCCAGGGTTTCAACCACCAGATGCGAACCTGCGGCCCGGAGCTGATCTGCGTCGCCCAGCCGAGCCACGCCGAGCGCCGTCATGTCGCCCGCGCGAGCGGCCTGAATGCCGGCCGGAGCGTCTTCGACAACCAGACACCGGGTCGGCGACACGCCGAGTTCGGCGGCCGCGATCAGGAACAGCTCCGGGTCCGGCTTGCCGTGTTTCACCTCTCGACCGGAGACATTGACTTGGAAGACATCGAGCAGGCTTTGGTCGGTGCTCAGGCGGATCGACCGCATCATTTCGGTGGCGTTCCTGGAGGATGAGGCGGCAGCCATGGACCAGCCGAGCGCGGCGACCCTCTCGATGAAACGCAAGGCGTCCGGGAAGGCTGCGATCGCGTCGGTCCGCATCAGCTCTTCAAGCCGCGCCTGTTTGCGTTCGGCATAGGCACCGGCGTGGCGCACGGCATTGTTCACACCCAGGGCCTCAAGCGCCGCTCGAGCACCGTCGAGTCGTGGCTTGCCCGCGATCTGGGACTGATACATCGCCGTCGTGAAGCGCTCTGTTTCGGCTAAGCCGGCAAGCGCCTCACGCCACGCGCGTTCATGAGGCGATGCGAGCAGGACGCCATCGACGTCGAAGATGGCCGCGGTCAACACCCGCGACGATCCATCCACGATGTCGTGTCTTTGATCGTATGCGTCGGACATTCCGTCTCATCCATCATTGCAGACTTGCATGCGTCGGCGCAGCCACGCCTTGATGTGCATCAAGGCGTGGCTGCTTCATCTCCTGTTCTGTGAACTCACAGAAGATGAAGTCGCCATGACCAGACCAAGCCGGGTCGCCGTGAACGGATACGGCGTCATCGGCAAACGGGTCACTGATGCGGTCCGGGCCCAGAAGGACAGGGCCCTGGTGGGGGGGCGCTGACGTCGCGACGGACTGGCGCACTCATGGGCGCTGTCAGTTCAACGCTAACTTGTCTCCACCGGGCACAATTAGGGCAGGGAGCTCATCGTCAGGCCGCGAGCGTGTTCCATTCGGCAAAGGTGGCCGTGCTTCGGGCTTTGAAATCGTCTCGGCTGATGAGGTGGCGGTCCTGGTTGAAGTGGTTGTAGAAGGCGTCGTGGACGGAGCTGAACTTTGCAGCGGTTTCATCCGCCGGAAGCGGAGCATGGCCCGTTCTCGTCGTCGAAACGGCAGATGTGAGTTCTCTGCCCTGTTGCTGAGCCGACGGCCGAGCACCTGCTTTTCAGCGTTGCCCAGCGGCTTCATCGCGACCTTGTATGAGCGCAGCCTGTCGATGACGACGACCTTGGGTCGGCCGTGACGTTTCATGGCTTTCTTGATGAATTTCAGCGCTGCGGGTTTGTCTCTGGTCCGCGTGACAAAGGATTCCATCACCTCGTCCTCGCGATCCACGTTTCGCAGCGACTGCGGGTACTTCACGTACATCAGCACCATGAGGCGGATCACCTCGGGCGAACTGTCAAACCAGCGGAACGAGTTGGTCAATTTGGCCATGCCATGAGCCTGGCGCGAGCCGTCTTACCGGGCGGATAAAGTTTGGGCTGACAGGGCCGACCGCGGCAATCGCTGACGAACTGATGGGCGCGCGCCAGAGCAGAAAACGGACCCGCCACTAACCCGAAGGCCGGCGGCGGGCGCTGGCCTCAGTGCTGTTGGGCCGGTTCGGCCGCGGCGGCTGGGGCCGGGTGGTTCGCATCGTGGTCCATACCCGCCATACCGTCGGCACAGGCCGCCATCATGGCCTCGTGCTTCGCCTTCATCGCCGCATGCTCTTCGCTCGACATGTTGGAATGGTCCATGCCGGCCATCATGGTCTGATGTCGTTCCATCATCGCGGCTCGCTGCTCGGGGGTCATGGCCGAATGATCCATGCCCGCCATGCCTGCCATACCGGCTCCATCGGTCGAGGCCGCGCCATGGGTGGCCATCATGGTTTGACGACGTTCCATCATCGCGGCCCGCTGCTCGGGGGTCATGGACGAATGATCCATACCCGCCATGCCTGCCATACCGGCTCCATCGGCCGAGGCCGCGCCATGGGTGGCCATCATGGTCTGATGTCGTTCCATCATCGCGGCCCGTTGCTCGCTCGTCATGGACGAATGATCCATGCCGGCCATGCTGTGACAGGCCGACATGTTCGTCGCCGGCGGTTCAGGTGCCGTCTGGGCCGCTGCGGCGTGGGCGGCATGGGCGTTGGCCGCCGGAGGCGCGGTCTGGGCGGCCACGGGACCGGACGCCAGCGCAGCCAGCAGACCGGCGATGGCGAGCGACGAAATTCGGGTTCTGGTCATGAGGTGTCTCCAATGATCACCGCCGGATGGCCATGCCATCGGGCACGGTTTCGACCGATCAGTTTTCTCTAGATTCTACGCACCGCCGGCCGTCTGCCCCCAAGGATAGCCGGCACTGCGGCCGCATGCCGCAGTGCCGGTGCAAATGATCTGTTATCCCTTCAGCCGCCAGGTTGCGCCGCCGGGGCTGTCCATCGCCACCACGTTCAGGGCGTTGAGCCTGTCGCCGAACGGCTTGCCGAGCGACTAAAGTTTGGGCTGACAGGACCTCCAGGGACGACTAAGCCGATCCAGAAACTGCTTGCATCAATTAGAGAACCTACATCAGCATCACGAGGCGGATCACCTCGGGCGAACTGTCAAACCAGCGGAACGGGTTGGTCGATTTTGCCATGCCATAAGCCTGACGCGGAACGGCTTACCGGGCAGATAAAGCTTGGGCTGGCAGAGCCATCACAATCGTTCAGGTCATAGGTTCCCGATTCCGTGTCACATGACCAACAGATCGAGCCGTTGAAGTTTCCCGACCGGTGCGGCATATGCGTGGGGAAGCGGTTGTTGAATGATTAGCGCGGTGTAGGGTCTTTCATGACTGACTAAATCTTCTCGACCCGGCTATTTCCTTGGCGGATGTCGTGGATGTGCTGGCCCGTGTCACACTGACAGTCTAGGTAACCGTGCTCCGGACAGGTCAGGCAGACATCCTCCAGGCGAGTCTTGAGCGCCCGGCGGGCGCGGTGGAGTTTGACATTGACGTTGTTCAAGTTGAGTCCAACGCTCACGGCGACCTGATCGCGCGGCTCACCAAGCAGATCGATGCGCCAAATAAGGTCGCTATAATCCGCCTTGATCGTCGGCAGGAGTCGATAGAGACAGTGGCAAACGGCCGCGTCAATTTCGTCGTCGGGTTCGCCGACAAAATCTTCCATCTCACTGGGTTCGCGGAGCGTTTCTTTGCGGCGCGAAGTCCGACGATAATGGTCAATGAGCGTGGTGGCTAGAACCCGGCTCAACCAGCCACGCAAGGACTGGATGTCTCGCAGGTCGCCGGCGCGCCTCAGCGCACGCTCCATGAAGTCCTGCAGAACTTCCTCGGCGTCCGCTTGATTGCTGACGCGCCGGCGCAGGAACATCAGAAAAGCGCGATGGCATTCGACCAATTCTTGTCGCACAGCGGCGTCGGTGACATTGGCCACATCTTTGGCGTCCTCCAACGAAGAATCTGACTCGTCACTCGGCATTGTCTTCCACAATTCTCGTGCCACCTGCACACTGACGCACTGCCAAGCTTACTGGTGCGCCCTTTCTCGCGAAAGGGGCAAACCTCCTCAATGGAAAAATCTTCGATCCTTTTGTCTAGCCAAAGGAACCAGGAAGGCCAGCGGCTTCCGGGCGGCGAGCAAGTTGCAGCGCGGTCTTAACTGCCGTCTCGAAATCTCGCTCCACTAGCGCCTGAGCAATGTGCGTTCGAAGGTGATCGGCCCAGCGGAATTCGCTAAAAAGGCCTGCGGACTTGCTAAATCCACCCCGGTGGCGGAGGACGCTGGCCAGGCTTCGAAAAGGATCATCACCAAGGTCCATCAAGCGTTCTGGCATGTGGCGGAAATCGCGCCGTTGGCCGTTGGCATCATAAGGTCGGCACCAACCAAGGTGATCCAGCCGTCGCCAAAAAGCAGCGTGAGGCAGGTGCTGCAGGTCCTCAACAATATGAACCGCTGCGACCGTTTCGCCCTGCTGTTGTCGGGCGCACAAACTATGGTGGCAGTCCAGGACATAGGCGCTGCCCTTGGGGCCGATCACTGCCGGGGCGCTCCTTGCCGCGGTTCCGAGGCCTCGCCGGCGCTTTTCGGCAACTTCGCGCCAGCCGACAGTCATTTGGGTCGGCCGAAGTAGCGCGAGGGGCCAAAGATATCGGTCCGCGCCGAGCCGCACGGGGCGCGCGAGCGAACTGGACAGCGCCAGCGACTCGGCTGGCTTTAGAGCACAGGATGGCACGAGCGCCGTCTTACTTGGCCAGCCCGTCGGGGTCGTGATAGTTCGAGATGACCATAGGATCGGCCGGCGGGCTGTCCTTTCCCTCGAACTCGAAGCGCGAGACCAAGTCGCGAATGAGCGCCACCCGTACGGCGCGCTTGTCATCGGCCCTGACGATGGTCCAGGGCGAGATAAGCGAATTGGTGCGGGCCAGCATGACGTCGCGCGCGGCGGTGTAGTCGTCCCATCGCTTGATCGCGACACGATCAATGTCGCTCTTCTTCCACTGGCTCAAGGGATCCTCCGCCCGCGCGCGTAGGCGTTGGCGTTCTTCATCCTTGGAGACGTCCAGATAGTATTTGATGAGTTTGACGCCGCAATGGTCGAGGAGGTTCTCGAACAACGGTGTGGTGATCAGGAATTCTTCGTATTCCTCGTCGGTGCAAAAACCCATGACGTGTTCGACGCCGGCGCGGTTGTACCAACTGCGGTTGAACAGGGCCATCTCGCCCGACACTGGCAGGTGCGCCACATATCTCTGGAAATACCAGGCGCGCCGCTCACGATCAGAAGGGGGATCGAGCGCAACCACCCGGGTTTCGCGAGGGCTGAGATGGCGGATGATCCGTTTGATCGCCCCATCCTTTCCTGAGGCGTCCCGGCCTTCCAGCACTACCAGCACCTTCAGGCCGTCCCGGATGATCTGGTTCTGCAGGCGGGTCAGCTGAATTTGAGCCGCCTTTAGGTCTGCCTTGTAGGTGGATTTTTCAGATACTTCCGTCTTCGTCTTCGTCTTCGTACTCATGGCAATGGGCCCCAATCGGTCATTTGGCTGGCACCAGCGCGCTGCCTGAAGGGTAAGACGCCTGCGAACCGGCAGGCTTACACTCGGTCGTCGGCTGGAGCGTAGGCCTTCTGTTGAGGGAGGCATGCTCGGGCTGCCCGTCGAGCCCGGAGCCACCTTAATCCTGCTCGTTTGGTGTCTCTTAGCGAGCCAACGTGTTGATGCGGCGAATCCTATAACTGACTGTTGCAGCAGCTTTCAGTCGTCTGCCTGCTTGATCCTCGGTACATTTGAACTGCCGCGCCAATGCCGATCGCATTGAACCTTCGAGGAGCGCTCGGTTAGCGTTCTGGCGTAGGCCGTCGAGGTCAATCATCCGAGCTCCGAGTGCTCGAGGTCGGGGTGGATCATCTGCTCCCCGGCCTCTAGCGCCGAGTGGAGGACGTTCTCAGGGGCAGGTCAGGTTCCCAAAGGACTGATCGTTTACAAGCTGTTCGAATACGGTCGGCGAATCCTCTTCAAAAAGAGGACGGGGTGTTCCTGTCGGACAGCCAACAATTGAGAGCCGAAAAGTCCACGGCATCGTAGGTTGCGAAATGGCCCAGGCCGCCTGAATGCCCAGGACCGTTTGCGACTCGCCCCGCGATTTCGCTCCAACGATTTTTGCATACCGCGACTGTAATGCACCGGTGAGTCCGCCGTCTGATTAGTGAAATCCCGTCGCCGATCCGACAGTCAAGGAGAGACCACCTGATGCTGAAAAGAGCCCTGCGCGCTGTTTTGCCAGATCGGGCTGCCTTCACTGTGCTGGCCCAGGTGCTGGAACGGGCGGTTCAATACGGTACGCTCGTCGTCGTCGATCCTTGGGATGGGCGCCATGTGTTCGGTACGGGCGAGGCACCCTTCGCGACCGTGCGGCTGACCAATCCCGACGAACCGGCCCGATTGCTCGCCAACCCCAGTCTTCGGACGGGCGAAGCTTATATGGACGGCGGCCTCCTCGTGCAGGAAGGCACGTTGCGCGACTTTCTCCTTATCGCGGTCGCCGCGGCCGAGACATTGACCAAAGAGGCTCAGACGGTTCGCGCTTTCGCCGCGCCGGTCCAGAAGCTTCAGCGCCGCAATCCGGTCGAGCGCGCGCGCGTCAATGTCGCTCATCACTACGACCTGTCGAAAGAGCTCTACAAACTCTTCCTCGACGACGACCTTCAGTATTCCTGCGCCTATTTCCAGACTGGCGATGAAACCCTCGACGAGGCGCAGTTCAAGAAGAAGCGGCACATCGCTGCGAAGCTCTGCCTCGAACCTGGTGCTCGCGTTCTCGACATCGGTTCGGGATGGGGAGGGCTCGCGCTCGACCTTGCGCGGCGTCATGGGGTCGAGGTCGATGGACTCACCCTGTCGCAGGAGCAACTGGCTGTTGCGCAAGAGCGCGTACACGACGAGGGAATGGATGATCGCGTGCGATTTCACCTGCAAGACTATCGACATTCTTCAGGCACTTTTGATCGAATTGTCTCCGTCGGCATGTTCGAACATGTCGGGGAACCGCATTTCAGCGAATTTTTCGACGTGATCCGTTGCCGGCTCGCGCCGGATGGCTTGGCCGTGATCCACGCGATCGGCCACCGCAATCCACCGGGCGACGCCGACCCCTGGCTCGACAAGTACATTTTCCCGGGCGGCTATTGCCCATCGCTGTCTGAGGTATTGGCCAGTGTTGAGAAGAGCGATCTGTGGGTGACTGACGTGGAGATTCTGCGGCTGCATTATGCCGAGACCCTGCAGCGCTGGTCCGAACGCTTCCAGGCCCGGCGCGCACAAGCCGCCGCCCTCTATGACGAGCGGTTTTGCCGGATGTGGGAATATTATCTCGCCGTCTGCGAAGCTGCGTTCCGCGTCGGTGGCCTAATGGTGTTCCAGATTCAGTTGGCGCGGCGAGTGTCCGCCGCTCCCCTTACACGAGACTATATGTTTGATGCGGAGCAATTCCACACCTCCAAATCAACTGGCCAAAAAACCAATACTGCCCCATCCAGCGCCACCTTGAAGCAAGTCGATCCATGAGGGCACTTGAACAGATCCGAGTAAGCGTCATCGAATTCGACGTGTTTCGCAAATATGTAGTATACACTATAGCGCCCCCAAGGGAGGCGCTCCGGAAAGACTTTGCGAACTTGAGCGCTGAATTGCGACTTAAGATGACCGCAGTCAGAATCCGCAGATCTCTAGCCATGATGTGGTGTCTTCGATCATATGCGTCGGACATCCCGTCCCATCCGACATCGTTCCAGACTTTCATGCGCTGGCGCGGCTACGCCTTGATGTGCATCAATGCGCGGCCGGTTCGTCGCCTGTTTTGTGATCGAACTGGAGAGGTGTTGCCATGACCAGACCAACCCGGGTCGCCGTGAATGGATACGGCGTAATCGGCAAACGGGTCGCCGATGCGGTCCGGGCCCAGAAGGACATGACCCTGGTGGGGGTCGCAGACGTCACGACCGACTGGCGCACCCGTGTCCTTCAGGATTCGGGCGTGCCGCTGTTCGCCGCCACAGCCCAGGCGCTGGATGAGCTCCACGTGGCGGGCGCGCCGACTGCCGGCCGCCTGGACGATCTGTTGGACGAGGTCGATGTCATCGTCGACTGCACCCCCAAGCGGGTGGCGGCCGAAAACGTCCCGCTCTACCGGAGCCGGGGACTGAAGTTCGTCCTGCAGGGCGGAGAGAAGCACGCGGTCACCGGCCATTCCTTCGTCGCGGAGGCCAATTTCGAGACGGCGGTCGGGCGCCAGTCGACCCGGGTGGTCTCCTGCAACACCACAGCGACGGTGCGGACGCTGGGTGCCCTCAAGCGCGCGGGATTGCTCCTCCGGGCCCGCGGCGTCCTGCTTCGACGCGCGACTGATCCGTGGGAAAGCCACCTGGGCGGCATCATGAATACCCTCGTTCCGGAGCCCGAAATCCCCAGTCACCAGGGCCCCGACGCCCAGACCGTCGATCCGGACCTTGATGTGGTGACTATGGCCGTCAAGGTTCCGGAGACGATCGCCCATCTGCACTACTGGTCGATCCAGATGACCCGACCGGCGGACAAGGAAGAAGTGCTGGATGCCCTGCGATCTTCGTCCCGCATTCTGCTGATGAAGGACGAGTACGGTCTGGACGCCCTCAACGCCGTCAAGGAGTTGATGGGGGATCGGGGCCGATCTCGCAGCGACCTCTATGAGGTGGCGCTCTGGGCCGACATGCTCAAGGTACAGGGCGATGAACTCTTCTACGCCTATATGGTCGACAATCAGGCGATCGTGGTGCCGGAAACGATCGACGCCATAAGGGCGCTCGACGGTCGCGAGACATCGGGCCGCCTTTCAATCGCCGCAACAGATCTGGCCATGGGCATCGAAGGCGGCCTGTTCGCCGAGGCCGGGGCCCGGACAAACTAGAAGCCTGCCCCAGGTTGGACGTAACGATCCCTGGGCCGTGACGTCCAAGGAAAGGCGCACAGACAATTGCTCGGGGCATCCTTCGGATGCTCCGTCACCGGACGGAACTCAGTCATGACCACCCGCACCCTCGACGTCGGCAATCTGTTCTCGGTCCTCGGGGCGGCAGGGATCGAGCGACAACTGGGCCGTATCGACGGGGTCGGCCGTGTGTCGGTGAACCCGGTTTCCGGCTCCACGACGGTCGCCTACGACGCCTCCAGGACCAGCCTGTCCGCGATCAGGACCGCCATCGAGGCATGCGGCTTTCACTGCGACGGCGAATCCCTGCCCAAACATGTCTGCCAGGACCACCCCGCGCCGGCCAAGGGCGGCCCGGAGCGTGTCGGGCCCGCGACTGCCGACGCGCATGGGGGTCATGGGGGGAGCACAACCTCTGCCGCCAAGCAGGCGACGACGAAGGGGAAGGACGCGGCCCAGGGCAAGGCGCAGAAAGACGCCATGGCCCACGAAATGGGCCACGGGTCCGGCAAGGACATGCAGTCGATGGTGCGCGACATGCGCAACCGGTTCTGGATCGCGCTGGGGTTCAGCGTGCCCATCTTCGTTTTCTCGCCGATGGGCATGGACTTCATCCGGATTCCGCCGCCGTTCGGCCTCAGGCTGGACCTCGTCCTGTTTATCCTGGCCAGCGGTGCCATCCTCTATCCAGTCTGGCCCTTCGTGGTCGCGGCCTGGCGATCGTTGCGGAACGGCGTCGCCAACATGGCGGTGCTCGTCGTCCTGAGCGTGGGCACGGGCTATTTCTTTAGCGTCGGCTCCACCTTCATCTACGGCGGCCAGCAGTTCTATGAGGCGTCAGCCATCCTGCTGGTCTTCATCCTGCTCGGTCACTGGCTCGAGATGCGCGCTCGGGCAGGGGCCTCCGAGGCCATCCGCGCCCTGATGGACCTGACACCGCCGATGGCGACCGTCCTGCGCGACGGCAAGGAACTGGAAGTGCCGACCGCCGAGGTCGTGTCCGGCGATACGGTGGTGATCCGCCCGGGAAACAAGATTCCGGTCGATGGAACGGTGCTTGAAGGCGCCTCGCTGGTCGATGAATCGATGCTGACCGGCGAGTCCATGCCAGTGGAGAAGTCCGTTGGTGACACTGTCATCGGCGCGACGATCAACAAGAGCGGTACGTTCCAGTATAGCGCCACCAAGGTCGGCGCGGACACCGCTCTGGCCCAGATCGTCAAGCTGGTTCAGGAAGCCCAGAACTCCAAGGCGCCGTCGCAACTGCTGGCCGATCGGGCGGCGCAATGGCTGGTCTGGGCCGCGATCCTGTTTGGACTGCTGACCTTCGTGGTCTGGTTCTGGGTCATCGGCCAGCCCCTGCTGTTCGCCGTCAGCCTGACCATTACCGTCTTCGTCATCGCCTGTCCCGACGCGCTGGGCCTGGCGACACCCATGGCGATCATGGTCGGCACCGGCCTCGGCGCCCGGAACGGCATTCTGTTCAAGAATGCATCGGCGCTGGAGGAGGCCACCAAGCTGGACGTCATCATCTTCGACAAAACCGGCACGCTGACGATGGGACAGCCCGAGGTGGTCGATCTGGTTACGGCCCCGGGCGCGACTGAAGACCAGCTGTTGGCCGCGGCCGCGGCCGTGGAGGCCGGATCGGATCATCCGCTGGCCCAAGCGATCCTGCGCCGGGCCGCCGAGGTAAAGGCGCCCAAGGCGACCGACTTCACCAACATCGAAGGAAAGGGTGCCCAGGCAAAGGTCGGCGGCAAGATGGCGTTGCTCGGCAACAAGCGGTTGATGACCGAGAACAGGATCGACCTCGGCGATCTCGGCGCGAAGTCCCAAGCCTTGCAGGGCGCGGGCCGGACCGTCGTTCATCTCGCTGTGGGTGGTAAACTGGTGGGTCTCATCGCCATCGCCGACGCGGTGAGGCCGACGGCGATCGAGGCCGTCAAGGCGCTGCGCGCGCGCGGCGTGGAGGTGATCATGTTGACCGGGGACAACCAGGGTACGGCCGAACGGATCGCCAAGGGGCTCGGTATCGACCGCGTGTTCGCCGATGTCCTGCCCGGCGACAAGGCGAGCAAGGTCAAGGAACTTCAGGCGCAAGGCAAGAAGGTCGGGATGGTCGGTGACGGCGTCAACGACGCCCCGGCCCTGACCCAGGCCGACGTCGGCTTCGCCATCGGCGCAGGCACCGATGTCGCCATGGAGAGTGCTGACATCGTGCTGATGAAGAGCGACCCGTTCGACGTCGTGGGTGCCATCGAACTGTCGCGGGCCACGCTCAGGAAGATGCATCAGAACCTGTGGTGGGCGGTCGGCTACAATGTCATCGCCTTCCCGCTGGCCGCCGGCGTCCTCTATCCCTTCCTGCTCGGCCCCAGCATTGCCGCCATCGCCATGTCCGGAAGTTCGGCGCTTGTGGCGATCAACGCCTTGATGTTGAAGCGGACCAAGCTGACCGGCATCCACCGCCCGGGCGAGGCTCCCGCAGCCTCCACGTCTGCGACGGCGGGGGCGACGGCGGCCGCATGAAAGACCTCGCTCCGTCGGGCATACCGACCGCGACGATGGCCGTCCTCATGGCAGCGGTCTTTACCGTGTCTATGGGCTTCGGCGTTCTTCTTCCGCTGCTGCCGTTCATCATCGAGCGGCTGCTGGGCGCCGGGGCGGAGGCCGGGGAGATCTCCCGGTCAACCGGCTTGTTGACCGGCCTCTACATGCTGTCTCTGTTTCTCTTCGCGTCGATGTGGGGCCGCCTGTCCGACAGATATGGTCGCCGGGTGATCCTGCTGACCGGGCTTGTGGGTTTCGGCGCCACCATGCTGGTCTTCGCCTTCGTTGAGAGCCTCGTCGCCGTTTACGCGGAACGGGTGCTAAGCGGTCTGTTCGCGGCGGCGGTTACACCGGTTGCGTTGGCCACCATCGGCGATCTGGCGGCGACCGAGGAGGCGCGGGCGCGCCGCCTGACATTCGTCAGCCTGTCGGGCATCTCGGGATTCCTGCTGGGGCCAATGCTGGGCGTGTTCATCGCTAGCGCTGCCGCGGACCTGGTCTCGAGTAGCGATCCGATGGGGTCGCTGGCGTTTCCGCTGGGCGCGACCGCCGTTCTCGCCTTTGCCGTGGCCAGCGCCGCCGTCTTCGTCTTGCCGCGAACCCGGCACCGGGAACAGGCGAGCAGGCCTGACCCGACCGCGGCGCCTGCAAGTCGCTGGCTGATTCCCAAACTGCTGATTCTGGCGTTCATCGTCGCCGCCGGGGTTGGGGTATTCGAGGTCGGTCTGTCGCTTCGAGGCAAACAGGAACTGGGCATGAGCACGACCCAGATCGCTCTTATGTTCACGGAGTGCAGCGTGGTGATGATCGTGGTGCAAGCCATGGTGTTCTCGCCCTGGGTCAGACCTTCAACCACCCGTTGGATGATCGCGCCGGCCCTGGTCGTCCTGACGATCGGGCTGCTTTTGCTGCCTCATGCCGCCAACTTCAGCTGGATGCTCGCGGTGATTGGGGCGGTCGCGGCAAGCGCCGGCATACTGACGCCGATCCTGGTCTACTGGATATCCAGCCGGGCCGGCAGGGCGCAGGGGGCCCAACTCGGCCGGCAAACCGCCGCGGCAAGCCTGGGGGCGGCCGTCGGTTCGGCCGCGGGAGGCCTGTTATACGATGTCGCCTGGTTGCCCGGTGCGTCGTTCGTCATCATGTCGACATTGACCGGGATTGGCGTCGTGCTCAGCCTCGGCCTGCCCCGGATGCTAGGCCCACCCTGTCCCCGTTCGACCGCAAGCGCGCTTTGACAGCTGAACTGAACCAAGCACGCCGGTGTTCGTTGAACAGAAGCCGCCGCGATCCGGACGTCACGTCCTGTTGGCAGGTGGCGCGATCCAAAGGATCCACCTCCATGTTTAAAGTCACTCAACGCTCGGTCAGGCGGCCTGCGGTCGCCTTGTCGATTCTTTCCCTCCTCGGTGCCGCCGGGTGCGCCGCCACCGCCGCGGACTCCGGAACGGCGATGCCGGATCGGCCGATGGCCGGGATGAGCATGCCACACGCCGGCGACGGTCACGGCATGATGGGCCAGGATCATGCCATGCCCCCGGGGATGAACATGCCCCGGACGGCCTTCTCTGAGGCTGAGATGGGCATGCACCGCGCCATGATGATGGCGACCGATGTGAACATCCAACGGATCTGGGCGCGCAAGATGATCGCCCACCACCAGGGCGGCATCGCGATGTCGCGGGCTCTTCTGGCGAGCGATGCGACAGATGTGGAAGCCCGCCGTATGGCGCAGGCCGTCATTGACGCACAGACACGGGAAGTCGCGGAACTGGAATCCTGGCTTGAGCGCCATCCGGGTTGATTGTTCGCGGGCGGGACGGCGGAGCCGCGATGCGCGCCGTCCGTCGCCGTCCGACGTTCCTGACAATCTGTAAACTCGGGCGGAGGGGACTGATTATGTCCAACTCTCAGCCAGCCACGTATCCCACTTTGGCAGAAGTGCACGGAGACCGTTGGCCGCATGTCACGCCCGCCCGTGACTCATGGGTGTTCGCGACCGTCACGATTCATTTTGCGGGTCGTCACTCTGTGAGGATGTAAGCGATCCCCTGGGAGGGCGTCATATCGGGAGCGGGCGGGATGGCCGCCTGTTTGTGGCAGGGCGTGATGATGTCGGACACCAGGGACGATATGTGGAAATCCGGGTATGGGCCGCTGACGCGACGTGCTGAAACCGTCGCCCGGGTCGAAGACATGGCGCAGCGCCTCGTCCGCCGCGGCCTCTGGCATGACGAGGAGTCGGTTTATCGCTTGGTGGCCGCCGCCGATCGGTTAGCGAGCGCCGGCATGTGGCTTGTGGCACACATGACCTATGCACGCCGGGTCGACCTGTCGGGAGCCCCCTTGCCGTCGGAGGCTTTCAAGGATCCTCCGGAGGGGCATACCGGCGGATCACTGAACATGGTCACCGCCTTCGTCGGCTATCTGCTGGCGAACACCCTGTCCGGGACCACGCGGTCGTGGATCATGGGCCAGGGGCACTGCGTGGCCGCCATTGAGGCGGTCAATGCCCTCACCGGCGATGTGTCACCGCGGCAGAAGGGTCGTTACAGCCGTTCGGACGCCGGCCTGTCCCAGCTCGTTTCGGACTTCTACAGCTATGCCATAGGAGCCGACGGTCGACCCGCCACGCCGCTCGGCAGCCACGCCGGGCCGGACACCGCCGGGGCCATCTCGGAGGGCGGCTACCTCGGGTTCGCCGAGCTCGAATACGTCCACATCCCGCTGCCCGGCGAGAGTCTGGTCGCCTTTCTCAGCGACGGTGCTTTCGAGGAGCAGCGTGGGTCAGACTGGTCGCCGCGCTGGTGGCGGGCGGAGGACAGCGGTCTGGCGACGCCGATCATGATCCTCAACGGGCGCCGCATCGAGGAACGCACGGAGATCGCCCAGGACGGCGGCGCGTGCTGGCTCGAACGGCACCTGCGGCTGAACGGTTTCGACCCGGTCCAGATCGACGGACACGATCCAGCCGCGGTGGCGTGGGCCATCCTCGACTCCGAAGAGCGGATGACGCGCTTCAAGGCGGATCCGGACCGGGTCTATCCAGCGCCGTTGCCCTATGTGATCGCCCGGGCGGTCAAGGGGTTCGGCTTTCCCGGGGCCGGTACGAACCGGGCGCATAACCTGCCGCTGGAGGGCGACCCCCGAACCAGCGAGCAGGCGCGGGCCGCGTTCAACGCGGCGGCGGCGGCGCTGTTCGTGCAGGAAAGCGAACTCGACGCCGCCCTTGGGGCTCTCACAACCCACAGTCTGCAGCGCCGCCCTTTGGAAAGCAGCCATCCGGCCGCGCGGCGGGTGCCGCCAGCGCCCATGAGGCCCGTTCCGGATTGGTCGGACGGGCCGAGGCCGCCGATGGAGGCGATCGACAACTGGTTCGTGGAACTCGTCGACGCCAACCCGGACCTGCGCGTGCGCCTGGGCAATCCCGACGAGCTTCGAAGCAACGGCATGGGGCGCACGCTAGACCGGCTTCGCCACAGGGTGAACCGACCCGAAGCCGGCGTCGCCGAGGCGATCGACGGGTCCGTGATCACCGCTCTCAATGAAGAGGCGGTCGCGGGTGCCGCGCTTGGTAACAAGGGCGGTCTCAATCTCATCGTGAGCTACGAAGCGTTTGCCGTGAAAATGCTGGGTCTTCTGCGCCAGGAGATCATTTTCGCACGCCATCAGCGCGAGGGCGGCCAGGTTCCGGAATGGATCGCCGTCCCGCTCCTGGCCACATCCCACACCTGGGAGAATGGCAAGAACGAACAGTCGCACCAGGATCCCACGCTTGCCGAAGCCCTGTTCGGAGAGATGTCGGACACCGCCCGGGTGCTGTTCCCTGTCGACGCCAACAGCGCCGTTGCCGCGCTTAGCGGGGTCTACAGTCGGCGCGGCGAGGTCGCCTGTCTGATCACGCCCAAACGGCTTTTGCCCCAGGCATTCAGCGGGGAGGGGGCTCTGGATCTTTGGGAACGCGGCGCAGCCCTGATCGAGGGGGATCTCGACAGTGCCGAAATTCAGATCGTTGCGGTCGGCGCCTACCAGGCGCGAGAGGCGCTGGCGGCAGCTGCGCGACTCAATCAGAACGGTCGCCGCGCCTGTGTCACGGTCCTGCTCGAGCCCGGACGGTTCCGGGCCCCGAGGGACGAGATCGAAGCTGCGCATGCAGCCTCGGACGAGGAACTCGAAGCACTCTTTCCCCGGCGTCTTCCCCGTCTGATCCTCACCCACACCCGCCCGGAACCGATGCTTGGCCTGTTGCGCCGCCTCGACGGAGGGCCGGAATGCACCCGGGCGCTCGGCTATCTGAGCCGCGGCGGAACGCTCGACACGGCCGGCCTGCTATTCGCCAACCGCTGCACCTGGGCGCACGCGGTCGCCGCTGCGGCTGAACTGCTGGGCATTGACCAGCACGAGGTCCTCACGCTCGAGGAGGCCGCTGCCGTGGCCGGCAAGGCTCATCCCCGCATCCTGCAACCCGCATGACATACCAAGGAGCAACATCGTGATCACCTTCACAAGTCTCGGCGGCGCAGGCACAGTCACCGGTTCCAAGCATCTGCTGGAATCGGATGGCCGCCGTATCCTCGTCGATTGCGGTCTCTTTCAGGGTCTGAAGAAGCTCCGCGAGCAGAACTGGGATCCGTTCCCGATCAAGCCCTCCAGCATCGACGCCGTCGTCCTCACCCACGCCCACCTTGACCATTCGGGCTATTTGCCGAAATTGGTCAAGGACGGTTTTCGGGGACCGATCCTGGCCAGCGCGGCGACGCGGGACGTCGCCGAGATCATCCTGCGGGACAGCGGTCATATCCAGGAAAAGGACGCCGAGAACGCCAACCGGTATGGCTATGCAAAGCACAAGCCTGCGCTACCCCTCTATGGCGTGCACGATGCAGAGCGCGCCGTGGAGCGTTTCTCTTCCACGGCCTTCCAGCAAGAGGTCCGTTTGCCGGGCGGTGCCACCCTCATGCTGCGTCGGGCCGGGCACATTCTCGGGGCCGCGACGGCCGAGGTGACCTGGAACGGAACGAGGATTCTGTTCTCCGGGGATCTCGGCCGGTACGGCGACGCCACCATGGTCGATCCGGAGCCGGTGACGGAGGCGGACTACGTCGTGGTCGAGTCGACCTACGGGGACCGCCTCCACGATCCGCACGACCCCACTCAGGCCCTGGGAGACGTCATCGAGCGAACCACCGCGCGGGGCGGCACAGTTGTCATCCCGACCTTCGCCGTCGGTCGCGCCCAGTCGCTGCTGTACCATCTCTGGCAACTGAAGGAGGCGGGCCGCATCGGCCTGGTGCCGATCTACATGGACAGCCCCATGGCGATCAACGCGACCGACCTCCTCTGCGCGCACCTGGGGGATCATCGCATGCCACGCGACGTCTGCGAGGCCGTGTGCGGGATCGCGACCTATGTGCGGGATGTCGAGGCGTCGAAGAAGATCACCGTCAGTCCCATGCCGAAAGTGATCCTGGCGGCCAGCGGGATGGCGACGGGCGGCCGGGTGTTGCACCACATCAAGGCCTTCGGTCCGGATCGCCGCAACACCATACTCTTCTCAGGCTACCAGGCGGCCGGCACCCGCGGTCGGTCGATGGTCGAAGGTGCCAAGGACGTGAAAATCCATGGCCAGTGGGTTCCGATCAACGCGGAGGTGGCTACCCTGCCGATGCTTTCGGCCCACGCTGATTACGAGGAAATCCTGCGCTGGCTGGCCGGGATCAAGCGGCCGCCACGCAAGACTTTCATCGTCCATGGCGAGCCCCATGCGTCCGACGCCTTGCGGGTCCGGATCCAGGACCGGCTCGGATGGGATTGCGTTATCCCCGAGATGATGGAGCGTCACGAACTGTGAGCGACATGGTCAAAACCGCCCCCGAGACGGCAGCGCCCTTGAAGGCGCGCCGCTTCGGCCTCCATGCCCAGCGCGAATCGATCGTACTGATGCATCGGGATTGCCCCGCCTGCCGCTCGGAGGGTTTGTCGGCCCGGTCGCAGGTCGTGCTGAAGTCAGGTGACCGTGAGGTCTATGCTACCCTCTACCAGATGGACGGCGAGGTGGTCGCTCCGGACGAGGCCGCGCTCTCTGAGGAAGCCTGGCGAGCGTTGGGGGTAAAGACCGGTGACCCGGTCACCGTGCGGCACGCGCCGGCGATCGAATCCATGTCCAGCGTGCGACGTCGCATCTATGGCGCCAGGCTGGATGACACAGCGATAGACGGCATCATCCGGGACGTTGCCGCGGGCCAGTACACCCCCATCCATCTCGCCGCCTTTCTCACCGCGACTTCGGTCCTGCCGCTGGATGACGCCGAGACCGTAGCCCTCACACGCGCCATGGTCGGGGCGGGAGAGCAGCTCGACTGGGCGTCCGACGTCGTCATGGACAAGCACTGCGTCGGCGGACTTCCGGGCAACCGCACGACGCCGATCGTGGTGGCCATCCTTTCCGCCTGCGGCCTGCTTACCCCCAAGACCTCCTCGAGGGCCATCACGTCGCCGGCCGGCACAGCCGACACCATGGAAACTCTGGCGCCGGTCGATCTTGATCTGCCCGCCATGCGTCGCGTGGTGGAAGCCGAGGGGGGGTGCGTCGTCTGGGGCGGGGCCGTGAGGCTGAGCCCTGTCGATGATATCTTCATCCGGGTCGAGCGCGTTCTGGATGTGGACACCGAAGGTCAGCTGATCGCCTCGGTCCTGTCCAAGAAGATTGCGGCAGGTTCCACCCATGTCGTGCTGGACATTCCCGTCGGCGCCACCGCCAAGGTGCGTACGACTGAGGCGGCCGTGAAGCTTTCGCGGCGACTCATCGAGATCGCAGCCCGGTTCGACCTGAAGGCGCGATGCCTTCAGACTGACGGGAGTCAGCCGGTCGGCATCGGCATCGGGCCGGCCCTGGAGGCGTTTGATGTCCTGGCGGTGCTGCAGAACCGACCTGATGCCCCGCAGGATCTTCGCCAACGCGCCTGCCTTCTGGCGGGGGCTGCCCTCGAACTCGCCGGCGCGGCGGAGGCCGGACTGGGGGCCGCCACTGCCGAAGCGGTCATTGCCGACGGTCGCGCTTGGGTCAGGTTTCAGCGGATCTGCGAGGCGCAAGGGGGCATGCGGACGCCGCCCGTCGCGGCCCAGCGGGCACCCATTCATGCGACCCGCTCCGGTCGCGTCATCCTGATCAACAACCGGCAGATCGCCACCCTGGCCAAGCTGGCGGGAGCGCCTGAACGGAAGGCCGCCGGCATCGAGATGCATGTGCGCCTGGGGGCGGAGGTCGCGACCGGCCAGCCACTGCTGACAGTGCACGCCGAGACGGCGGGCGAAATGGCCTATGCGCTGGACTATGCCGCTTCCCATGACGACATGATCGAGATCGAGGGCTGACGTGCAGGCCCGACGACTGGTCTCCGCCGTGCCGCGAGAGTACGGAATTCGGAACAGGCGTCGCAGCGCCCCTGCTTCACCCGCCGCGGCTGCGCGCGGCTGCGGTCGAGGCCTGACCCGCCGGGCCGACGGATGGCCTCCACCGTGCCGCAAGAACGCAGGGTTCGGAGCAGGAGTCGCAGCGCACCTCCATCGCCCGACGCAGCGCAGCGCGGGCGCGGTGGACCCGAACGCCGACATTGTTGGCGGTCAGCTGCATCTCACGGGCGATCACCTTGAGAGGGGTCTGCTGGAGCTCCGCGCGCCGCAGGAGTTGGGCGGTCTCCGGTCTGAGGTCGCCCAGGGCTTCGGACAGGCACTGCAACGCCCGGTCCAGACCCTCCGGCGCATCGTCTCCGGCGGGTACGGGAACCTCCGACAGCATGGCCTCGTTCAGCCGGGCACGGCTCGCATTGCGACGGTAACGATCGAACAGGGCATTGCGCAGGGCGGTGCCGAGCCATGCATCGATCTTGCCGGGATTGGTCAGGTGTCGTGCGCCTTGCGTGGCCTTCAGGGCGAACTCCTGCAGAACGTCTTCGGCGTCTTCTCTGGACCGAAGGCGTCCCCTCAGAAAACGCAAATGGCCAGCCCGACCGTATCGAAGGCTCGATTCCACGAGGCGTACAATTTCTTCCGGACGGGCCAATGCCGGCGCCAGGCCAATCGACGGGGGCACTGAAGCCGGTGCATCTGATGCGGAGGCTCGTTGCAGATTCATCTGGCAAATCCTGTCCATCTATTGGAAATCAGGATCGGGCCGAAGAGCGCACGCGCCATTGCGACAGATCAAAATGTCAGATCAACACTATTTGTATCCGAAATTCTGAGGGATTGTCGACCGCGGTGCGTATTGAACTGGCTGATCGATTAAGGAGAATGTTGAGGTTGAACTCAGGTTGAGCGCCGCCTTGAGCGAATACGTTGCTGCCTGCCGAGCATTCACGTATGCGCCCGGTGAGAGCGCAAGGTTCCTGCAAGCCCCGGGTCGAGTGACAGTTCAGGGACGCGAAGGCGTCGCGCTATCCGTTCGGCGCAGTCGCGGAACGAAGGCGGGTGTGGCCAGCCTGTAGATCGCGTATTCCGGGCTGAAGCGCGCCTCGATCTCGCGTTCCTCGCTCCTGGTGAGCCGCCAATACATGAAGACCAGCACCGGGAACATCGCCAGGGTGAGCGCGGTCGGCCACTGTATCAGAAAGCCGAACATCACCAGTACGAAGCCGACGTACTGCGGATGACGGATGGATCGATATGGACCGCTGACGGCCAACATTCCATTCTTCTGGGCGCGATAGAGTACCGGCCAGGCTGCGGAGATCAGCCAGAAGCCGCCGCCGATAAAGGCGAAGCTGAGGATATGAAAAGGCCCGAAATGGGGGTTCGCCCTCCAGCCGAACATCGTCTCGAGGAGGTGTCCGGCGTCGTGCGACCACCAGTCGACGCCGGGGAAGCGCGTCTGCAGCCATCCGGACAGGAAATAGAGTGTGAGCGGAAAACCGTACATCTCGGTGAAGAGCGCCACCAGGAAGGCGCTGAAGGCGCTGAATGAGCGCCAGTCCCGGCCCGTCCTCGGTTTGAAGAAGGTGAAGGCGAAAAAGATGAACAGGACCGAGTTCAGGATGACCAGGGACCAGAGTCCGTAGGCTTGCGGTTCGGGCACGGGAACCTCGCTCAGGATTGGTGCGGATGGGAGGAATCGGCGGCCGAAGGGCCCGGCGGTCCCTGACGATGCCCGCGACCGTGACCGCCGTGCATGGTCATGTGCAGCAGCGGACAGAGCAGGAGCAGCAGGAACGGTAGCCAGCCGAGGAGGTGGACCCGATGTTCCCCGATGAGCAGATAGGTCAGACCCGCGCCGAAAGCGGCGAGCGTGAGGAATTTCAGCATGCGTCCTGACGGTTGGTTCGAAGCCATTGGGCCGAATCCTTTCGCGAGAAACTGAACATCGCTGCCTATCTGACGCCGCCGGCGGCAGAGCATTACGCCGCGCCCGGTTCACGGGCGAGGTGGATGAGGCGGCCGGCGCGGGCGGGTCCGTAAGGGGTGAGGGTTGGCCGCGTCAGGAAATGATCGGCACGCCCGGCGTGCGCCAATCAGGGATCGTCGCCAGGATGCCGTCCGTCCTCGCTGTCAACACCGGCTCGTCCACGGTCAAATTCGGCGCGTTCGAGACCGCCGGGGGCACTCTCGCACCGGTGTTGCGGGGCCGGATCGAGTCCCACGGCCCGGGCCGACGGGTCTTGAGCCTGGACACGGACGGAGTTGTCCTGACTGAGGCCCCTTGGGTGGACAGGGGCAGAGACACGGCACCGGATCTGTTGCGGTGGGTGGAGGCGCGACTGGCGGGGCCCGTGGCCGGGGTTGGACATCGCATTGTGCACGGCGGTCCGGACTTCAGCCAGGCCGTCGCGGCCACCGAGCCGGTCCTGAAGGCCCTCGACGCCCTTGCTCCGCTCGCCCCGCTCCACCAGCAGCAAGGACTTGCGGGAGCCTGGGCGCTTCGGAAGTCGCATCCCGATCTACCTCAGGTCCTGACGTTCGATACCGCCTTCCATGGCGGTCACGAGCCGGTGGCGGATCGATTGGGCCTGCCCAGGGTCTGGGAAGCCAGGGGGCTTCGACGATACGGCTTTCATGGTCTGTCCTACGAGTCTGTGGCCGAGCAACTCGCGCTGCTTGATCCGTCGACGGCGACCGGACGCGTGGTCACGGCCCATCTTGGCTCGGGCGCGAGCCTCTGCGCACTGAGGAACGGTCGCAGCGTCGATTCCACCATGGGTGCTACCCCGCTCGACGGCATGGTCATGGGAACGCGCTGCGGGAGCCTGGACCCTGGGGTGGTGCTCTACCTGCAGCAGATCGCGGGGCTCGACGCCGCAGAACTCGTCGATCTGCTTTACCGGCGCTCCGGCCTGCTGGGCGTCTCGGGGCTCAGCGGCGACATGCGCGTCCTGTTGGAAAGCGACGACCTGGCCGCGCGCGAGGCGGTTGATTTGTTCGTCTACCGGGCGGCGCGCGAGGTCGCGACCCTGGCGGGGAGCGTGGAGGGGCTCGACGGTCTGGTCTTCACCGCCGGCATCGGCGAGAATTCACCGCGGATCCGTGCGGAGATCTGTGCACGGCTCGCCTGGCTGGGTGTCGAGCTCGACCCGGCCGCCAATAGCCGCGGGACTGGACAGTTGAGCGCAGCCGGCAGTCCCGTCACCGGCTGGATGATCCGCACCGACGAAGAACGGATGATCGCACGCCATGCTTCCCGGCTGCTTGGCCTTGACCGGTGACTCGACGCGGAGCAAGCCGGTCGCCACCCAGAAGGAGGCTCGTTCATTGATGTCTGATCTGTCGCCCTTGGCCGGCTCCATACGCGCAGACCAGCTGAACGGCGGCTGCTTTTGCGTGGGGGTGGATCAGGCAGCCCTCGCGGCCGCACTCGATCGCGAGACGGAGATCCCCGGGTTCGCCGGGGACCTCGCTAAAACCCATCCCTGGCTGTTCGCGCGGTCCCCCGTTTTCCTGCCCGCAGAGACGCTCGGCCGGATGATGGACGTGGTGGCGGCGGCTGAGACGGCTGTCGTGTTGCCCGCCTATCGCGAAGCGGCCCTGGCCTGGACCCCGCCGCTCGCGCGTCGGGATCCGGGTCCGCTGGGTGCCTTCATGGGTTACGACTTCCACGTGACACCCGTCGGCCCCAAGCTCATCGAGATCAACACCAACGCCGGAGGTGCCTTCCTGAACGCCGTTCTCGCCCGGTCGCAGCAGGCGTGCTGCGCGGGGGTCGTCGCCGGCGTTGACGCTCCCGAGCCGGCAACGTTTCAGCAGCACATCGGAGAGATGTTCCGCAATGAGTGGCGGCTGCAGAACGGGAGTGGGACGCCGGCAACGGTTGCCATCCTGGATGACGATCCCATGGCGCAGGCGCTGTATCCAGAGTTCAGGCTCGCCCAGGCCCAGCTGCGGGCGGTCGGACTCGAGGTCCTGATCGGCGATCCTCGCGATCTGAAGCTCGAAGGTGATGCGCTGACGCTCGGCGGCGTTCGTGTGGACATCGTCTACAATCGTCTGGTCGATTTTCTGCTGGAGGAGCCGGCCCACGCGGTCCTCAGGCAGGCCTATGAGCGAGACCTGGTCGTGGTCACGCCCAACCCGCATATCTATAGCCGCCTCGCCGACAAGCAGAACCTTACCCTACTGTCCGATCCCGAAAGACTAGACCGCTGGGGGCTGGGAGCGGACCATGCCGCCGTTCTTGCGGCGACCGTTCCCCGGACCGTCCTCGTGCGACCGGAAAACGCCGCAGAGCTTTGGGCAGACCGGCGCAACTGGTTCTTCAAGCCGGTCCGGGGCCACGCCAGCAAGGCGGCCTACCGCGGGGCCAAACTCACTCGACGGGTCTGGGAAGAGATCAAGACCGCCGCCTACGTCGCGCAAGCCTACGCCGCTCCCGGAGAACGACGCATCCAGCCCGACGACGAGCCGGTCAGTCTGAAGGTCGACGTGCGCCTTTACACCTACGGGGGGCGGATGCTGCTCGCGGCGGCCCGCCTCTACCAGGGGCAGACCACCAATATGCGCACGCCGGGCGGTGGTTTCGCACCGGTCCTCGTTCTGCCGGCAGTCGCGGTGAACACCGATCCGTGCGCCGGCGGCGGGGTGCCCGAGCACGGCACGGCCTGTCAGGATCGCTTGTAGGCGAAGGCGGCCCTGACCGGATCGTCGCGCCGACCGGGGCGAGCCACATGGAAGATCAGCAGGTACCGTCCGGGATGTTGAAGCGAGACATAGCCGCCGTAGGTGGTGGAGCCGTCCAGATGCATGGGGTCCAGTCGCCCGGCTCCGGGGCCGGCGTTACGCGGCCCTTCGATACTCAGCGACACCTGGGCGTCATTTATGCGCTGGTTTGTTGTGGCGTCGAACACGGCGAGCGTGACGTGATCGGTCCCCGGCGGCGGCCCGTCGTGCATCCGGGACTCAGGGTGGGACCGCGGGTGATCGCCCACTTTCTCACTGGCGATGACGCCGTACACAAGTCGAAGACCATCGACGGTCTGCGACTGACCTTCGACGGGCTTGGCCTGGCAGGAAGCGAGCGCCAGGGCGACGACGGCGGCCAACAGAAGCGGGTGCGCCCAGTGGCGCATTGGGTGGGCGACAGACATGTTCCGGTCTCTCCGCGAGGGGCTGAACTCGACCCGTGTCGACAATGACGCATGTCTTCGACCGGGTACTACAGCGCCTCCGTCCCCGACGGTCGGGTCTTCCCCCGCCTTGCGTAGAGTTGCCCAGAGGGCCGATCGGTACGTGGAGGCGAAGGCACGTTGTAAGAACTGGCAGACCGCAGCGTCTGAACGGGCATCCTGCCATCCGGGAGCCAGTGCGTCGGGCTCTCCGGGACTACTCTTGGCCCTGGTTCCCAACCCTCGTTTCGGGAGTTTACCATGCGATTGATCCTGCCCCTCCCGGGAAATGAGGCGTTCGCCGAGCGAATCGCCGAGGCGGGCGG
>TARA_R110002012_G_scaffold81454_2_pt1 | contig 59962 bp, 55 predicted proteins | sample TARA_R110002012 | Tara Oceans TARA_R110002012 (sample SAMEA4396515) | marine metagenome | biome: Westerlies Biome; feature: [DCM] deep chlorophyll maximum layer (ENVO:01000326); material: water (ENVO:00002006), including particulate matter (ENVO:01000060) such as... | depth 40 m
TTACATTACAATTAATCCGTCAGTAGATACACATGCCTGGAAGGGGCCTGGCACGTGCTTATAGGGGAATTTTTCTGTCAAGATGTACTGCGAAGACATATAACCCCTAATCGTGTATCCCTTGGTAGCATCCAGAAATGATTTAACATCTTTCAGGCCTGGTTTAGATGCATCGTCAGCATCTTCCATGGCCATGATGTCGGTAAGAACTTTCTCTTTGTACGCCTGGTCGCCTTTTGCAAAAGCCTTGTCAAAATTTTCCTTAACAAAAGGGCCAAATTTTTGAAGACCACTCGTAAATACACCCTGCTCGCTCTTGTCCATACAATCGTCGGCCATCACCAGCACAAACTTGTAGACTTCCAGCTCGTCAGCGCCGGGAATTTCCCCTGAAGGGATAATGGTTTGTACAATTTTGGCGAGCAAATCTTGCTGATCAGCATCTATCTGCAAATTGTTAAGTGCCATGGCCACCCGCTCAGATCCGAAAGAGCATGATGGCAGGAGCGCCACTCCACCAGCAAAAAGGGCAGCTTGTTTAAGGGCGGTTCGTCTGTCCATGATTAAAATATTTCACAGTGTTGTTTCAAAGGAAAACTGAATTAAATGAATCCTGCTGAAAGAAGTAACGAATAGGCTGATTTTTATATCCCAGTATACTCTGGTGAATTATTTGCCACCTAAAATAGAACTATCTGCTACCCCCAATGCAGCCAACGGTCTTATCAACAACTTCGTGCTTTTTATCAAAAAAAATTATCGGGTAAGTAAATGTTTGGAAACCTTTGGCGGCGGTCATCGTCATTGTAGCAAGTTAAAATCTCAAAATAATCATATGCCTAATTTTTTTAAATGCTTGCTGCTGAGCAGCTTGCTCTCGGGATACTCTTTTGCCTTTGCCAGCCAGGACTTAACGCAAACAGTGAAGGGCCAGGTGCTGGATGCGCAGTCGCTGGCGCCTGTGCCAGGTGCCACGGTAATGATCGTCAACAGCAACCCCATGAAGGGTGCGGTAACCGACCTTGATGGCTATTTCAAAATTGAAAAAGTGCCTGTTGGGCGCCACCATGTGCAGATTTCATTTGTTGGCTACGAAAACAAACTGATTCCGGAAGTGCTGGTGGGCTCAGGAAAAGAAGTGGTACTGAATGTTCACCTGACAGAATCCATTGTTCAAATGGCTGAGGTGGTTGTCACTGCCTCGGAACAAGACAAAGGAACTCCACTTAACGACTTTGCCACTGTCAGTGCCAAATCCATCAACGTGGAGGAAACAAGCCGTTATGCGGCAACCTTTGATGATCCGGCCAGGGCTGCACAGTCTTTTGCAGGTGTGCGTGGCGGCGGCGATGACATCCAAAATGAGCTGGTGATCAGAGGCAACTCCCCCAGAGGCATGCTTTGGCGGGTAGAGGGCGTGGAAGTACCAAACCCCAATCACTTTGCGGAGGAGGGCTCTTCATCAGGAGGCATCAGTATTTTGAGCAACAACATGCTCGCCAATTCCGACTTTTACACAGGTGCATTTCCTGCGCAGTATGGCAACGCTCTGAGTGGTGTGTTTGACATCAAACTCAGAAAAGGCAATACCGATAAGAGAGAATACGCTTTTCAGGCGGGTGTGCTTGGCATTGCCGTGGCGGCCGAAGGCCCGCTAAAAAAAGGAGGCAAAGCTTCGTATTTATTGAACTACCGCTATTCTACACTTTCTCTGCTTAACCAACTTGGTCTGCTTCCTATCTTCGGAGAAGAAGAGATTGTGTTTCAGGATCTATCCTACAAGCTTCATTTACCGACCCGGAAGGCCGGTACCTTCTCCCTATGGGGCCTCGGGGGGCTGAGCAGAGACACCGAGCTGGCTGTGCCTGAAGATGGAGACAATTTCAACAGCAATTTTAAGTCAGGCATGGGCGCAATGGGCCTTTCCCATATCTACTTTTTGAATAACGATACTTTTCTCGAAACAAAACTCACAAGTTCCAGAGGTTACAATTCTTATGACGAAGACTCGCTGAAACTCAAGGTGCACAACAAGGAATCTTTTCTGAGGAAAGACTACCGGGTATCGACAATGCTTAATCAAAAGTTCAACGCCCGAAATACGCTGCGCTCCGGCATCATTGCCAGTTCCCTCGGCTACGACCTCATTTCAAGCTACTACAACAATATTGATGACACCACTTACACGGGACTAGACGCAGCCGGTAGCATGTTGTTCCTTCAGGGTTTCTCACAATGGCAGTACCGGGCAGGTGAGCATCTGACGTTGAACACAGGGTTCCACTATTCGCACCTTTTTCTGAAAAACCAGCATGCACTGGAACCACGTTTTGGAATGAAGTGGACAGTTGCCAGGGGTTCATCGATAACTGCAGGCATTGGGCTTCACAGCCGCCTTGAATCGGCGTCGCTCTATCTGGCTAACGAAACCCTTGAAGATGGAACCCTGGTTCAGCACAACAAGGGCCTCGAGATGAGCAAAGCCGGTCATTTTGTAATTGGTTATGAAAAACAGCTGACCGAGAACGTTCGGCTAAAAGCCGAAGCCTATTATCAGCACCTTTATAATGTACCGATTGCACAAGTGACAAATACGGATGAATGGGCGCCAACATTTAGTGTACTGAACGCCAAAGATGGCTACACGACTCGTCCGTTAACCAACGACGGAACCGGGCGCAACTATGGCCTCGAACTAACGCTGGAAAAGTTCTTAACAAACGGTTTTTACTATATGGTCACTTCCTCACTGTACCAGTCGAAGTATACCGGAGCGGATGGTATCGAACGAAACACACGTTTCAACGGAAATTTTACCGGTAATTTTATCGCTGGTAAAGAGTATAAGGTCGGCAGAACAAAGGATAATCTTCTCGGCTTCAATACCCGGGTGATTTATGCTGGCGGCAACCGGAAAGTACCGATTAATCTTGAGCAAAGCATTGCTGAGGACAGAACAGTGTTAGACTATGCGAATGCTTATGACCAACGTATGCCCGACTATGCCCGATTGGATGTTGGCATAAGCTACCGCCGCAACAAACCCGGACATTCGTCCATCCTTTCAATTAATGTTCAGAATGTAACAGCCAGATACAATGTGTTTGGTGAGTACTTTGACAGCAGAACTGGCAAAATTGAGACATTCCAGCAGTTGGGGCTTTTGCCTAACCTGAGCTATAGATTAGAATTTTAAAAGCCGATGCCACAAAAGATATAACAAAACCGGTCGGGAGTTTTCCCAAACCCCAGAATTTCTCCACAGTTCTGGGGTTTATTTTTATCTTTAACTTTTACGAAAGACACAATTTTTATGTTTAACACCCTCAAAGAAGTACGCTGGGGCATTATTGGCGTAGGCGATGTATGCGAAGTAAAAAGTGGTCCGGCATTCCAGAAAGTAGAAAACTCAAGCCTCGTGGCCGTCATGCGGCGCAACGGCGAAAAGGCAGCTGACTTCTCCAAAAGACACGGCGTCCCAAAATGGTATGACGATGCTGACAAACTTATTAACGACCCTGATATCAACGCCATCTATATCGCCACTCCTCCCGGCTCACATGCCGATTATACTTTCAAAACTGCCAAGGCAGGCAAGCCAGTGTACGTAGAAAAGCCTATGGCCCGGAGCACATCAGAATGTCAGGCCATGGTGGATGCCTGCAAGCAAGCTGGTGTTCCGCTATTCATCGCCTACTACCGCAGAATGCTGCCCAATTTTTTGAAGGTAAAATCATTGATTGAATCTGGGGTAATTGGCGACGTGAGGTATGTAAATATTAAGCTCAACAAGCCACTGGAGCCGGACATCGTTGGGGCCGCAGGCGACCCCGACAACTGGCGCATTTTCCCTGAGGTAGCGGGTGGTGGCTATTTCTACGACCTTGGTTGCCATCAACTTGACATACTGGACTTTTTGCTAGGCCCTGTGAAACACGCCCATGGTTATGCGGCCAACCAGGGTGGTATTTACCCGGCAGAAGATATTGTGACTGGCTCATTCGTTTTTGAAAGTGGTGTGCTCGGGCAGGGAACCTGGTGCTTTGCTACCTCAGATGCCTCAGATGAAGAGGTAACTACCATCATTGGCAGCAAGGGTGAGATTTCTTTCCCCTATTTCAGCGACCACTCCGTGACATTGAAAGTGGAAGGAAAGCCCGCCGAAAGGATGACGTTTGATATCCCCAGACACATTCAGCAGCCACTCATACAAACCATCGTAGACGAACTCACTGGCAAAGGCAAATGTCCAAGCACAGGCGTTTCAGCCACCCGAACAAATTGGGTAATGGAGCAGCTTTGCAAAAGAATTGATCAGTAGATTGGTCTGTCGGGGGACAGACCAACGGGACAGTCTTTTTCTTTGTATTCATCTGTATATAATTTGTTCCTCAGCGGCCACCGGTTCGCCGGTGCGATCGGTCCGCCGAAGCGGGAATAGCTTTTACCAATGGGAATGTATATTTAGATTTTCGATTCACTTATTCATCGTTCCACGCCGGTTCCGTTGGGTATGGTATTCCTTATGGCTATTTCATCAGTACTAAATGGGCTACCACCCAAGGGCTGTCCCCTGACAGCCCTTAAACTAAAGCCGTTTCGTCCGGCAAATAAACAGAACGGCACCTCCTTGGTTATACTGATAACATGAGGCTCTTCCTCATCCACTTGAATCAATTCTATGAGAATTCTCCTGACCGGCGCCACCGGCTACATCGGCAAAAGGTTGCTTCCGGCTTTGGTCAACCACGGCCATGAGGTGATATGCTGCGTAAGAGATGCCAAACGATTCAACCCACCAAAACACCTGGATGGGCACATCGAGGTGGTGGAGGTCGATTTTCTAAAAAAAGACACCCTTAAAAACATTCCTGAAGGTATCGATGCTGCCTACTACCTCATTCATTCAATGTCGGGCTCATCAGGCAAATTCAATGAGCTCGAAAGCAAGTCCGCCCACAATTTCAACAAAGCAGTAGCAGGCAAGAAAATCGAACAGGTCATCTACCTAAGCGGAATTGTGAACGAAGAAACCCTTTCAAAACACCTGGCTTCAAGAAAAGAAGTGGAGAATATCCTGTCGCAAGGCAACTTTGCGCTCACCACCTTGCGGGCTGGCATCATCGTTGGGTCAGGAAGTGCTTCTTTTGAAATCATCAGAGACCTCGTGGAGAAGCTACCCGTGATGATCACTCCCCGTTGGCTCAACACCCGCTGCCAGCCTGTTGGCATTACTGATGTCATTCTTTTTCTGTCGAGTGTGTTACACAACAAAGCCACCTACAACGACAACTATGACATAGGAGGGCCCGACGTGCTCACCTACAAAGAAATGTTACTGGGGTTCGCCAAGGCACGAAAACTGAAAAGATGGATCTTTACCCTGCCGGTCATGACACCAAAGCTGTCATCATATTGGCTATTTTTTGTCACTTCTACTTCCTATCGGCTGGCAGTGACCCTGGTCGACAGCATGAAAGTGGAAGTGGTTTGCAGCGACGACCGCCTGGCCAAGCTTCTGGACATTGAAACAATCAGCTATGCCGAGGCACTTGCAAAAGCCTTCTCAAAAATCAATCAGCATGTAGTGCCTTCAAGCTGGAAAGACAGCTTGGTAAGTGGAAGAATGAGTGAAAACCTTTCGGAATACATCGAAGTGCCAGTTTACGGATGCCTCAAAGACAAAAGGGATGTGAAGGTGAAGGACACAGACAAAGTCCTTGACCGCATCTGGGCGCTGGGCGGCGAAACTGGCTGGTACTATGGCAATTGGTTGTGGAAGCTTCGGGGCTTTCTCGACAAACTCGTGGGCGGTGTAGGGCTTAGGCGAGGCAGAACCAACGTCAACGACATCAATGCTGGCGACTCATTGGATTTTTGGCGTGTGCTGTACGCCAATAAAGATGAAAAGCGACTCTTGCTCTTTGCCGAAATGAAAGTGCCTGGCGAGGCCTGGCTGGAGTTCATCATAGACGACGGCGTGCTTTATCAGACGGCCACTTTCAGACCCAGAGGCTTATGGGGAAGGCTTTACTGGTACTCCATCTTCCCTATCCATGGGCTTGTGTTCGGTGGAATGCTGAGAGAACTCAACAATACAAAATAGCAAAAGGCCCATCAAATAACGGGCCTTTTCTTATTGACATCTGAAGCATATTAGCTCCAAAGTCTGTCCCATGATCTCTCTACGTCCCACTCCGGCGTAGGTGCGAAATACTTGTTGTTCTCAGGATCTAGGTGCTGCTTCACTACTTCTTCGTTGAGCTCAACACCCAGGCCGGGCGCATCAGGAACCGGCGCAAAGCCCTTTTCGATCATGATCCCTTTCCCAGTCATCTTCACCAGGTTCTGCCAGTAGTCCAGGTCTACCGAATGGTGCTCAAGGGCCATGAAATTCTGGGTAGCCGCCGCACAGTGAACATTGGCCATGAATGATATCGGTGTTCCGGCAAAGTGCATCGCCATCGCCACACCCTTTTCTTCTGCATAATCACCAATCTTCTTGGTTTCCAGCAAACCACCTGAAGTAGCGAGGTCAGGATGCACAATATCAATTGCCCTTGCGTCAATCAGCTTGATGAATTCTTCCTTCAGGTAAATATCTTCGCCTGTTGTTGTCGGGGTTTCAATGGCGTCGGATATCATCTTCCATTGTTCTGTAAACTTCCACGGAATAAGATCTTCCAGCCACGCTAGTCTGTACTTTTCCACAGCTCTACCTAACCTTATGGCGTTGTTGTGATCGAAGTGGCCATAGTGATCGGACGCAAGCGGAATAGAATAACCTATTTTGTTTCTGACTCTTTCTATCCGCTGCATCAGAATATCAAGCCCCTTGTCGGTAATCTGCACCTGAGTAAACTGATGTTCTGTCGATCCGTAGGTCATTGGCTCGTTGGTCCACTGCCGACCAGTGTCCCAAAAGTTACTGTTTGCCACTGTGTCGGGAATATCTCTCAGGAGTTCAATACCAAAGTCCATTTTCATGAAGGTGAAGCCTTGCTCATCAACTCTTTTAGCCACCATGGCTGTGAATTCGTCTTCGTTTCTTCCCTGAGGCGTATCGGCATACAAACGAACCTTGTCTCTGTATTTACCGCCTAAAAGCTGATAAGCCGGAACATTGTAAGCTTTGCCCGCCAAATCCCACAAAGCCATTTCTACCGCACAAACTCCCCCACCCTGGCGACCATGGAAACCGAACTGCTTGATACGTTTGAAGATCTGCTCCACGCTGCATGGATTCATGCCCTTGATGCGGCTTTTTAAGAACATTGCATAACGCCACGAAGCACCATCTCTCACCTCACCATAGCCCGAAATCCCCTGATTGGTATCAATTCTAATCACGGGGCAGCGGGCATGACCATTCATTACAACAGCATACCGCATGTCAGTGATTTTGAGATCAGAGGGAGCTGCGTAGCGGTTTACTTTGGATGTCGAATGCGCCATGGTATCCTCTATGCTGCTAAACATAAAGCCTCCCAAAGCCAGGCCGCCAAGGCCCACCTTTTTCATAAAGTCTCGACGATTGTCGCCACTTTCTTCACTGCTGCTTGCTTCGGGCGTAGCAACAGGCTCATCTTTTATCCCAAGCTTTTCTAAGTACTTATCGGAGGGTGTTTTTTCTTGATTAATCATAAGTTGGTTTTTATCAAGTGAAAATTTCAATTACCACGTTCTGTCTTTCATATAGGCGTCTAGCTCTGCCCTTGACATTGGAATTTTATCAGGATTAGCATCAAGCCATTTTAGAAAGTCATTCTTAATTTCATCGGTCCATCTTTGGTCAATCTGCCCTGGTGTAAACTTGCCCTCTCTCAGCCTCTGATGGCCAAACTGGTCTCTCAGCGCTATGAATTCAGCATTAATAAGTAAATCGGCAAGAAGATGCGCCGGAATGAAGATAACGCCACCTTTTTTGGCCAAAACAGCGTCTCCAGGCAACACGGTAGCCCTTCCTATTCGTATCGGAACGTTGATACCGCCGAGCATCATGCCCTGGATATAGGAAGGATCGTACCCCTTCACCCACATATTAAAGCCGTCAATTTTTGACAACCCTTCTTCGTCACGTACAGAACCGTAAAAAATGACCCCGTTTTTCGATTTGGCGTAAATGGAGTTGCCCAGATTGTCGCCAATGAGTGTGCCATCAACGATTTTTCCGTAGCTATCGGCCACGTAAATGTCACCTGGCTTCAGCATGTCGATAGGCCACGAATTGAAGTTTCCAATCCGATTCTCAGCTTTTCCTTTTGCCATAATCATCTCATGGTAATCGGCCCTGGCTGGCATGTATTGCACTGTGAGTGCACGGCCAGTCATAGGCTTTTCATTGTCCATAATCATCCAATCGCCTTCAAACTGGTTGTGGTACCCTTTGTTTCGCATGATACCCCATGCCTCTTCAATAGAAATATTTTTCAAGCGCTCCAGATGATCATCCGGCACCTTTGGCCGACCATCCGCCAGCCGCTCGCCCTTCCATTCGGAGGTCATTGCAACGATTTGATCTTTAGTTAATGTGACCTGCTGGGCAGAAAGGGAGGTGGCGAAAAGTAATAAAGCAGCTATTAGACAACAATACTTGTTCATCGATGAAGTGTGTTTAAGTGGTAAAAGAATTCTTATCAACTGTCTGTGATTGAAGATAAGAATTAAAATGCAATTAGGCCGAATCGTTATTTCTGAATGGTCAATAATGAATGATTTGCCACCCTATTTTGGGATATGCAGATCAGCCTCTTACCAATTCACGGCTGGGTCTCACCGAACCCGCCGCCGACTGAGTAAACTCTCTAACTTTGAACTACCCAAAACTTTGGCCAATTTGCTCCAGACTGTATCAACACATTAATATGGCCCTCACCAATAAAGAAGTGATCGAAAGCTTTTACAGTGCATTCGCCCGGCACGATCCAGAGGCCATGGCAGCTCTTTATCATGACGAAGTAGAATTCTCTGATCCAGTCTTCGAAACATTGAAAGGTGAACAAGCCAGAAACATGTGGCGGATGCTGATTGAAAGAGGTAAGGAGACCCTTTCGATTAAATTTTCTAACGTTCAAGCCACCGAAACAAATGGAACTGCCAACTGGACAGCCGACTACCTTTTTAGCAGCACCGGCAACATGGTTCACAATGTGGTTTCAGCCAGCTTTGAGTTCAAAGATGGGAAAATAATCAGGCACACCGATTATTTCAGCTTTTGGAAATGGAGCAGGCAAGCACTGGGCACTGCCGGACTTTTGTTGGGATGGACTCCGTTTCTCAAGAAAAAGGTAAGTGAGCAAGCCAAAAAGGGGCTGGAAAAGTACTCAAAAAACAGAGCGTAGACCCGACTACTGGCTGTCAAGCACCCTCAGCGCTTCCAGCAGCGCATAATCCGTATCGTCAAGCGAATTTTGGGCCACCATAGTCACCGGTATGTCCGGTACCAACCCGATACCTTCGTAGGTATTATTGTCCGGGTCGGCGGCTATCCAGCTTGACAGCCTGAATACCCATCCATTCGGGAGTTCTCTCAAAATGGGGTTCCCTGAGCCTCCGCCGGTAGTGTCCCCCACAATCGTGACTTGAGGAAATAACCTCATAGCCAATACAAACTCCTCAGAAGCGCTAAAAGTCTTCTTATCAGTCAAAACAACAACCGGCTTATTATATTGAGAAGGCCCTTCAGGCGACACGGTTCGTTCGTCCCAGTCGGTAAAATCGCCATGCCCCGGGCCATTCTTGTATTTTACTTTCAGATACAGTCTCTCTTTGTCAGCAAATCTGCTGGCGATGGTCTGACTTTTTGTGGTACTCCCACCACCGTTAGACCGTACGTCGACAATAAGCCCGTCTTCTTTTTTTAATGCCTCAAGTATATCGTCTATTTTCTCGTAGTCTTCAATGTCCCCTCCGAAGGTTTTGATATGAATATAGCCTACATTTTGCCGAAGGAGCTCAGCATATTCAATGGAGCTTCCGGCCTGCTTCACATTGTAAAGGTATGGCTTCACGTTTTCTGCCCCGACAGGTCTCTCACCATTGGCAAAATCGTAAGTTGACACCCCATAAGGACTGATCACATTCACATGACCATCTTTCAACTCGAGCGACAGCTTGGCCAAAACCTGAAAAAACTGACCATCGTTTGCTGCCAACTCTGCCAAGGGACGATATACGTGATACAGTGAGTCCCAGTCTATGTTTTTTAGCTCAAAGAAGGAATAATTACGGTCAAATTCGGACCAGAACACCTCAAAATTGCTCACATAGGTATCCTCCGGCTCATCTTCGAAAAAAGCACGTTCGCATCCAAAAAGGATCACTCCCACCAAAATAAACGCTATCGTTTTTGTCATTTTCGTGAAGCCCATGAGATTGAAACACATAATTCATGATTAGCCATTTGAAATGGATAGTTTCGTTCGTAGCGAAGGTATCTCCATTTGTAGGCAGTTGACAAGATTGTTTTGTCAGTAAGTGGTATGGAATAACACAAGCTAGAGGCAAGGTCTAAAAAATTATTGGCGAACACCATTCCCTTAGGGACATCCCTGAACCTTTGAAAGCCCCTGATGGGATGGTAATCTCTGGAGATGAGATAAGCCATTGAGCCCCAGGCAATGCTCCACTCAAGCCTCCTGCCTTTTTTAATAGTATTTCTTAATTTGACAATTAATTCAGGCGAAGAAAAAAACTCTCCCGTGAACGGATCCTGCCCGCCGATGGGGCTGTTAAACGCATAGGTTCGGGACGAAGCCTGATTCACCAGGTTGATGCCGCCATGCACAGACAACCGCCCGCCTGTCTTCGATCTGGATAAATTAGTAAGATACTGTACATCCATGTTAGACACGAAAGTCTTTAGTTTGAGCCTTGAGTTGTCAGCTGTTAACCTCGACATGGCCACCGCTGCCTCGAGGTGCCACTCACCAAACCCTTTTTCCTTCTCCCACGTGACGCCAACGGGCACGGCACCGCCTGAAAAGTTTCTAAACGACTCAAGCTCGTCTCTTATCAGAAACGAACGGAAGCCGGTGGAAACGCCCAGCCTGGCAGGCATCGAAGTGGGTGAGCCCTGCGCATACAAGGATCCGAAGGACAAAAAACATAATAGCAGGAAGACAAGGATTTGTTTAATCATTCAACCGACAAATAAACGACATTAGTCACTACACCTTTTCATTAAAAAATTCGGCAAACAAGCTCTTGCGTCTAAAATTTTAAAAAAAGCCGGTAACAGGCACCTAAATTTTTGACTTTATCAAAACGGCACTACTGAAACCATTCAATTATGTGAGACACTTATTCTCAGCCGCCAAATATAATTTTGGTCACCCCGGAAACGCATTCTAAACTTCCCTAAGTTTCTGCAATTCCATATTCATCATTTATATTGAAGGTCAAATTGACAACATAAGTTTATCATTCCAAACCAACCGTAACCGTGAAAAGAATACTAATGATTATTGGGGCTGCCATTTTGCTCCTTGTACTTGTTGTGCTGGTTAAAACCCTGACCTTCACCTCCGAAACATTTGAGGTGGCATCTGTCACGCCAATTGAAGTACCAGATGCTGCGTTAGAGCGCTTTCAAAAAGCTATTCAATATAAAACCATCTCTTTTGGTTATCCCGCCACTCCTGACTCAGCAGAGTTTTACGGTTTTCATAATTTCCTGGCAGAGGCCTTCCCTTTGATCGACAGTTTATTGGAAAAAAAGGTGATAGCCGGGTACAGCCTCCTCTACAAATGGCAGGGCACGGATGCCTCTGCTAAGCCTGTCATTCTGATGTCGCACATGGATGTGGTGCCGGTTGACGAAGGTACTCTAGCCAATTGGGAGGCACCTCCGTTTTCAGGCGAAATTAAGAATGGGTTTATCTATGGACGTGGTACCATGGATGACAAAGTGGGCATAATGAGCATCCTGGAGGCAGTGGAAATGTCGCTGACGGATGGTCTTCAGCCCAAGCGAACCATCTATCTGGCTTTCGGGCACGACGAAGAAGTAGGTGGCGAACAAGGTGCGGGGGCCATTGGCAAGTACCTGGAAGAGCAGGGTGTCAGCGCTGAGTTCGTAGTGGACGAAGGCGGCTATGTGGCTGATGGCATGGTGCCCGGCGTAAAAAAGCCGGTTGCCATCATCAACGTCGCTGAAAAGGGATTTATCTCTTATGAACTAACTATTACAACTCCCGGAGGTCATTCTTCTATGCCTCCTGCAGATAACACCATTGGTTCCCTGGCAGCGGCCATTGTGAAGCTGGAAGCTAACCAGTTTCCCTACAAAATGACCCCTACCCTTCAGGAGCAAATCAATATTGTTGGACCGGAAATGCCCTTTATGCAAAAAATGGCCTTCGCCAACACCTGGCTGCTTGGAGGCAAAATTTTGGAAGGGCTTAACGCCCACACCACCACCGCACCAACGATCATCAAAGGCGGAGTAAAAGACAATGTGATTCCTACCAGCGCTACTGCGGTGGTCAACTTCCGGGTGATGCCTGGAGAAACAACTCAGGAAGTATTGGAGCATATCATTGAGGTAGTGGCCGACGACCGCATTACAATAAAACCAGTAAGTAGCATCAACGAGCCATCGGGAGTAGCTGACCATAATTCGCCATCCTATCAGTTGATTTCCAAAACCGTGAAGCAGCTAATGCCCGGCACTATTGTCACGCCCGGCTTGCTAGGCGGAGGCACCGACACCAAGCACTACCGAAATGTATCAGAAAACCAGTATCGCTTCTTTCCAATCCGCCTCTCTCCCGACAATGCTACAGGGTTTCATGGCATCAACGAGCACCTGGCTGTCGACAATTATAGAGAAGTGGTGCAATTCTTCCATCAGTTGATTAAGAATATTAATGAGTAATGAATTCTTTGATTTTGGTGTTATCTTGGATATAAATAGCCATGAATAAGCTTTGGCAAGATACATCTCATCTGACTCCAAAGTCATGTATGGCAAGCCTGTCATAAAAGGCACTAGAATCCCTGTTGACCTAATTATTGAAAAATTGAGATCTGGAGAAACCTCAATAGGTATTCTTCTTTCTTATCCAAGCATTAGTCAGGAGGCCATCAACGCCTGTCTTTATTGGTCGCTGAAATCAAGCTAAATGAAAAAAATCGTCGTCCTTACCGGAGCCGGCATCAGTGCAGAAAGCGGCCTCAAAACCTTCCGGGATGCTGGTGGGCTTTGGGAAGGCTTCGATGTGATGGAGGTGGCATCTATTGATGGCTGGCGCCGTAACCGTGAGCTGGTGCTCGACTTCTACAATATGCGACGGAAGCAGGCACTGGAAGCCAAACCAAACCCAGGTCATTTTGCGTTGGCCGACCTTGAAAAAGATTTTGAAGTCGTTATTGTTACGCAAAATGTAGACAAACTGCACGAAATGGCCGGCTCCACCAATATCATCCATCTGCACGGCCAGCTTTTTCAATCAAGGAGCTCGCTGGACGAAAACCTCATCTATGAAATGGACGGATGGGAACTCAAGCTGGGCGACAAATGCGAAAGAGGTTCCCAGCTGAGGCCGAATATCGTTTGGTTTGGAGAAATGGTACCGTTGATAGAGGATGCCGCCAGAGAGGTGATGTCTGCCGATATATTCATGGTGGTAGGTACCTCGCTGGCCGTATATCCTGCCGCCAGCCTGCTGCATTACACTGCCGACCATGCACCAAAGTTCGTCATCGACCCTAGTCTGCCCAATCTGCCTAACCTTCCCCATTTCTACCTTTACGAAGAGCTGGCCAGCACTGGCGTGGCTAAAGCTGCTGAAAAAATCAGAGCAGAGTTTTTGTAGTATCTGAACCTTTTATCGTATAGAATTGATTGAATGTATAGACATTTAATTCGATGAAGAAAGACACAATCATTTACATATTCGATCCTTTGTGCGGCTGGTGCTATGGTTTTAGTGGCACTATTGTCGACCTGTTCAATAAAAGAAAAGAGGACTTCGACTTCGAGGTAGTGGTGGGAGGCATGATCACAGGCACCCGAATTGCGCCATTTTCTACAATGCACGGATATGTTTCCAGTGCTTACAAAAGGGTGGAAGAGATGACAGGAGCAAAGTTTGGGGAGCCTTATCTGAATGAACTGTTGCCTTCCGGAGCTTTGATGAACTCCGAGCCCCCTTCACGGGCAGTGGTTACTTTCCGCAGCTTTCTGCCTGACCAGGTGGTACCTTTTGCCCATGCACTGCAAAAGAAGCAGTACCTGGAAGGCCGTGATTTCGCAGACAATACGGTTTACGAAGAGCTGGCTGTTCAATTTGGACTAGACCCAAAAGCCTTTATCGAAAAGTTTGAGTCGGAAGAAATGAAATACCAAACCGCACAGGATTTCCAGTGGAGCAATAGCGCAGGCGTGAAGGGATTCCCAACAGTAGTGTTGAAAAACGACCAGGGATACTATTTGATATCGAACGGTTTCAGACCTTTGGATGAAGTCGAGAAAGTGATTGAAACCATTCAAGGCATGGCGAAAGAGGCATAGTCTCGATTGAAACGACTACAAAAGTTTGACGGTTCTTGGGAACCTTATGCTAATCAATCACCGCCCAACTTACTATCTCTTTCTTTAGTAGCGGCAGGTGTCTTGTGACTATCGACCAAATGATGGAATCATCGATATCATCATAAGCATGTATAATCCTGTTTCTCATACTTATAATTTGATGAGCATGATTTATTTCGTTGTTGCCTGATTCCTTTAAAAATTTATTGACCGCTTCGCCAATAATTCCGAGATGACGTTCGACCGCCGCCCTTGTTCTTGTATCTTTTTCATAGGCAGCAAAGGAGGCGACATCTATCGTGAACTGTTCGATAAGAAGGATCGATTTAAAAATATCAGATAAGAACTTTTTCTCTCTCTCGGTCATATACGAGCTTCTTTGTCCGATCAATATTGGCTTTGAGAATGGGGTTCCTAATTGAATTCTCAGTCAGCAGGTCTACCCTTCTTTTAAAGAACTCCTCAAACTTGTCCCAAAGAGAAAGCAAAGCTTCGCCTCGATCGGCAGGATCGTCAATATCAAGAGAAACGACGATGTCAATATCGCTTTTTATAGGGTCAAATTTGTCGGTAATAGACGAGCCGAAAGCATAAATCTTTATCACGTTATGCGCCCTGCACAACTCAATAAATTCTGTTTCACGTTCTTTCATTAAGGATATTATATCCATAGTCAAATATACTTAAAAATTCGGATGTCGTAGCTGCGTGGCTTACGATCTAAAAAAGAGAGCTACACCCATGCTCTATCCCCTGACAGACCGGATCAATATTTCCCACTGCAAGGTGTGGTTCCTGACAACCCCAAAGCGGCAGGTTCTTTAAACCACACGCCCATTGCTCTCGTCTTTTTCTTTCCTACCTTCGAGCCATGGCAAACAATCCCCTTAATGTAGGTCTGATCGGCTTCGGAATAGCCGGCCAGGTATTTCATGCACCCATCATCGTCAGTGTGCCCGGGCTCCACCTCCATAAGATCCGTGAGTCGAGGCCAGGTAATATTGCTCTGGCCAATCAGCGGTTTCCTCAAGCCACAGTGGTGGCAGATGTCGAAGACCTTTTCAAAGACCCTGCCATTGACCTAATTGTGGTGGCGACGTCAAATACCTCTCACTTTGAGCTGACCAAACGAGCCCTGGAGGCCGGTAAGCATGTGCTGGTGGAAAAGCCGTTTACCATTACCTCTGCTGACGCCGATGAGCTGATTGCTATAGCGAAAAAATATAATCGTGTTCTCACCGTGCACCACAACCGACGGTTCGATGGCGACTTCAACACAATAAGAAAGATTATCAAGGAGGGCTTGTTGGGCACTATTGTAGAAATGGAAATCCACTACGATCGGTTCCGCAACTACCTGAAGCCCAATGCGTGGAGAGAAGAAGATTTGCCTGGCTCCGGCATTTTGTACGATCTGGGCTCGCACCTGATCGACCAGGCACTTACCCTATTCGGAATGCCCAAAGAGGTATCAGCTTTTACAGCCCACCAAAGAGCCGGCTCCAAAACGGTGGATAATTTTGAAGTAATCCTGCATTACCCTGCACTGAAGGTGACCCTAAAAGCCGGCATGCTGGTAAGAGAGTCTGGCTATAGGTTCGTAATTTATGGTGACCAGGGTACGTTCGTGAAAAGCGGCATTGATGTGCAGGAAGAAGCATTGAAGGCCGGAAAGATTCCCTCTGAAACACCTAACTGGGGAGTGGAACCGGAAGAGATCTGGGGCAAGATCAACACGAATTACAAAGGCATGCATATGATAGCCAAAATAGAATCAGAGGTGGGTGACTACCCGGGGCTGTACGCTAATGTGCGGGATGCCATCAATGGGATCGGCAGACTTGAAGTCACAGCCGGGCAGTCCAGAGATGTGATCCGCATCATAGAGCTGGCCATGCAAAGCGCCACCGAGAAAAAAACTGTAGCGGTCTAATAATGGTGAATGTCCATTGTGATCCTCTATTGGGACATCAGCATCCCTTTCCTCACCAGCGTCATGTCGACCCCGAGGTACGAGGGAGACATCCCCTGGGTGATAGCAGTGATTTGACCCAGATCAAGGAGACTCCGTTCCACGTCGGCCCCACTACGCTGCGAAGTCACCTTACATTAAAATGGCCAGTGTCTCCACTGGCCATTTTTATTAGAAGCTTGTCAATTATCTGTAAGGGCACCCAGCTTTAGCTAGTTTAAACATCGTTTTTCCTCGTGTCTTCACGGGCATTGCCAGACGCTACACCTGCACCGTCTTCCATCTGCCTCTTCTGAAAATGATCACCCCAATGATCGCAAGCAGAGAGTGAGCCACTGCAATGGCCCAGAAGACTCCTGAAGGCCCCCACTCCATCGTCACTGCCAGCCAGTAAGCAAATGGAATCTGGAAGATCCAGAAAACAAAAATATTGATCACAGACGGCGTTTTCGTATCACCAGCACCATTAAATGCCTGGATCAACACCATGCCATAGGCAAAAAACACATACCCCAGACATATAATCTGAAGGCTTTGCGTCCCAAAGCTTACTACGGCCTCATCCGGTGTAAATACGGCAATCACTTCTTCAGCGAAGATCAGGAAAACAGCTCCTACAATCCCGAGAAAGATCACGTTGATCAATGCAGTTCGCCAAACAGAGGTCTCCGCCCTGTCGGGTTTCAAGGCCCCCAGGTTTTGTCCCACCAGCGTACCAGCCGCATTGGCAAGCCCCCACGATGGCATAAGGGTAAACACCAACACCCTGAAGGAAATCGTGTAACCAGCCAGGGCCGACTCACCAAACAGCGACATCACCCTCATCAGAAATATCCAGCTGGCTGACTCAATCAGGAACTGACCTACCCCTCCAATGGAAACCTTGACCATATTTTTCAAGATATCCCATTTAACAACCAGAGACCTGACTGTTATTTTGATTCTGGAATTACCCCTGAAAAGGTGATACACCTGAAACACTACACCAATAGACCGGCCCGTGGTGGTGGCAATGGCGGCTCCCTCCACGCCCATGGCAGGTATTGGCCCAAAGCCAAAAATAAACAGAGGATCCAATACGCAATTGATGCTGTTAGCGAGCAAAAGCGCCCACATGGCAATGCTTGCGTCACCAGCGCCACGGAAAATAGCGTTGATCAAAAAGATCAGCATCAGTGACACATTCCCGAGGAAAATCCATCGGGTATAGCCATATCCCTCGGCAATCAGCTCGGGACTGCCTCCCATTATCTGAAGGATCTCCCGGGCATAAAAAGCGCCAGCCAGACCGATAACAAGTGCAAATGAGAGTCCGAGAATTACAGCCTGCACTGCTGCCACAGAGGCTGCCTGAGGGTTTTTCTCCCCAATACGCCGGGCTACGGTAGCAGTAGCCGCCATACTCAATCCAACGGCCACTGAATAAACAATCATCATCACAGATTCAGTGAGACCGACGGTGGCTACTGCGTTGACGCTTACTTTGCTTACAAAGAATACGTCGACCACAGCAAAGATTGACTCCATGCTCATTTCAATGATCATTGGAATCGACAACAGAAAGATGGCTTTATTAAGATTGCCTTCGGTAAAATCCTGCTCGCCGCCTTTTAAAGCTTCGAGAAAATAGCGCAAATATTTGCGTAGGGAATAGTATAGTGATGTCATTACTTGTCAAGAATTAAAAAAAGAAATGTGAAAAAGGAAAAATAGTGACCAGGGGTGGTCTACCCATAAAAGCGGATTAAGCCTTCGAGGGAATGGTATCACAGATTCGATTTCGTGTGATACAAAGGGTCACAATATCCTTGACGAGTTTCATAATGGGTACAATGTTAGGGAGTTTTTTCGAAAGGCGAAAAAGAAAGTTGATAAAAGTGGGGAGTGGAGGAGTGGAGGAGTGGAGACGGGAGACGGGAGACGGAAGACTGAAGCTGACCCATTGACACTGACCATCCCTAAAGGGAGCCAAAGGATCACCACCATCATGCAAGACCGGTTTAGCATCAGTTGCCGTTTGCTCTCTGCTCACTTTCGTCACAAGTCTGAGTGTCTGAATATCCGAATATCGTGTACTTTCGACTCCGGTCTCCGGTCTTCTTCCTCCCGTCTCACCTCCCCTTTCCTTTCTCCCCTGCCCTTCCTATCTTTTCACGCATGAACATTGACCTGAAAGGCCTGCTGGCCTCCAAGCGCCTATTTATCATCCTGGGGCCGGGCCTCTTCATTTTGCTGCTGCTCTTTGGTGGGCCAGCTGACATGGAGCCAAAAGCCTGGACAGTTGTGGCCTGCACCGTATGGATTGCTCTTTGGTGGCTCACCGAAGCCGTGCCCATCGCCATCACCTCCCTCCTGCCTATTTTGCTCTTCTCCGCTACCGGCGCCATGCCAGTGTCCTCGGTAACAGGTTACTACTCCAACAATATCATTTACCTGTTCATTGCCGGCTTCATCATTGCCCTGGCCATGGAAAAGTGGAACCTCCACCGGCGCATTGCACTCAATATCATCAAGCGCACTGGCACCAACCAAAAACAGATTCTATTGGGCTTCATCCTGGCAACGGGCTTCCTCTCCATGTGGATCTCCAACACAGCCACCACCATGATGATGCTCCCTATTGCCCTCAGCATCATCGACCAGCTGGCGAAGCTGCTCAACAAGCCCGGCGATTCCACCTCCTCTCATTTCGGCAAAGCACTCGTTATTTCCATCGCCTACGCAGCTTCCATAGGTGGAATAGCCACTATTGTAGGCACGCCTACCAATCTCATATTTGTGGAAGCAGCAGGCCAGTTCTATGGTACCGAAATCCCATTCGATCTGTGGTTTTTCTACGCTCTCCCACTTACGATACTTTTGGGTGCCTTCCTTTGGTGGGACCTCAGCCACCGGGCATTTAAACTAAGCAGCATTAAAGTAAAGGGCTCCAAAGAAATCATTGACGGCGAACTTCGGCAATTGGGCGCTATGGGCTACGAGGAGCGCTGGGTGATGGTGATTTTCTCTTTTGTGGCCATCGCCTGGATTTTCAGGACCTACCTGATCGCTCCTATCTTTCCTGGAATCAACGATACCAGTATTGCGCTGATCGGCGCCACTGTCCTTTTTCTGGTGCCAGGCCGACAGACCAAAGGAGAAATGATCATGGACTGGCAAACTGCCAAGCGATTGCCCTGGGAAGTAATCCTTTTGTTCGGCGGTGCCTTCTCGGTGGCAGGCAGCTTCCAGGAAACCGGCCTTACTGCCTGGATCGGTGGACGGCTCACACTATTAGAAAACGTGCATCCGTTGCTGATGCTACTCATCGTGGTGGCGCTGGTGAATTACCTCACGGAGCTTACCCAAAACATGGCCACCTGCACCCTGATGCTGCCCATTCTGGCAGGACTGGCACAGGCCATTGGCGTGCATCCGTACGGCCTGATGGTGCCTATGACCATCGCTTCCTCATGCGCTTTTATGCTGCCTGTGGCCACAGCGCCCAACGCTATTGTGTTTGGATCGGGCACGCTGCAAATGAAGGACATGGTGAGGGCTGGCGTTTGGCTCAATATTTTCGCTACGGTGCTCATCAGCGTTTACACCTACTATGTGCTGCCCGCCATTTGGGGATTTGATTTTAACAGCTTTCCGGAGGCATTCGTGAAATAACAATGTGGTTGTGGCGGGTGTCTTCACTTTTTGTCGTGGCAGGTGTCTTCACCGCCACCTAACCCGTTTTGCCAGGTGTCTTCACCGTCGTCTAATACCTGCTCTTCAACCCTTCCCAATTTTCGGCGGCTACCTCAATATACTTTTCCGGATCGGCTCTCCACATTTCCTGCACCCGTTCATTGTAATTGAGGTAGAGCTTACCTTGGTGAATCGTCCAGCAATTGGGATCAGTATGGATTTTGTAGCCATTGTGGGTGCCATAGGCACAAAAGCCACCAAACTGTGGAGCAAACTTTTCCGGGTGAGCGGCGAACTCGTCTCTATTGGCAGCACTGTTGAAATACCATTTCGCTCCATGCCAAACATGTACGAACTCCTTTTTCCCCTCTGCCGGCTGTCCATTTTGAAAATAGGCCACAGCATCGTAGCCGTTGATAGCCCCTTTGGAATTGTGGAATACCGCCCCCCTTTTCCTGCGCAAAGCGGACATCAATAACTCGAACCGAAGAGAAAGAGAGGCCATGAGCGTTATTGTTCTTTTAACGGACAGTGATTTTAAAACAAAAAACCCGAAATTGGATCAACGCAAACCTACTTCTTTCGAAATGAACTACAACAAATCCTTTGCCGTGTCCCGCCGTTCTTTCCTTCAAAAGGCGGGACTCACAGGATTGGCACTGCCTCTCGCTGGTCATCAGCTTTTCAGTAATAACACAACGTCCCTCTCCTCACCTGCACCTTTTATTAGCACCAACACCATTAGGATGCACAAAGTGGCGGTTTTCTCCAAAGCCCTGCAGTGGACGGAGCTGAATCAAATGGCGGATATGGTGGCCGAAAGCGGCATCGATGGACTTGACCTGACCGTGCGCCCCGGCGGCCATGTGGAGCCGGAGCGGGTAAAAGACGATCTGCCCAAGATAGCCGAAGCCATGAAAAAGGTGGGCAAGGAGATTGTGATGATGACCACAGCGATTGGCGGAGCCGACGAGCCTTACACCAAAGACATCCTCACCACAGCCCGACAGCTGGGTATCGGGTTTTATCGCATGAACTGGTACAGCTACGACAAGCTGCAAAGTATAGACGATAACCTCCAGGCCTTTGTGAAGCGCATGGCAGCTTTGGCCGAAATGAACAAAGCCAGCAATATCAAAGCTGGCTACCAAAACCACGCTGGCACGGGCTTCGGCTCGCCGGTGTGGGACCTGGTGCAGGTGCTCCGGCAGGTCAACTCTCCCTGGGTAGGCAGCCAATACGATATCCGTCATGCCGTGGTAGAAGGCGCCAACTCCTGGCCACTGGGGTTTGATCAGGTACAACCCTTTATAAATACGATTGTGATGAAGGATTTTTACTGGAGCAAAAACAACGGCAAATGGAGTGTGACCAATGTGCCGCTGGGGGAAGGCATGGTGGATTTCAAAGCTTACAAAGACAAAGTGGCAACCTTGTCGCCGGTGTTGCCCATCACCATACACCAGGAATACGACCTGGGAGGAGCCGAGCATGGCAACCGCAAGGCCAACATCACCGAAGCCCAAATGCTGGCAGCGATGAAGAAAGACCTGGCCTTTGTGAAAAACAATATTTAATCTACTACTATGGCTAAACCACAAAAATTCACTTTCGATGCCGTTATTCAAAAGCATGGAGACATAGATGCAGCCTATGTTGAATTTCCATACAGCACCGAAGAGGTGTTTGGAAAAAAGGGTCAGGTAAAAATTGTGGCGGTATTCGACGGCAAGGTGACCTACCGGGGGAGCCTTGCCAATATGGGCTTGGGTTTCCACATGCTGGGCCTTACCAAAGCCGTACGCAACGACCTGGGTAAATCCTTCGGCGAGAAGGTCTCGGTGGAGCTACAGGAAGACACCGCTCCCAGGGTGGTGGAAGTACCAGCCGACGCTGCCCAACTGCTGGCAGACAACCCTAAGGCCGCCGCCTTCTACGAAAAACTTTCCTACACCGACAAGAAAGAGTACATCCGCTGGATTGAATCCGCCAAGCGGGAAGACACCCGGCAAAACAGGCTGGTGGCTTTTATTGAAAAGCTATCCGTAGGGAAAAAGTTGGTGGATAAGTAAGAAAGGACATGCTCCCGAAAGACGTCTTATATAATGTAATTTCCAGGATAGCACCCGTTCCAGAAGAGGAGCTCGACAAGCTTTTCGGTTTATGCCATAGCGTGGAGCTAAAGAAGGGAAGCTTATTTGTCGCAGCTGGCGACATCCCCAATAAATTCGGCATTGTGGTATCTGGCTTGTTTCGCTACTACTACCTTCAAGAGGGGGGCAATGAGTTTACCAAGGGGTTCTTTTCTGAAGGCAGCTTTCTAAGCTCTTACAGTGCGACAATAGCTGGCACACCTTCCCATTTCAGCATCGAAGCACTTGAAAATTCAGAAGTGCTTGTTTTTGACTATGGCAAATGGGAGGCACTTCGAGCCGGACACCCAGGCTGGAACGAGTTTCTGATCACAGTGCTGGAGGAAGCCTTTACGAAGAAGGAAACCCGAGAAAGAGAGTTTTTGCTTTTTGATGCTGAAGAACGATACCGGTTGTTCCTGAAAAGATACCCCGGACTGGAAAAGAGAGTCAGGCAGCATGTTATCGCTTCCTATCTCGGCATTACCAATGTGGCGCTAAGCAGGGTAAGAAGAAAAATGGGCGTGTTAACATAGGTTAATGCATGTGCCGCCGTGTTCCATTTGCTTTGTTAAAAAAAGTAAAGATGGAACTGATCAACAACACAGTGCTGATTACAGGTGGTAGCTCTGGAATAGGACTTGAGCTTGCGCTGCAGCTAGCTAGAAAAGGCAACAAAGTGCTTATTTGCGGAAGATCGGCCGACCGGCTGGAAAAAGCAAAAAACCTTGAACCAGCACTCAACATATTTGCCTGCGACATATCGACCATCGAAGGACGCACTTCGCTAGTCAATTGGGTAAAACAAAATCACTCCGACTGCAATGTCCTCGTCAACAATGCCGCTGTTGTTCATAACACCAGCTTTTACGAAGATGAAAGCATGGTTGAAAAAGCAGCACTGGAAATTAGCACTAACCTGCTTGCGCCTATCGCTTTGAGCAAAATGTTCTTGCCGATCATCGAACAGCATTCCGGATCGACCATCATCAATATCACTACTGGTTTAGCCTTTACCCCACGGATGGACTACCCCATTTACAACGCCACCAAAGCAGGCCTCCACTCCTTTTCTCAGGTATTGAGAGAGCAGCTAATGCGTAACGACATCGGTGTAGCAGAAGTGATGATGACGGTAGTAGACACTCCCTGGCACAATGGCCATCCACCCAAAATAGCCATTTCCCCGACAGAAGCGGTGACTGAAATGATAAAGAAACTTGAAAAGGGGCAGAAAGAAATCAAAATTGGCAAGGTAAAGCTGCTGTATCTGCTGTCGAGGTTGGCCCCGGCATTTGCCTTTAGGAAGATCAATGGGTTGAAGTAATTTGACTTTGGCGTTGTCCCCTTGCAAGCCTGCCTCCCAGCGCCACATGCGTACTGCATGGACAAACGAAGCTATTCATGATTAAAAAAAAAGACGGCTCGAATTTTTCTGTTGCAACAAATAAACAACCTCCTCGTCCCCACCTCATAACTCCGCTCTCGGAACTCTGCACCTCTCCGTCGCATCTTTTTACTCCGAATTCGATGTTCGGAGGTGCGGCGTCGCAGGTAAAAGGTTCAAACTAGCATCTTTTTGCTCGGCATTCGAAGCTATTTACTCCCTCATCGCATCTTTTTGCTCCGGCTTCGCACCTTTTTGTTCCGGTGTCGGTGCCCGGAGCTCCGACTCCGATGCTTTTTACACCGATCGCCCATATCGGAAGTGGGGGTACCCACCTCTGAAGTGGGTAGGGGTGCTTCTGAGGTGGGTACATTAGCCTTGCCATTTTTGAAACTTTCTGTCACGGGACAGACCAAGGGGAAAAATAGCTATTAAAGATAGCTATTCCTATCTTCACAAATACCAGCTTTTTTATTGTACCTTTTTTAGACTGCTTCCTTAACCAACCCAACCATGAAATTGTCATTTTCTAGCTGGCGATCGTCCGTTGCTGCGTCAATATTATTAATCACCATTATTTTCTGTCAATGTAGCCAAAAAGCCGAGCCAGGTTCGGAGGCCCATATTCGGAACGTCACTTCCGCCATTGACGACAAGTACCTGACGAAAGCAGATGCCAGCCCAGGTAACTGGGTAACTTATGGTAAAAACTATGCTGAAGACCGATTTAGCCCCCTCAACCAAATCAATAAAAAAAATGTTGGGCGACTTGGCCTTGCCTGGTCACTGAACCTTGGCACCACCCGTGGTATCGAAGCTACTCCACTTGTAGTCGACGGAGTGATGTTCCTGACTGGTCCCTGGAGTGTGGTATATGCCGTGGATGTGAGAACGGGTAAAAAAATCTGGACTTACGACCCTGAAGTGCCTCGCAGTACGGGGAAAAAAGGCTGTTGTGATGTAGTAAACCGGGGGTTGGCCATGTACAAAGGAAGTTTGTTTGTCGGTACCTTCGATGGCCGGTTGATCTCGCTTGATGCCGCTACCGGCAAGCCACTTTGGGAGAAGCTTACTGTGGACACCACTAAATACTACACCATCACGGGTGCGCCCAGAGTAGTAAAAGGCAAAGTAATTATTGGTAATGGCGGTGCTGAGTACGGCGTCCGAGGCTATATTACGGCTTATGACGCCCTAACGGGCGAACAGGCCTGGAGATTTTATACCGTTCCAGGTGATCCATCAAAGCCTTTTGAGTCGAAAGCTATGGAAATTGCAGCTAAAACCTGGTCAGGTGAGTGGTGGAAATACGGAGGCGGCGGCACCGCCTGGGAGGCCATGGCCTTCGACCCCGAATTGAACTTGTTTTATCTCGGCACGGGCAATGGTTCACCCTGGGATTGGTTTCACCGAAGCAATGGTGAAGGTGACAACCTCTTTTTGTCGTCGATTGTGGCGATCAATCCTGACAATGGGGAGTATGTATGGCATTACCAAACTACGCCGGGTGATACCTGGGACTACACTGCTACCCAGCAGCTGATTCTTGCCGATTTGGAAATAGAAGGTCAAAACAGAAAGGTGGTGATGCAGGCTCCAAAAAATGGCTTTTTCTACGTCCTTGACAGAATCACCGGAGAGCTGCTATCTGCAGAACCTTACACCTACATGAACTGGGCCACACATGTCGACAAAACCACCGGCCGCCCTGTAGAAACTGACTTTAGCAGGTACAAGGAAAAAAACACGGTCATTTCACCGGGGCCCAATGGCGGTCACAACTGGCACCCGATGGCATACAATGCTACGACTGGCCTGGTGTATATTCCTGCTCATATCAATAATCACTTTTATGGCCACGACTCCAACGGAGCCACAGGCACAAAACTGATTTCCACATTTGTCGATGGCCTGGACATACGATTTGATCCTTCTTCGCCGGAAAATATGCATACAGGACATTTGCTGGCCTGGAACCCAAGTACTCAAAAAGCAGCCTGGGTTGTGAAATATGAAGGAACCAATCCGTTCCAGGGTCCGGTTAATGGTGGGGTGGTGACCACTGGCGGTGGTCTTGTGTTCCAGGGCACGGGCGATGGCAGATTGTTTGCCTATGATGCAGCAGATGGAACTCAGCTTTGGGAGCATGAATTGGGAGGCGGCGCCGTGGCTCCACCCATTACTTACCTCGTAGACGGTGTGCAATATGTATCTATCGCTGTAGGTTGGGGTGGTGGGCCTCCCGCACTCTGGAACAGATTTACCGATGATATATACCCAGGTACTATATTCAGCTTTGCGCTGGATTCAATTCAGTCTTTCCAAGCTAAAGGAGTTGGCAGAAGAACCGAGCTAATTGATCTGGAAGTAACCGCAACTGCCGACCAAATCAAACGAGGGCAGCAAATATACGGCGCCAACTGTCTGGGTTGCCATGGCCCCATGGGAACAAAAGGGGGATCCATTCCCAGCCTGGTATATTCAGCAGAAGGCACCTTTGGTATCATTGAAGATATTGTATTGAAAGGCATTTTCTTACCGAAGGGCATGCCTGATTTTAGTGGGAGATTAAGTGCGGAGGACGTGAGTGATATTAAAAACTACCTACTGAGTTCTGCTAAAGTGATGAAGGAACAAGGGAATTGAGAGACGTTAAGCTGACGATCATACTGTACGGAATTATCGCTTCGTAATCCTCGCCAGGTACTGGTCGCTTTCGTCAGTATGCAGTATTTCTACTGTCAAACCCATTTCGGCAACAATCCGGGCAAGCGTGTCCTGGTCGACATACACCCAGTCGAACCAGTCGCCTTTTTCTCCTTTGTATTCGTACTGAAAGCTAATCTCACCATAGTAGCCCTCCGGTTTGGGAATGCTTAGCTCGTAGAGATAGCCGATATCTGAAGAGTCGACCAGGATTTGCCCCCCTTTCTTCAGCAGCTTCATGCAACGCTCAAGCAGTGGCTTCACGCCCGCCAATTCACCCGCCAGGCCCAGTCCGTTCATAAGCATCAACACGGTGTCGTACTTTCCCCTGTGGGTGCGGTAGTCCTCACTGATTACCTGCCCCACTCCCGATTGCTTCATTACCTCCACACACCCCGGTGAATTCTCCAGAGCGTAAACATCAAACCCACGTGAGGCCAGAATAAGAGAATGCACACCGGCACCAGCTCCCAAATCGAGTACTTTACCTTTGCACTCAATCAAGGCAAGCAGGTCGAGCACGCTCAGGTCTTCCTCTTCCCTGAAGAAAACCTCCACAGGCATCTCTTCCGAGCTTCCGTAGGAAGTGTGCAGCATTAGCGGGCTGTATGCTTTGCCCTGGTAGTAGTCAACGATGGCCTGGCCGTGGATGTCTTTCAATGGGTGAGAGATAATTGGAAGGCAAATATTGTACGAAAAAATACAAATTCTAAATGTTGTAAGTGGCGGGCACCACATCGGGGGTTGAGACTGGAAGTCAAGCAAAGTGCGTGTAGCTTTTCGCTACCTATTGAATTGTCACGGTTAGTCTGTCACCGTCATCTTAAATTGATACAAACAGACAGAGGTCCCCAGTCTTCCGCCTTCATCTGTTACCTTTTCTGCAAACGAAAGATTGAGAAAACCGTCTCGATCCATTTCTACGCCTACCGAAACACTGTCGTCCCGGTCGATGACAAATAGAGAATCACGTATACTCTCCTGCCTTATTTTCCAAAGACCACTTTCCTTCCACACCATTTGAGAGTCTTTATAGATGGATGTATCAGGCACACCTGTAGTCACATATCTACCGCCTGTGTTATCCCCTGTAAACGTAACCCCGAAATTGTGCCAATTGGAAATGAGGCTGTGACTACCACAATAACGAGATCCTTCTTCAAGGCTTACCCACTTCGTGTTCAGAAAACTCCAGAGCTTAACAGGTATCGGAATTTCTTCTTCTTTCTGTCCGCAGAAAGAACATTTGGCCACTAAAACAAATATGAAAGCTCGCTTCATACCTGAAAGCTTAAACCGCCTGAAAAGAATCCCCGGCCACCACGTGTGTTGTCTTGAGTCCGGGAAACTTCTTGTTCATCCAGCCCACCAGGTATTTCATACCGGGCTCTTCGCTGCGCTGGTGGCCTAAAATGATAAGGGCCTTTCGGATACCTGCTGTCTGTGCATCCCGCACATACTCTGCTGTTTCCCATTCGTTGATCTCTCCCACTACCAGCAGCTCAATGTCCTCTTTGCTCAGCATGCTGATCTGGCTGGTGCCGCCCGAGGCCCCGAGCCGCAGGCCTACTTTACTCGCTTTCATAGCGGCATCCCCAACGATAAACGGCCGCTTCAAGTCCAGTTTTTTCTTTAACTCCAAAGCAATGTCTTTCACCGACGCACTTGGTAGCGTTAGCAGATTGGGCTTTTCACTGTCCTTGCTCTGGTATTTCTTCCAGTCGGTTTCTTCAAGGAAACCTTCGGTGATGCCATCGGGGCGATGGCGGTGCCAGTAGTCGTGGAAGCGCCATACTACAATACCATTGTCGGCAATCAGCTTTTTCTTGTATTGGTATACAGGGTCATTTTCCAGCCAATCAGTATTGTCGAGGTGGTTGTAGAAAGTGGGCTCGTGGCTGATGATGAAGTTGGCACCCAGACTGGCCGCCTTTTTGATCACCTCAGCATTGTCCATGAAGGTGGTCACCACCCCAGTACACTTTTGCGAGCCATCTCCCTGCTTGATAGTGTCCACCGTTTGATCCAACTTTCCGCCAGGGATGGTGGCGATGATCTGATCGATGACCTGCTGAATGGTGAGGTCTCCCTGCACGGGCGTTGGGTTGGCCCAGGTAGAAAAGGCACCCGTGCCCAGTAATGTAGCTCCAGCAACGGAGGCGGTAGTGTTTTTAAGGAAAGTTCTTCTGGTGTTCATGGTGTTTGCCGCTAATTTCTATAAAAATTAAATTTCAAAAGCCCCACTGTCCCGGACCTAAAGGGTGTGGGGCATCAACAACTATTTGCCTCTAAACATACAGTATGTCCCAAACGCACTAATTTGCGAGAGGCCAGCTTCGATTTTTCCAAAGCAAATGTCGTGGCTGAAACGCTTTCGATTCCTTTATGATCAGGGTAAAACGAAGGCTTTGAAAATTCTCTCGCTTTACCTCCGCCCAAAGGGAACCAAGAGAATTTCCAAGACCAATCATTCTCCCCTACTTTATAAAATTCCACTCCTTCCTATACTCCCTCGACAAATAGCCATTGGCTTCGGCGTCGCCTATGAACTGCTCCTTTTTAGCATTCCACTGTAGCGGTCTTCCCAGCCGATAGCTAATCAGTGCCAGGTGCATGGGCATCGTCATCGCCCTGGCATATTCCAGGTTAGACTCCGGCTGCGTTCGTGCCTTTACAGCATCCACAAAGTTTTGCTGATGGCCAGGGGAACGCACAATGGTTTTGGGCACCTCCGGAATGTCCTTTACTGTTTCGCCATTGATAGTGATCTCCATTGAGCCATAATCGCAAATAAGTGTGCCTTTGCTGCCCTCAAAGTAAGCACCGATGCCTCTGTCCTTGGCTCCTGGTACGTTAGGCGGCTCGGTGGTCCAGTAGAGCTTCAGTCCGTCAAATTGCATCTCTGCATCCAGCCATTTGGGCGCATCGGCAATGCCTTCGGGCTTTTCGCCTTTGGCCGACACAGAAGTCAATCCTTTTGGCTCAATCGACCACCAGACAATGTCAGCAATATGGCACCAGAAATCAGCAAAGACACCGCCTGAGTAGTCCATGAAGTAGCGGTAAGTGAAATGTGTTCGTTCTTTGATATAAGGCACTTTGGGAGCCGGACCAAGCCACATGTCGTAGTTGAAAGTACTCGGTGGCGTGGAAGGACTTGGATTACCCAGGTCTGGTGCCCCGCCTGTTTTCCATAGGCGAACGGTATGCACATCGCCAATAGCGCCAGATTTGATAATCTCTGCCACCCGATGGTAGTTGTCGCCAGCATGTATCTGCGTACCCAGCTGGAATATCTTCTTTTCCTTTTTCAGGGTTTTGAGCATGATCTGTCCCTCGGCGATATCATAGGACAATGGCTTTTCGCCATACACATCTTTACCAGCCTGGAAAGCCATCGTAGCAATTTGCGCATGCCAGTGGTCGGGGGTAGCCACGGTGATGGCGTCTATTTCTTTATCGTCGAGAATCTTGCGAAAGTCGCCATACAATTTGGCTTTCGTATTTGGCACAAGGCCCTGCAACGTTTTAAAGGTGGAGTTGAGGTGTTCTTCGTCCAGGTCGCAAAGCGCCACAATGTCCACTTCAGGCAGCTTTGCAAACCAGTTCATGTGGTTGTTACCCATGCCGCCCAGGCCGATATGAGCTACCCGTAGCTTGTCACTGGGAGCGGCTTTGGAAATGAGATTGGGCAGAATAGTGAGGCCAAGCGCTCCTGCGGCGGATTTGGTGAGAAAGGATCGTCTGTTCAGTGAGTTCATGTAGGTGGTGTTTCGGTGTATCGTAAGGTAGTGATAGAAGACCGAAGACGGAAGACCGGAGACGGGAGTGGCTACATTATTTGACGAATAGGTTGGAAGACGGAAGACCGGGAGCAGAAATGGCTACATGACATCTAACTTTCTTTATTTTACTTTTGACCTAAAAGCAATCATCATATTCATAAGATTGAAGGAGAAATCATAAAGAACTTTAAACTCATCAAGCGAGATGTAGTTTCTTCTTTTTGCCTTGTGAATGCAGGTGATCACCTCAGCAAGCGATCGAATGGAATAGCCTGTAAACTTCTTCAACTCTAAATTTGACTGGCCAATTGATCCTTCTGAGATATTCAAAGCAACGGAATCGCTGGCCCTTCTTATTTGAGAGCTAAGGTTATACATTTCATCTTTTGGAAACCGTAGAGTAATTTTATAGGGTCTTCTCCAAAATCCATCGCCTTTTGCCAGATAATCAGCTTCTCAAATTTGAATCGAGCTTCCTCCATTTTAGCTTATATGAGTTTACATAAATTTCTTTCTCTGTCTGTTTCTTGTCTTCCGTCTCTAAGCCACAAATCTTCCGTCTCCCTTCTTCCTCCCTTCTTCCGTCTCCGGTCTTCCGTCTTCCGTCCTAACCCCTACTCCATATAGAAAACTTCTGCGAGCCCCACCGAAACCGGCGAATTATCCTCATTCGTTTCCATAATATCCGCCATATAGGCCCACCATTTCCGTACGATAGGATTTTGCCCCAGGTTCTGCGAACCACCAGCACCACTCACACTTTGCACGGCAAACAGCGTATTAGTCTCCTCATCCAGGAAGATGGAATAGTCTGATACACCGGAATCACTTAGCAGCTGCTTCAGCTCGGGCCAGATTTCGTCATGTCGCTTCTTGTACTCAGCAGCAAAGCCAGGCTTCAGCTTCATTTTAAATGCTCTCTTCATCGTTACTCGTTACTTCCCAGTCAAATAACCCATGTCCATCAGCCAGTCGGCCATGCGCTGTGGCCAGCCCCTTAAGCTGATAAACTCCGACCGGTATCCCATATTGAAGGCGTGCGCACCTTTTGCATACACATGAGCCTCAACAGGCCGCTTGGCCTGGCGGTACTTAAGCAGCAGGCTCATCACAGGCTCTGAGCAGCAATCGTCGTTGGTTGCCACCACCATAAAAACAGGCGGTGCATCGGCGGGCACTGTTGCAGGAATACCCAGCGGCCCCGGATACACCAGCATCTGGAAGTCGGGCTTTCCATTTACCTTATCGATAGGATCTTTAGCGCTGGAGTCGCCTTTACCATCGCCGTAAGCCACCCACGACACTACTTCGCCACCGGCCGAAAAGCCCATGATTCCGATACGCTCCGGATTAACGCCAAACTCTTTTGCACGACTTCTGACGGTTCGCAACGCCCGGTAAGCATCCTCTTTGGCTTCCTTCCCAACCGTGTAAGGGGAATTCTCTTCTCTTGCCAGGCGATATTTCAGCACAAAGGCGGTAATGCCCAGCGAGTTAAGGAAATCCGCTGCCTCTTTTCCCTCTCCATTGTACACAAGGGTTCGGTGGCCTCCACCGGGACAAATAAGCACGGCCGTGCCATTGGCCTTGTCTTTGGGCGGATAGTAAACCGTGATGGAAGGATTATGAACATTCTTGACCCACCAGTCCTTGGCCTCCTCGGGCTGGTCTTTAAGGTTTTCGAAGCCAGGGGCGCCATTAGGCCACAGGTACATTTGCTTGCCCGGTTCCTGGGCAAAAACTACGATACAGGCAAGCAGTAAGCCTGCCAGAGTAAACACTTTCTTCATTTTAAGTAGATTTAAAAAAGAATAAAAACCTCGATAATATCTTCAGTTTACAAAATCCATTTGGCCAGCACCTCACCCACAAAATAGGCAAAAGCCGCTGCCAGACCACCCAGCGCCAAAGTCTGGATGATGCTTTTCATTTTATTGATATTAGTAACGACTCCCCTCAAGTAACCGACGAGAATAAGCGACAGACCAGTACCCACGCATGAGATAGGGAAAAGTGCCGAGGGGCTCACCTCTGTAAACATAGCCACCACATAGGCCATTAACGGAATAAAGCCTACCACGTTAAAGCTGATAAACGTAGCGACGGCAGTGCTCAATGGCGACTTACTTTCTCGAGTCATCTCCAGCTCTTCCTTCATCATCGTATCCACCCACACCTTCTTGTCTGAGATAATTGTGGCTACGACATCTTCCAGTAATTTTCCTTTGAAACCTTTTGCCTCATAAATTTCTCTGATCTCCTCAATTTCCTTCTCCCTCAGGTGCTCAATCTCCCAATACTCAACCGCCTCATGCTTGTCGTAATTATCCAGGGCCGCTTTGCTCGAAAAATAATTACCCACCGACATAGAAAACCCATCGGCTATCAAGTTGGCAAAGCCAAAAATCAGCACCCAACGAATATCCGCATGGGCCCCGGCGGCGCCTGCCACTACGGCAAAGGTGGTGATGGAACCATCAATTCCACCATAGACAAACTCTGCAATGTACTCCTTGTCGAAAAAGAGCCATTTACCCTCTTTATGCAATTTAGCTTCGTTCATTTATCAAAAGTTAGCTGGCGAAAATCCCACACATTTGCCTGACCTGAATTTAAAAAACCATGACTGATAAATAAGGGCGAAGTAAAATTATTATTGTAGAGCTGACCTGTGCCCAAACCCTGGGGCATATCAATTGGGAATTCTGCGGTAAATTGGGCAATGGCATTCAATCCTATGTTTGACTCCAGTGCCGATGTCATCCACCAGCCAACATTCCTCTTTGCTGCCAGGTCTATCCATTCTCTGGTTGCCATAAAGCCACCCAGCAGCGAAGGCTTCAGCACAATAAACTGGGGCTTAATAAAATCAAGCAGCTCCGCTTTCATGGCCTTTTGTTCCACGCCAATCAGCTCTTCGTCAAGGGCGATGGGCACCGGCGAACGACTGCACAATACATGGTAGGCCTCCCACTGCCCTGCCTGCACGGGCTGTTCGATAGAATGAAGCTGATACTGGCTAAGCCTCTCAAGTTTCACGAGAGCCTCAGCCGGCTTGAAAGCTCCGTTAGCATCCACCCGGAGGGTGATATCGGCTGGCCCAAACTCCTTTCGAATGCCGGCCAAAATCTCACACTCAGTTTCAAAGTCAATAGCACCTATTTTTAGCTTCAAGCAGGTGTATCCTGCATCAAGCTTTTCTTTGATCTGCTTAAGCATAAAGTCTTTGTCGCCCATCCAAATAAGCCCGTTGATCGGGATAGGCAAACTGCCGGTGGTGAAGGAGTTTTTGAATATAATGCCCGATCCGCCATTCATAAAGTCAAGAAGGGCTGTCTCCAGAGCAAATCTGAGCGACGGGTAGCCTGACGGCACCAACTGATGTGCAAGGTGGAATGCATCCTCCACGGCACCAGGAGTTCTTACAGGCAGAATGTCACTCTGAAGAGTTTTGATAATGTCCGGCAGGTCATCTATATCTTCCATGCTTAGTCCCTTCAAAGGCCCAGCCTCTCCAAGGCCAAACATTTTTGGATCCGAGGGATCATACAATTTCAGGAGTATGCTGGACTTTTCCTTCAGTACGCCTCGTGAAGTGCCTGCATCAAATGTAAACTGAAGTGTGTGGGTAGTAAAATCAAGTTTTAAAGGCATGCGGGTTGATTATGTGGCTTTTTGTTAAGGACTATGGCCTGATTTCGGCTATTTTTGCCAAAAAAGGTCAATGCCTCCTCAAATTAACGTTTCCGAATATACTTATGATCTACCAGACGAAAGAATAGCCAAATTTCCTCTGGAAGACAGATCGGCATCAAAGCTACTTTTTTACAACAAAGGCACCATTGAGCACCTGCGGTTTAAAAGTATCCCGAGCCTGCTTCCTGAAAACACTTCACTCTATTTCAACAACACGAAAGTTATTCCCGCCCGGCTTGCCTTTCAGAAGTATACGGGGGCATTGATTGAAATCTTCCTGCTTCAACCCATTTTGCCATCGCCTGTTATTTCCGTAGCCATGGAGGCCAGGAGCCCCGTGGTTTGGAAATGCATGATCGGCAATGCCAAACGCTGGAAAGAAGGTGTCCTTGAAAGAAACATCGAACTCGAAGGAGCCACACTGAAAGTTGAGGTAAAACGGCTGGGCACCAACGAAGTGCAACTAAGCTGGAATAAGTCGGCTGCCCGTTTTGTAGATGTGGTGGACGCCATTGGCAAAACTCCACTGCCGCCGTATCTGCATCGTGAAGCAATAGAGAACGACAAAAAAACTTACCAGACTGTTTACAGCAAGAAGGATGGTGCCGTGGCAGCTCCCACGGCGGGCCTTCATTTTACCGGTGAAGTCATACAACAACTACGTGACAAAGGAGTTGCTACAAATTTCCTAACTCTTCACGTCAGTGCCGGCACCTTTCAGCCTATAAAAACAGCCACAGCTGAGGAGCATGCGATGCATTCGGAGCAAATCATTATCAAGCGGGAAAACCTGGAGCAGCTTTTAACCCCAGGCAGATTCAACGTCGCCGTCGGCACGACTTCCATGCGAACCCTTGAAAGCACTTACTGGTATGGCACAATGCTCGGTCGCAATTCGGTCGCTGAATTCAAAATACCCAAGCTCTTGCCATATGAGCAACAGGCTTCGTTACCTTCGCCAAAGGAAAGCATCATGAATATATTAAACAGAATGGATGCGTTGGGTGTTGATGAATTGACGGGCACAACAGAAATCTTCATATTTCCTGGTTATCAATTTAGGGTGGTCAATGGACTGATTACCAACTTCCATCAACCTAATTCTACATTGATACTCCTCGTTGCGGCTTTTATTGGCGATGACTGGCGCAAGGTATATAATGAGGCACTGGCAAGCGACTATAGATTTCTCAGCTACGGGGATTCTTCTTTGTTAATTCCCTGGAAATAGACAATTTAAACCATGGAAAAAGTAGACGATGTGGGAGAAAGTATCAAAGGTTGGTGGGCAAGTTTCAACGAATTGTTACAAACACCGCTCTTCTCCTTTGGCGATAGCGAAATAGACCTGGGACATATTTTCTATCTCGTGGTTTCGGCTTCTATCCTTGTCTTTGCCAGCAGATGGCTGATGAGACTAGTCGTTAACAAGCTGCTCAAAAATACCGCCATGGAGAAGGGCATGCTTCAGTCGGTGGCTACTCTGGTGCGCTTCGGCATCCTGGTGATCGGCTTTATCGTCATCTTTCAGTCGGCAGGCATCGACCTTAGCTCGCTGAGTATTTTGGCCGGTGCGCTGGGTGTTGGTATCGGTTTTGGCTTGCAAAACATCACCAACAACTTTATCTCAGGCCTCATCATTCTCTTTGAAAGGCCCATCAAGGTAGGTGACAGAATAGAAGTAGGTGATATAGCCGGCGACGTCATCAGCATCAATGCCAGAGCTACTACTATCATCACAAACGACAATATTTCTGTGATTGTGCCCAATTCAGAGTTCATTTCAGGCACCGTCATCAACTGGAGCCATTCCGACAGAAATGTGAGGTTTCTGTTTCCCGTGGGGGTGAGTTATAAAGAAGACCCGGAGAAGGTGAAAAAGATTCTTTTGGAAGTAGCAGACAAAAATGAGCACGTGCTCAAGAGCCCTCCTTCCTCTGTCATGTTTGATGAATTTGGCGACAACTCCTTAAACTTCTACCTTGGCGTTTGGACGTCTACACACATTGAAAAACCCAGGGTGCTGAAAAGCGAGCTCTATTTTGAAATATTTAAGAAGTTTACAGAACACGGTATCGAAATCCCATTTCCTCAGAGAGATTTGCATATTAAGACTTCTCCGGTTACAGTGGAACAAATTCAATCCAAACTGAATTGACCTTATTATGACTCCACAACCCTTGAAATCGCAGGCCATTTTTGTTGGAAAAACTGTCGTTGCCCATCTTGTCTCCTACGCAGTTGCCGCAACCGCAGGCTATTATTTTCTCCTTCGTGACCTTTACAACAACGAGGCCTCACCGCTCAAAGGCTACCTGGCTACTCCCGGCGAACCAGAAGAGTGGGCCTTGATAGGGCAAAAACTTTTCCCGATTGAGTTGGTCAGGGGATTTTTGATAGGCATCGTCTTTTTTTCCATCAGCAGAACGTTGCAGCGCTGGGGCCGAAAAAGAAGATTCATCGCTATCATTGGGTTTTATTTTATTGTCGGATTCCTCGCCAGCCCGGGCATATCTCCGGGCAGTTTGGAAGGGATGCTTTATATGCAAAACCAATTTGCTCCCCTGGTGCATGAGCGATTTTTCTGGGTCACCTTCCTCCAATCAGTGATTATGGCCCTCATTCTTAGCAACTGGATCAGAACCTCTTTGCCAGAAGAGAACTAACAAATGCCTCAAATCGACATTTTCTAAGGCATTTTTTGTCACATTGTGTAATTTTGCCCATTCATTTCGAAACCAGGCATCATGCGTAAGCTCTTTCTTATAGTTCTCAGTGTTTTTCTTTACTCTTCAACAACGGCTCAGTCGGCCGACGCCCCAATCCAGGATTCAGTTTCGTTTAAGACTCCTTATCAAAGCATTTACACTTTTTTACGCTATCTGCAGGAAGACTCTTACTACCCGGAGTTAGCGGCGGGCATTGTCAAACAGACCCTGAGAAACAATGAAGAGGCCCAGGAAATAGTCGTGCAACTGAAGCAGGTGCTGGATGGCGAAGGGCATTTTATCTACCTCGAAGATTTGCCGAACGACCCTGATTACACAGATACGGTGTCGAGGCAAAACAGGTATGTGCTGGTGAGTGAATACCCCAATATCTATCTGGAAAAGTACAACGACAAATGGCTTTTGTCGGAGAAGTCTGTCAGAGAGATCGGCAAACTCCACGCAAAGGTCTTTCCATTTGGCACCGACAAGCTGCTGAACCTATTGCCGAAGCTCGGCACAAAAAAATACATGGGTCTGCATGTTTGGCAATTGGTAGGAATTCTCGTGTTGATCCTCGGCTGTGTGCTCATTCACAAGCTGCTGACTTTTCTTTTCGAAAAGATCATTATGCAGGCCCTGCTCCGGGCCGGCTACGAACGGTTGGCCGATGAATATATTTTACCAGTAGCCAGGCCGGTTAGTTTATTTGTTGTATTCCTGTTGCTATTTATTTTCATTCCTGTATTGCAGTTGCCACCAGGAACTATGCAGTATGTGGTAATGGGCGTAAAGGCTGCCCTCCCCTTCTTCGGCACGATGGTGTTCTACCACCTGGTGGAAATCCTTTGCGTGTATCTGCAGCGCCTGGCTTTAAAAACCAAAAGCACGCTGGACGATCAGCTGGTGCCTCTGGTAAGAAGAGCTTTAAAAATCTTTGTCGTGTTGGTTGGAGGCCTTTTCATCCTCGACAACCTCAATATACCCATACTTCCTCTGTTAACCGGCCTCTCCATTGGCGGATTGGCTTTTGCATTGGCCGCTCAGGACACCATCAAGAACCTGTTTGGCTCGCTGATGATCTTTATCGACAAGCCCTTTCAGATCGGTGACTGGATCACGTCAGGCGACATCGATGGCTCTGTGGAAGAAGTAGGCTTTCGCTCAACGAGGATTCGAACCTTTCGAAACTCCCTCACCTACGTGCCCAATGGCAAGCTTGCCGATGCCATGATCGACAACCACGGGCTGAGAGTGTACAGACGCTATTACACCAAGCTGGGCATTACTTACGACACACCGCCGCCACTTGTTGAAACCTTCGTGGAAGGACTAAAGGAAATCGTAAAAGCACACCCCATGACTCGCAAGGACTACATAGAAGTCAGCTTCAATGAGTTTGGGCCTTCCAGTCTGAACATCATGTTTTATATGTTCTTTGAGGTGCCCACCTGGTCGGAAGAACTACAGGGCCGTCACGAGATCAATCTGGAAATAATGAAACTGGCGGCACACCTGGGCATCAACTTTGCGTTCCCTACACAAACGCTGCACATCGAAAATATGCCAGGCAAACCAAGCCTGTCCCCGACGTATGAAGTGGAAAAGGCGGGGGAGAAGATGAAGACCTACTTTACATCAGCGCCAAAAAATTAATATCGTAACTTACCTTCGACTACAAAGTGTATATATACTGATTATGAAAGGGTATTCGATACTTGCCTCTGTTTTAGCTCTCGTGATAATTTCTTCCGTTGGCTGCGCTCAACAGGAAAAATCATCACAAAGTGCTGAGAAGACAGTCAAATCTCAAATTCTTCAGGTCGATACCATCCCTACCCTCAACGCTACTAAGCTGGAATTGACAAAACAGTATTGTTTGGAAAACTATGGCGTGGCGAGCTACAAGCTGGACAGCCCAAAAATTGTACTGGTGCACTTCACTGTCATTCCAACACTGGAAGAAACCGTGGCGTACTTTCAGAAAGATTCCATCGAATCGAGCCGAACCAACATCAGCAAGTTTAGTCAAATGAATGTGGGCATTCACTACATCGTTGACAAAGACGGCAGCATCTATAAGCTCGTTCCCGACACCGTAATTGCTCGTCACGCCATTGGCTTCAATCATGTCTCCATTGGTATCGAAAACATTGCCAAAGACGCAGCTGATCTCACTCCTGCTCAGCTGGAGAGCAATGTAAAGCTGATTGCAGTGCTGAAGGAAAGAAACCCTGGCCTGGAATATTTGGTAGGTCATCATGAATACAACGACACCTCGCTGGCTCATTACAAGCTGTTTCTGGCTGTTGATGAGTCGTACAAACCACACAACAAGCCAGATCCGGGGCCAAAGTTCATCGCTGATCTCAGGGAAAAGCTCAAAGCTGAACACAACCTAACTTTTATGAAATAATGATCGCCCGCATTTGGCATGGCTGGACTACCCCGGAAAACGAAATGGCCTACCAGACCATTTTACTTAATGAGGTCATTCCTGGCATCAAGGCAAAGAATCTACCCGGCTTCAGAAAGATGCAGGTCATGAAACGGCCTGTGGATGGCGAAACAGAATTTACAACGATCATGTATTTCGACAGTCTCGAGAACATCAAGAGTTTTACCGGAGATGACTACGAAACAGCCTACGTTCCTGAAAGAGCCAGGGCAGTACTGAAGAGGTTTGATGGCAAAGCCATCCACAGAGAGTTGGTAGAAGAAACTTCTATTAGTTGAGCGGATTGCTCATCAAACCTACCCTGGATACATCGTTTCAATAAGCAAAATCAAGCCTGCTACGTATCACATGGATTCAGAGCACAACAGTGCTTTGTTACTCCATATTCGAAAGTTCCAAAGCATCAGGATTATTGACTTATTCTTAATTTAACTGTCATTTTTTGTCGCTTGTAACAACATGCTCTGCTTTTTAGGCTAAAAAAACGCCAACCTCGCATTCCAGACATTTCTAATTTTCTTTTAGAAAAACTAAAAAGCACTATGAAATAACACTATCATAACGTACTTTATTGGTCGGTATTTGTTCTGTTTAGTAATATTGATTAAAAATGGTGTTAACGCCCACAAACTGATAGAGCGAAATATTTCTGATCTATTAATTCAAGTCGGCGCATATTACATCTATTTAATATCTGTTAACGGTATTACTAGGCAATCACTTGCCTCAACCAGCTAAAGTATGTCTCAGTTCGTCACTATTAACGAGTATAGCGGTGAACCCAATCTTTGGGATCGGCTGGTTCGGTATGGAGACAAAACAGCGCTTAGATCAATCTACTCCGCCTATGCCCAACTCCTGTTCAACTACGGCATGCACGTGACGCAGAACAAAGATTTGGTCAAAGATTGCATTCAAGACCTGTTTTTAGAGCTGCTAAAAAACCACGCAACCCTCGGCAAGTCCTCCTCAATCAGGTACTATCTGTACAAGGCACTTCGGCGAAAAATTATTTATGAGGAAAAGAAGATTACACGCCAAATGTCGAGCCAGGAGCATTTTTCAGACACAGATGGTGCCGAGGTATTCTTCGAATTTTCAGAAACAGTTGAAAAAGTTAATGCATTGAGCCGAAAGAAGCTTCTTCAGTCGGTTCAATCCTTGCCTAAAAGACAACAAGAGGTTATCCAATTAATTTTTTTTGAAAACCTAAGCAGAGACGAGGTTGCTGAGATCTTGGAAATTGACGCCAACTACCTGTACACCATTACCTGGAAAGCCATCAAGGCCCTGCGGAAAGTTTTGGTGCCTAAGCAGGTGATTCTACACCTCATACACATCCTCCTTGGCTTGTCTGCATTGAACTAACCTAATTCTACGCCAAAACATCTTCCTAAAAAACGCTGTTGTCGCCCTCAACCCGATAAATCAGAATTTTTTTCTCAAAAAAGGTAGAGATTCCATTTCTGCCTCCTTTTAGTATTAAACGTAGTCATAAAGCGAAAATTTATGAACCCTACCTTTAATACCGTAGAAGACCTAATCGTAGACAATTCCTTCAGAAAGTGGGTGCTTCAAAACGACCCCAAAGCAAAAGCGCAATGGCAGCAGTACCTTTCTGCGAACCCCGAAAAGAAAGAGCTGGTTGAAGAAGCCAAACAATTCCTCAAAAAGCTTCCAAGGGTAAACTATCAATTGCCCACCTCCGACTTAGAAATCATTTGGGCTCAAATTGAAAAAGCCTCCGAGTCTGAAATATATAATCAGGAGCAGACAATGGCGTCAACACCCACGGGTGCCCGGGTGCGGTCAATTTCCTCCAAATGGTACTACACGGCCGCCTCTATTGTCTTAATTCTAATTGCAGTCGGAATCAGCCAACGCTACAGCAGCCTGCTAGGAGACACAACTGTGTCTTTCCACACAAAATATGGCGAAAACCAAACGATTGAACTGCCCGATGGATCGGTGGTGACTCTGAATGCCAACTCGAGCCTGACGTATAACAGCGAACACTTCGATGACGACCGCAGAACGGTAAAATTGGACGGCGAAGCCTTTTTCAAAATAAGCAAGCGTGCCTTGCCAGGCGGCGGCAAAATTAAGTTCATCGTTGAAACAGCCGACCTGGAGGTAGAAGTTCTGGGCACGGAGTTTAATGTGAACACCAGAAGGGCTAGCACAAAAGTAGTACTTACCGAGGGCCAGGTACAGATCAAGCTCACGAAGACCGACAGTGTAGGGCCAATCACCATGCTGCCCGGCGAAAAAATCACATATACCTCAGGTCAGAAATCGCCAACGAAGGAGCAAGCTAAAGTGAATGTTGCCACCGCCTGGAAAGAAAATGAACTCATTTTCGAAGACACTCCCGTGGGTGAAATTATTCACGTGCTGGAAGACAATTATGGCCTGAGAATAAAACTGAAAAAACCAGGGATTGCTGAGCGGCATTACACGGGAAAATTCAAAAATCCTGACCCTGAAGTCATTTTAATGGCACTCTCAGGTCTGTTTGACCTGAAACTTGAGCGCCGCAACGGAACTGTTACTCTAAACTAAAGCTGCCTATGGAAAACCAATGTAGAACAATTAAAGATCGAACCAGTACCAAGGAAATTAAACTGCAAAACTTATGAAAATCTCTACAAAAAAATTTTTGTACTCGGTAGGATTTACCTTTCTACTCCTACTCTACCACAGTGGAATTGGGCAACCTGTCGATGACCTTTTGTTGTCAGCAGACGCTAGCTTATCCAACACCTATACTATAGAAGAAGCGCTCGAACACCTGGAAAAGAAACACCAGGTATCGTTTCACTATGAAACACAAATGGTCAGGAACGCAAAAGTTTCTGGCGATCTGTCTGATTTCGATCGGGAAGACCTGCAAGATGCACTGAGCATTTTGCTGGAACCCTTAAAGCTCAACTTTCGCAAACTGGATGATAACTATTACCTGATTGTGAAAGACAATACCCCAAAGAAAATTGAAGGCCAAAAGACAGCGGGCTTTACCACCTCTCTTGACAGGGGGCCACTGTACGCTTCAATTGCCAAGATCAATTCGTACCAGCTACCAAAAATCCCCGTTTTAAGAGAGCAGACCATATCCGGTAAAGTAACAGATGAGAAGACTGGAGAAGGGCTACCAGGCGTAACAGTACTAGCCAAGGGAACCACAACTGGCACAACAACTGACATGGATGGTCAGTACCGCCTTACTGTTGGCGATGAAGTCACCACTCTTGTATTTTCATCGATTGGTTTTGTTACCGTAGAAGTTCCTATCGCTGGCAGGTCCACTATCAATTTTGCGATGAAAGAAGACGTGACCAGCCTGGACGAAATTGTAGTTATTGGTTACGGTACGCAAAAAAGGTCGGATTTAACTGGCTCTGTTGGTTCTGTGAACACGGATCAGCTTCAGCAGCGCCCCGCACCTTCTTTAAACCAGGCCATCGCAGGCAGAATACCCGGCGTGCAGGTAAATATCAACTCAGGTCGCCCTGGTGGAAAATCGAATGTAAGAGTTCGTGGCTTCAGCTCTATCAACTCTTCCAATAACCCACTGTATGTAGTGGACGGAGTGCAGTTGCCAGTGGGCAATCAAACACAACGGAGCTCCGCCATTGACTATATTAACCCCAGCGATATCGTTTCTGTTGAAGTGTTAAAAGACGCTTCCTCAACAGCTATTTACGGCGCTAGAGGTGCCAATGGCGTTATCCTTATCACGACAAAAAAGGGCAAGTCAGGAGAAGGCAAAATCACCTATGATGGAATCTTCAGTGTAAACACCTATGGCCCTAACAAGCCAGAGGTGCTGAACGCAAAGGAATACCTGGAAGTGGAAGACCTTGCCTGGCGCAACATGGAAAAATTTGACCCAGACGGTTGGGCTGCTGGCAAATGGGCGTATCTAAATCCTGCGCTAAAAAGGACGGATCCGAGGCTTTTCGATGCCAATGGCAATCCCTACTACGACACTAACTGGATAGAAGAAACAACGCAGAACAAACTATCCCAAAATCATCAGTTAAACTTCAGCGGTGGTGATGATAAAACGACCTACTCATTCTCTTTGGGTTACAGAGATGATGAAGGCTTGTACAGAACGTCGTTTATGACCAGGTACTCAGGCAGACTGAATATCGAAACCAAAGTCAAAAAATGGCTTACAGTGGGCGCTAACCTCAGCTATAACTACCAAAAAGAAAACAATGTCGACTATAGCGATCAGGTGCCACGCCGAATGGTGGAAGATTTCCCATTCCTTCCTGTGTACTATCCCGACGGCACCTACGCCGACAACAGAGACTACCCTTTTGCCGAAGGAACTATGAGCTCAGTTCACAACCTACTGGAGCGTGAATACCTGATCAGTACACAGACCATGCTGGGTAGTGCTTTCACCAACATCACACTGGCAGAAGGCCTGGTTCTTCGCACTGTGCTTGCTTCCAACATTGTAACCCGAGGAACACAACGCTATGAAGGTCGCACTATCCAGATCGGCTCCCAGGGACGTGCCTGGCTTGCCGAGGAAGAAGAAGACTTTTGGTCATTTGAAAACTATTTGACCTACACTAAGAACTTCGCTGAAATTCATTCCTTCACAGGCATGCTTGGTCTGTCATGGCAGGAGTCGAATTATTTTGGTCAGTCTTCAGAAATCAGAAATTTCTCAACAGACTACTTCAAGTACAACAACCTGGGAGCTGGTAGCCAGAATTTGGGTGTGGGATCAGGTGCCAACAGAGAAGCGCTCAACTCGTATTTCGGTCGTTTCAACTACAGCCTGATGAACAGGTACCTCATCACATTTACCGGCAGAGCCGATGGTTCATCTAAGTTTGGCGACAACAATAAGTACGCTTTCTTCCCATCAACAGCGTTGGCGTGGAGAATAAGTGAAGAGGGTTTTATGCAGAGTGTCCCTGCTGTCTCCAATTTGAAGCTTCGTACAAGCTACGGTCTGACTGGTAACTCAGAAATACCACCTTATTCTTCTTTATCATTATTGGGTTCTGGCTACGCAGCCATTTTGAACGACAGCAGAGTGGGTGGCACAGGCATCAATCGCCTGGCAAACCCTGACTTAAGATGGGAAAAAACTGCACAAGCAGACGTTGGCATTGAATTGGGCCTTTTCAAAGGGAGAATAGGCATTGAAGCTGACTATTATTACAGGAAGACCACAGACATGCTGCTTGATGCACCGGTTCCGCAGACCAGTGGTTATGCAACTATCCGCAGAAACGTTGGATCGATGCAAAACAAAGGGCTTGAACTTGCATTGAACACTGTAAACATTGAATTCAACAGGTTCTCGTGGAATACCTCATTCAATATTTCGTTCAACCAGAACAAAGTATTGGAACTGGCTACCCGCTCAGACATCTTTGGAGTGGGTGGTCCTGGCATCACCAACCAAACAAGCATTATTCGTGAAGGCGAACCTGCTGGTGCTTTCTGGGGCCTTAACCGCCTGGGCGTGTGGGGAACCGACGAAGCTGCTGAAGCTGCTGAATTTACCAGCTATAGAAATGGTCTGACTATGCTGCCAGGCGACATCAAGTATGAAGACGTGAACGGTGATAAAGCCATCACAGATGCTGATAGAATGATCATAGGCAATGGTAGCCCTAAAGGATGGGGTTCGTTCATTAACAATGTACGGTTCGGTAATTTCGACCTGACATTGGATTTGCAGTTCATGTATGGCAACGATATCATGGACATGAACCTTCACTCAAGCGAAGACCGCCAGTCGCTGGCCAACAGCTACCGGACTGTACTGAACGCATGGACTCCTGAAAATCAGAACACCATGATTGCGCAGGTAAGAGACACCCGTGCAGGCTATGTAACCAACGTGGATACACATTGGGTGCAGGACGGCTCATTCATCAGGGGTCGAAACTTATTGCTGGGCTATTCCTTGCCAACAACAGCAGTTGAAAGAATCAAGCTTAGCAATGTCAGGATTTATGCTTCTACTCAAAACTTTTTCCTGATAGTAAGCGACGAAGTAATTGGTGATCCTGAGATTACCCCAATTCGTGGTAATGACAGTAACAATGTATTCTCGCAAGGGATGAAATGGCACGAGTACCCTAAGCCAACAGTATGGACAATGGGTATTCAGATTGGACTTTAGTCAGTGTCAGTTTTTCCAACCATAAAAAGACAAACATCATGAAGAAATATTCGATAAAAAACATAGGCAAAATCGTTTTGAGCGGCACATTGCTACTCTGGACAGGATGTTCAGGTTTTTTGGACGAAGAAGACCCATCTAATCTTACTCCTTCAAACTACTATACAATACCTGACCATGCGGAGGCAGCCGTCGCAGCCGTATACGATAACACCAGATTCTATGGTGACGGTGCCGGTATCTTCTCTTCCAACTGGCAACTTTTGGAGGGCCCTACCGGTACGTCTACCACGGAAACTGCTCAAAACTCAGATTTGAACAACTTGTATTCTCTCACCTGGGACGGCAACACTGGCCACATTCTCAACTGGTGGAGAGGTATCTATCGCCTGGTTGCCCAGGCCAATCTGGTGCTGGACAGGGTTCCAGACATAACGCCGATGGATGAGGCACAAAAAGCTAGAATTCTCGGACAAGCCAGGTTTTTGCGAGCATGGGCCTATTTCTACGCTGTGAGGCTGTGGGGAGATGTTCCATTGATCCTGGAACCACAAACGGCCTCGTCAGAAAACTTCTACCCGTCTCGTGCCACTCAACAGGAGGTGTACGACCAGATTGTTGCAGATTTAACGGTTGCGGAGGCAGCCGAACTTCCATGGACCGACGTGACCGGCAGGGTCTCTACCTCGGCTGTCAAAGCAATGCTCGCAAAAGTGTATCTTACTATGGCCGGTAAACCGCTGGACAAGGGGAGTTCGCACTATAAGTTAGCTGCCGACAAAGCGAAGGAAATTATTGACAACGCAGGTGAACTAGGGCTTTTTGATACCTACGCTGAAGTCCATGACGAAAGCCTGGGAAACAGGAAAGAGCACATCTTCAGTTTACAGTACAATAACCTGGTGGCAGACAACCCAATGGGTAATATGTTCCCGAACTTTAAGCCTGTGAGCTATCGTGGCCCTTCCGGAACGGGTAGTACAGTTCCCACCTTGTCGTTCTACAACTCCTATGAAGACGGAGACATCAGAGCGGTGGATCAGGAAGGCTATTTCTATACTACCTACTACACCAATGGTAGTGGAGCACCATTTGACCTCGGCGCACCATATATCTTCAAGCATTTCAATGTTATTGCCAACGGCACAGAAGGGGTTCCTGGAACTGCCAAGGACAATCTCAATGTGCCAATGATTCGTTATTCAGAAGTGCTTCTGATTTATGCAGAGGCACAAAATGAAGTGGCCGGCCCCTCGCAAGCTACTTACGATGCGCTTAAGGCTATAAGAGACAGAGCGGGGCTGATAACTCCTGCTTTAGGAACGTTCAGTCAGGCTACCTTCAGAGAGGCTGTTTGGAAAGAGCGCTGGTTTGAATTCTGCTATGAAGGCATCACCTGGTTTGATATGATCAGGCTGCGAAAAGTGTTCAATGAAACCAACGGTGGGTTTGATGATTTTGTCGGGCACGTCAACCTAAACTCCGATCAGGCACTTCAGGCTAAGCATCTATTGTTTCCAATTCCAATACAGGAAATAGTGAACAACCCGAATCTCGCACCTCAAAATACAGGGTATAATTAACTAATCAATTAAACTCTGCCCTCCCCGGTTGCATTCATAGGGTTTTGCAATCGGGGAGTTTTTTTTCTGGCTCCCACCAAGTAGAAATACTTCCTACAAGCTTGGTCAAGCTTGTATTATAGCCGACAGGGCAAAGAATCAGAACCTCCTATCGAAGGAAAACTCCTCGGAACTAAGTAGCCTGATTTTTTTGAAGTCTTGATGGCCGGGATTCAAAATGTAGTTAAACTCCTGGGGAATAATAGCCGATGGGACTCTGAGCACAGCAGTGTTACCACTTTTCACCCATTTATCACCCACATTTCTTGTCGACACTTGCTGTGAAAATTCCCTCCAGTTGCCGGGTAGGTCATTTAAAACCACCCTATCAATAGCAACATCATCGGGTATCTCAATCGTCATTACCCTAAATCCAGCATCAAGCCCTTCCCCACTCCTGTGCACCAAATTCTCTAGGCAGGCCAGTGACCTTGATCCGGCAGTATATATAACAAAAGTACCTTTTGAATTCCATCTTGCCACAAACCCGGAAGCATACATGCTTGTGCTAAACTTAGCCAGCGTAATCCGATAAACCTTCACGCTGTATCACCATGCTGAATGCGATCCAGCTCTTCGCTGATGAGATCAATACCATCAGAGGTTTTGATAAGGTGTAAAGGAATGCGATTATCAATGCCGAAGGCAGGCTTAATAAGCCAATTGAGGAAAGACGCTCGTGTGCCAAATGTATCAGCTCCTTTTCGGTAAAGAGCTACCAGCTTCAGCATTAGTTCACTTTTGGCAGGGCTGAACTTGATATGCTGCGCCTGATATTTATGAATAGTTTTAGGGTTAAGCTCAACGACCTCAGCCATATAATCGTGGTGACCAAAAAGCCCCACTACATCGTCAAAAATGGTAGCAGGCACCCCTTCAAGTGCTTCAAAGGCCAAGGTGGTGTGGTTAGAAACTCTTGGCCTAAGTCTCTGATAGATGACCTCAGGCTCTTCCGCCATCATCTTACGGCCCAAGCCATCCACATTATAGTTCTTCATAAAACGAAGTTAGGAATTTTTTCCTGAAAAAAAAGAATATTTTCTCTATTCAGTTCTCAGTGCATCAACCGGATTTTTCTCCGAGGCCCGTAACGTCTGAGAGGCGATGGTTACCACCCCCAAAAAAAGTAAAACCACAGCCCCAAGAAAGAGCGTGCCATAGCCCAATGCTACCCTGTTGGGAAAATTTTGCAGCCATAAATTATTAACGAAATAGCTCAAAGGGGCAGCTATCACGACGGAAACGACAAGCAATACCACAAACTGCCTGGACAATAGTAAAACAATACTAAGCCCCGAAGCGCCCAGCACCTTTCTAATGCCAACTTCCTTCGTTCTTCTTTCGGTGGTGTAGGTGGCCATACCAAGCAAGCCCAAACACGAAATAACGATAGCAAGAAATGCAATGACGCCGATGATGGTCACCAAATCGCCCATCCAGAGGTTTACATTGACAAGCTGGTCGTTGTAAAACTTATACTTAAACGGATGGGCCGGATCTATGGACTTCCACTTCGCCTCCATTGCGGCCAACGCTCCCGCTGGATTCCCCGGGCTTATCCGAACGTTCAAATAGCTGAAATGCTCCGGTTCGTTGATAAACATCAAAGGCCCAATCTGATCCTGCATCACGGGGGTCTGAAAACGAAAGTCTTTCATGATGCCTATCACTTCTCTGGGTTTTTCGTATCCGTAAACCGTCACCAGCTCTCCCAGCGCATTAGCGGCAGATACATAACCCAGTGATTTGGCCCCGGTTTCATTGATCATAACAAACCGGCCAGCCTCGTCCACAACCGGAAGATTTCGACCTGCTACTACCGCAAGGCCCAGGTTTCCCAGAAACCCTGAGTCAACCCTGAGATACTCGAAAGCAATTGGATCACTCTCACTGTCGCTGGGCTTCACGCCAATGCCATTGGTCATAGCCATTGCAGGGAGAAACTCACAAGCCGAAATACCAGAAACACCTGGGATCGAACTCATTTCTGAAATGAGAAGTTGGTAGTCGTTGCCCTGTAAAGGCACGTTCACAATATTCTCCGAATCAAACCCATATTCAAACTCCACAAAGTGCCTGAACTGCCTGAAAATTAAAATAGAGGTGACAATAAAGAAAAGCGAGATGACAAATTGAAAGGACAGCAAAACTTTGCGAAAACCCAGCTTCGACCGACTGTCCTCATTTAGCTTTTTGAGGGATTTCAATGGAGAGAAACCGGACAACCTAACTGCCGGATAAAGGCCGGCAATGACGCCTGTTACAACAGCCAGACCGACGAAGCCAGCATAGACGACCGGGCTGCCTCCCAGGTCGAAATGGAGAAATTTATTGGCCCACAACCCCTCGAAGCCTGGTTTAAGAATCAGTAAAAGGGCAACTCCCATGACCAATGCCAGCAACGACGTAAGCACAGATTCGATCATGAATTGTGTGACAAGATTTCCCCTTTTGGCTCCGTTTACTTTTCTCACACCAATCTCTTTTGCCCTCGTCAGTGCCCTGGCTATCGATAAATTGGTATAATTGAGGCAAGCAGTTAGCATGATTATCAGTGCTAAGAAGCCAAGGATGTAATAGCCCTCTACAGGGAGTTGAAGACTGGGCGGATTACCGACGAAAATACCCGGTGTTATTTTCGTGAGCGGTTGAGGAATCAGTTTTAGCCCTTTCAAGTCTTCATTGCCTTCATACTTTTGCACCACCAGCTGATCCAGAGCACTTATCAAATCAGTCACTGTTTTGCCCTCCTGGAGTGTAGCGTAGGTGTAACTGTACGAATACCGTTGCCAATCATCCACATGGTTTTCCGTCTTCTTTTCACGCTGCAACGCTGGTAAAGACGCAGTAGATACAAGCACATCAAACTTGAGATGCGATTTGTATTTCTCTGCATCCAGAACACCCGTGATGGTAAATTGTCCCCAATCAACGGGGCTGGAGCCCGTCTCACTGCCAAAGTCAAGCTGAATGATTCTAAGTCCCCGGTCAAAAAACCTGACGGGCTTACCCAACAAATCCGAATAAGAGCCATCGTTGCCAACAAGCCGTTTGGCTACCTCGCTGCTGATAATCATCAAATTAGGGGCCTGGAGGGACGCCGATTCGTCTCCCACTTCCAATTCGAAGCCAAGGACTTGAAAGAAAGTCGGGCCGGCAAAATAGCCTGTAAGTTCTATGCTCTTGTCGCCCACCACAAGTTCGCCACCAACACCCGGCACCAGCTGAGTGGCTGCCTCCACAATGGGGAAGTCCTGGGTTAAAGACTCTTCCAACGGAAAGGGGCTTGAAGCATTTGGCGCCGAAGACCTGGGGATTTTTGATAGAATTCGATAGGTTCTGTCCTTGCTGAGCGAGAATTGATCATAACTTTTCTGGTCTGCCAGCATCAATAATATGAGCATGCAAACCGACATAGCGGCAGCAAGCCCAAAAATATTGATGAGCGAGAATGCCTTGTACCTTAAGATGTTCCTCACTCCAACTTTTAAATAATTCTTGAGCATGGCTTTTCTGTTTATTTGAAACCTATAAACCACGGGCCTCATAATAGCGGGCCGAAAAAGAAATACCACATCGGCAACCAATCGCCGATTGGCTTTGCGATAACCTGAAACGGCCAGCCTCTCGGCATGCAGTTCCATCAAATCGCCTTCTATGCCAGGAAGCAGGTCTGGATCGCAAAACCAGCGAAGGAATTTGAGTGCCCAATTTGGTGGCCGATTATTTAAATTCTTCATCATTCCATCCTTAGCGCCTCTACCGGATTTGTGCGGGAAGCCCTCAGCGTTTGTGAGCCTATCGTTAGCAGTCCAAGAAGCAAAAGAATACCTGACCCTATAAAGACAGTTCCAAACCCAAATTCGACCCTGTTAGGCAGGTACTGTAGCCAGAGATTGTTGAGAAAGTAGCTTGCCGGTGCGGCAATACCTACTGATATAATCAGCATCAGCAAAAGCTCTTTGCTTAGCAACAATGCAATGGCGAGCTCCGGAGCCCCCATCACTTTACGAATACCCACTTCCTTGGTACGGCGCTCAACAGAGTAGGTAGCCATGCCCAGTAGCCCCAGGCAGGCAATCAAAACCGACAGAAAAGCGATAAAGCCCAGAATGGAAACGATATCGAAAATAGCCTGATGGATGGCAGCCAGCTGCTCATCAAAGAACCGGTACTTAAAAGGATGCACCGGGTCAACCGATTCCCATTTGGCCTTTAGCACCTCCACCGTACCCATTAAATCGTCAGACGAAAGCTTAACGTTCAAAAAGCCATACTGCTCCAAATCGCTTCGCATGGCCAATGGCGATATTTTGTCCTCATTGACCAAAATTTTAAACTGAAAATCTTTCACAACCCCCGCTACCTCAAGCGTATTTCCCCACTCGGTCTCATATAATTGTCCGACCATGTCGGCGGGGTGCTCAAATCCCATGACCCTCACAGCCGCTTCATTCACTAAAATGTGTTTATCCGTCCCTTGTCCGTGAGGCGGCAACGGTTTGCCAGCTATCAGTTTGATGTCCAGTGTCTCAATAAAGTGTTCATCGGTGCGCAGGCTCCCAAACTGGGTATACTCATCTTCGGAACCCAGCTTTCTCAAAGTAAAGTTGTTGTTGGTACCACCCGCTGGAATAATGTCGCAGGCTGAAATGGACGTTACCCCCGGAACCGACGAAAGCGCTGTTCTTACCAGCTCATCATCAACTCCCTGTAGTTCAATATTGACGATGTTTTCGGTAGCGAAGCCATATTCGAAATTGATGTAGTGCTTGAACTGGCGGAAAATGAGAATGGAAGTAACAATGAAAAGCAACGACACAACAAACTGAGACACTCCCAACACTTTTCGTAAACCCATTTTTCCACGACCAGCCGTGGCATTGGCTTTCAAAACCTTTACAGGCTGATACGACGCCATGACAAACGCCGGATACAAACCAGCAAAAATTCCTATCGCCAAAGCGAAGCCCACAAAAATGAGGTAGACTCCCCAGCCCGTAGGAAAATCAAAGCTAAAGTGCTGATTCAGCCATAAATTCATGAAAGCTGGCTTCAGAAAAAGAATAAGTATCAACCAGGCAAAGGCCAGCGAAAGCAAGGACATCAGTACCGACTCACTCAGGAACTGGAAAACCAGATTGCCCCTGTGTGCGCCATTGGTCTTTCGCACGCCAATTTCTCTTGCTCTGGTAGTAGCACGGGCAATGGACAAGTTCATATAGTTAAGACAGGCACATACCAGCACCACAAGGGAAAGCAATCCCAAAAAGTAATAACCGAATGCTGGCAGTCGGTAATTGGTATCGTTGTTCTCCAGCCCCATAGCAATATCAGCCATCGGCTGGCCCTTAAAGATGATATTCCTTTTTCCTTCATCCTCCATGTTCTTGTACATGCGAACGCCAAGGGACTGCAAACCGGCCTGGAGGTCAGCTTCGGTGCCGGATTCGTCCATCACCACATAGGTATAGTTTTGCCAGTAATGCTCCCAGTTGTCGGTCAGGTTCTCCAGCTTGCTTTCCGTATACAACCTCTGCCGGGTAGCCATCGACATTAGCACATCAAAATGGATATGAGACCGGTAAGGCTCATCAGCAATGACCCCGGTTACTGTAAAGTTCCCCCATTCAACGGGTGCCGCTCCACCTGATCCATGGTCGAGCGGAAAAGGCAGTTGCCGGTCTGCAAAAGACACTACCTTGCCAAGAGCATCTTCTTGCCCAAAAAGATTGGCTGCCAACTCGCTTGACAGCACAATTGAATTCGGGGCCGACAGTGCCGAGATTTTGTTACCTTTTTGAAGATCGAAATCAAATACTTCAAAAAATTGCGGTTCGGCAAAATAGCCACGCATTTCCAGAAGCTTTTGCCCGTACTCCACATCCCCTCCCACACCAGGCATCAAATGAGTGCTTTGTTCGACGGCCGGATACTCAGTTCGCAACACCTCTGCTAGCGGAAAGGGAGAGGTAGCATAAGCCTGCCTGAAATCTTCCGAATCGGTCAGAATCCGGTAAATCCTGTCCTTTTTTGAATGAAACTGGTCATAGCTGTGCTGGTCGGCCAGCATGAGAATCACCAGCATACACACCGACATGGCCACTGCCAACCCGAATACATTAATGAAGGAAAACGCCTTGTACTTAAGGATATTCCTCAAACCCACTTTCAAATAATTTCTGAGCATACCGTAACTGTTTAAATGGTAAGAGCCTTCCATTGGCCTGATAATTCCGGGCCTGAAAAGCAGTAAAACATCAATAATAAATCTACGGTTAGCCTTACTCCGACCCGACTTGCCGAGCCTTTCGTTGTATAATTCCATCAAATCGCCCTCAACCCCAGGCAGTAAATCCGGGTGGCAAAACCAGCGAAAAAACCGGTGCCAAAATTTCGGCGGCGAGGTTATATCGTTCATATCAGCTCACAAACTTCACATCAAAGGCCACTTCGGGGATGGCCGCCCACATTTCGTTTCTAGTGCTTCGGGTGTACTCCATTGCCTTTTTTCCAAGAGCAGTAATCTGAAAGTACCGCTTCGGTCGACCTGCTCTCTCTTGAGTAGCTTCGCCGTCCTTCGATTCCAAATAGCCTTTCTGCTCAAGCCTCTTAAGTGCCGTTTGCAATGCTCCTACACTCACGTTGCGGGAAAGTCTCTCTTCAATTTCCTTTTTGATAGAGACTCCATAAGCGTCGCCATGCAAAATGCCTACCGTAAGCATGACTACCTCTTCGAACTCTCCCAATTGAAACTTCTTCATTTGCCTGATAATTAATTCCTAAATGTAGTATTACAAAGAATGGAAGTTTCTAGATAATTTCCTAATTGTAGTAATATTTTATTTTGGAGTGGTTTAAAAGATGCGGGAATGGTTTAGACGCAGAATAGAGACAATACGTTACATCCCCTTCTGCAAAAAATGATGCGTTAAATCGATGCCGCAATCGGCCCTTCATATTGCCGTATTTACACATCGAACGAAAAAGTTAAGCTCCCCAACTTTGTATCGTACCAAAAAAGAAACAACCATGGCTACTTTAACACTAGAAAAATCAACCAAAAGTGACAAGATCATCTTTTGGGTATTTACAAGCGTTTTCGTTCTGTTTGACGGCGTCGGCGCTATTGGCTTTAATACGCCCCTCGCCATTGAAGGCATTGCTCATCTGGGCTTCCCCGATTTTTTCCGTGTTGAGCTTGGCATTGGAAAAATCATTGGGGGTATTCTCCTTATTGTTCCGCAAGTACCTCACCGACTAAAAGAATGGGCCTATGTAGGGTTTGGCATTTCCACCCTTTCAGCGATTATAGGCCACCTGGCTGTGGACAGCAGCTTGGAACATGTGTACCTGCCGCTAATTGTCCTGCTGGTGCTGGTCGTATCCTATGTATACTACCACAAGACCAGGGCATACTGAAAAACAAGAATTTGACGAGTTCATAATATCCAAGTTGACTAATGGTGCGGGTCTACCGGCACCATTTTTTATTCCATAATGCCTCCACGTCGGTTCCTTTCCCAGGGCTTTTCGAATCAATTCGGTATTTTTTATTTACTCGAATCAAGCAGTTAAATTGCATCACAATCATCAGCTATGACCAACATTCCACTCGTTGACGGCGACTACCTTCTGCAAAAATTTCCCGGCAAGGGTGGCTGGACTTACGCTCAAATTCCGGAGGTGCTTCAGGATAAAAGCTTTCCATTTGGATGGGTTCGTGTGCGTGGAAGCATCGACGACTACGAGTTGAAAGGCTATAAGCTTGCACCAATGGGCAATGGCCAGCTTTTTCTGCCTGTAAAAGCTGAAATCAGGAAGAAGATTGGCAAGCAAGAGGGCGACACCGTAAAGATCATTCTTTACAAAGACACACTTCCTCTTGAAGTGCCTCAGGAAATCATCGATTGCTTCTCAATGGAGCCACCAAAAGCCTACGAAAACTTTCAGAAGTTCTCAGAAAGTGAACAAAAATACTACCTCCAATGGGTATATGGTGCTAAAACAGAAGACACCAAAGCCAACAGGATCGTGAAAATGATGGACCGATTGGCAGCCGGCAAAAAGATGTACGATCCGGATTAATGCTAATCCCGGCAGGCCGAGTCCTTTGATTCCTCATAGGCTTCCTTTGACGTATCTCCTCTCAGGAGGGCAGGGCGAAAAATGGTGGCGGGTTGAGCGCCTAGCTAGTGCGTTAATTTTTCGATGATTTTTGGTTACTTTTCATCAAGGAAAAGTAACAGCCAGCCCGGCTTAAGGGCAAAACGCTAAAACCTAAAGAATGCCATTGTAATTCGCATGTAACTTGTTTTTACCTCATAACAGAACCACCATGTCCAACATTGACCTCATCATTGAAGAACGCCCCGCCGATATTGGCCACTTTTTAGTCGGTCGCCTCCTCCCCTTCCGTGGCCGCCGCATGGTAGGCCCATTCATCTTTATCGACCACATGGGTCCGGCCGTGATGGGGCAGGACGACAACCTGGACATTGGCCCGCATCCTCACATTGGACTTTCTACTCTCACCTACCTGTTCGAAGGACACGTAGTACACAGAGACACATTAGGCTCCCATATGGAAATCAATCCCGGCGAAGTGAACTGGATGACCTCTGGAAAAGGTATCGTACATTCAGAACGGACGCCTGAATACCTGCGAAATGCTGGCAAAACCCTGCACGGTTTGCAGATTTGGGTGGCCTTGCCCAAAGCCCTGGAGCAGATGGAACCAGAGTTTTTCCACGTGGCCAAAGAAGATATCCCTACCTGGGAAAAAGACGGAGCAAGCTTCAAACTCATAGCCGGAGAGGCTTTTGGCAGAAAGTCACCAGTGCCGGTCTACAGCCCACTCTTTTTGCTGGAAATAAAAACCCGGGAGAAAAAAACCATCGACATTAGCAAAGACCTGTTTGGCGATGTAGGTCTGTATATTCTTGAGGGACAAATAGAAAACGAAGGCAACGTGCACGAGCCCAAGCGCATTCTTGTGGCAAAAGACAGCAGCCTGTGTCATTTTGAAATGCACGAAAACACAACGGTGTATGTGTTTGGTGGTGAAGCCTTTCCCGAAACCCGGCATATCTACTGGAACTTTGTTTCCTCAGACCCTGAGCTGATCGAAGAGGCAAAAAGAGACTGGCACGAGCAAAAATTCCCTCTCATCGAAGGAGAGACTGACATCGTTCCGTTGCCCCCCCAGGCCTTTGGTTTTAAACCGAAAGTGTAACCCAGACTACAAAAGTTTGGTAGGCAATGGAAGCGACACTGTCATTACAGCGTCAGCAGATTTTGCCAAGGCCGCTTTAAGCGGCTAAACTTTTGTAGTCTTTTGCCTGTAGAACCTTCTCCTCACCAATTATTTCTCCCCGGCTGTCCGGATTTCCAAAACAGGATTGTCTTTCCCCTACAACGAATGTGAAACACAAACGCTTATCTTTATCAACATGGAAAAGTTTATGCTTATTGTTAGGGAAGACCTTAGCCGGATCAGCAAATTGACAACAGAAGAAAGGCTGTCTACCTCGCCAGATATGATGCCCTGGGTGGAATCGCTGATCGCCTCCGGCAAGTACATTACCGGCCAGCCTCTTATGCTCACCGGCCGATATGTAACACAGCATGGTGTAACGTCCGACGGCCCATTTATCGAATCAAAAGAAGGCGTAAGCGGCTACGATATCATTGAAGCCGAGAACATTGAGGAAGCAGTGAAAATTGCCCAGAGCTGCCCGATGGTTAAAATCGGTCATGCCATCAGGGAAGTGCGCCCTTTGATGAACATGGATGAATTTTTTCCAAAAGACGACAAATAGAAATGGAAAAATTTATGCTGATCATTCGTGAAGACCTTGCCCGCCTGGGTAGTCAATCCGTGAGCGAAAGGATGGATAGCATGCCGGTGATGACACGGTGGATCGAGTCGATTGCTGAAGACGGCAATTACCTGGCCAGCCATCCACTCTGGGCTACCGGCACCCTGGTGACAAAAGACGAAGTCATGTCAGATGGCCCTTTTCTGGAGTCGAAGGAGGGCGTCAGTGGTTACATCCTTATTTCTGCCGAGAACATCCGGCAGGCCTCTTCCTATGCACAAACCTGCCCGCTGGTGATCTCAGGACAGCTGATGATTGAAGTCAGGCCCGTATTTGAAGAAGTTTAGTGAAGCCATGAATGAAGTACAGCAGCAGGTAGCCTCTCTTTATCGGGAGCAATTCGGAAAAATGGTGGCCTCCCTGCTGTACTCTTCCAGTAATATCGATCCTGAGCTGGCCGAAGACCTGGTACAGGACACCTTCTCTGCTGCGCTGACAGACTGGGAACAAAACGGGATTCCCTACAATCCAAAGGCCTGGCTGTACAAGGTTTGTAAAAACAAGGCCATTAACCGGATAAAAAGGGACGCCCGCCTCGAAGCGCTGTCGGAAAAAGAAACCGTTCAGGAGGTTGAGCAGAGATTCTCCGAATCGCTACTCGACGACCAGCAACTAAAGCTCCTGTTTGCCTGCGCCCACCCCGATCTTTCTCCCAAAATACAGGTAGTGATCACCCTTAAGTATGTGGCCAACCTACGGGTGGAAGCTATCGCCAATGTACTGGGCATGACCATCGATGGAGTGGATAAGCTGCTGGTGCGTGCCCGGCAAAAAATCAAGAACGAGAAGATCCTGCTCACCGAACCGACCACAGAAGAGCTGGCCGCCAGGCTTCCGGTGGTTCACAAAGTCATCTACCTGCTTTTCAATGAAGGCTACCGGGCCTCGGCTGGTAAAGACCTGATGCGGGAAGAGCTGTGTGAAGAGGCGCTTATTATTACCAGGCAATTGATGGGCAGCCCACTGCCTAACGAGGAAACGATGGCGCTTTATGCGCTGATGCTTTTTAATGCCGCCAGGTTTGAAGCCCGGTTTGGCAAGGGTGGTGAGCTGCTTGACCTCGAACAGCAGGACCGCTCACGCTGGAACCAGCAGTTGATTGCCCTGGGCTCTGACTACCTCACGAAAGCCGAAACGAAAAATCTCTCCACCTATCACCTGGAAGCCTCCATTGCTTATTTTCACTGCACCAGCCCTACCTTCTCGGAAACGCCCTGGCGCAAAATAGTAACCCTGTACGCTAGGTTGCTGGATCTTCATCCCAATCCGTTTATCGAGCTCAACTACGCCATTGCCCTGTTTTACAATGGTGACACTCAAAATGCCTTTGAAATCCTACTGAACCTCAGACGACATACGTTTCTGAACCGCTCTTACCTGCTGCATGCTACGCTAGGCAAGCTCTACTATCTGCATGGTGATAAAGCAAGGGCGAAAGAATTCTTATGTAAGGCAACGGAAAATGCTCAGTTTGAGAGGGAGCGGAAGTATATAGAGAAGCTCATCGAAAAAATATAAAAAACAGCGGCTTCTGGAATACCTCTCTTCGGAATTGAAACCCCGCAGCCCTACCCTAGGTTCTCCGAACCGAAAACAATAACTTAATTAACCCCAAAGAAACCTCTCAATCTCCAAATACCGCTGCTTTCTATCCTCATCAGTTGTTTCTGAGACCATGTGCTCTGCCCATTCAATAGGCGTGCCCCCAAAAATCTTGTCTTTCAAGTCGGTTAGGGCGCCAGCCTCTACCAACATCCTCACGGCTGCCAATGAGCCGGAAGAAACCGCTTGATGCAGAGCTGTACCATGGGAATGAAAGCTAGGCTTGACCCTTGGATCGATATAGCCATTGGGGTCGGCGCCGAGCTGAAGCACGTGCTTTATACCTTCTGCATCGCCGTGAAAGGCTGCGGACACCAATGTTTCCTGAAGGTCATCAGAACTAGCATTTTTGGATAACATTTCCACTTGGCCACCAAGCCCCAGACAGATAGCAGTCGCCAGGCTTACCTTCGCTCCTTTCTCTACCAGGTAGCGGGCGATTTCCGGATTGCCGTGGGCAATGGCACTGAGCGGGTCGCCCAGGTTGGCTCCTTCGCTGATTAGTAAATCGGTCATAGCTACCTGTACCCCACATTCCTTGGGGATAAGCCCGGTCACCACCAGGCCCAATGTATAGTCGATCTGCTCCTGAAAGCTGGCAGGGGCTTGCTGCTTCACCTGCTTCAAAAGAAGCTGAGTAACTTCAACAATATTGACGGGCAGCTTGTCATTTCTGATAGGATTGTCCGCTACAAACCAGAGCAGGTAAGGGTCTTTGAAATAGCCTTGCCCATTGGGTGTGTTCAACCGCTCGGTCACCAACCGTGGATGGGTTTGTAGTAGCGATTCGAGAGTCACCACATCACCTGAATCCAGGGAATTGACGGCCTGAAGAAAAAGCGGATCGGCGATGTCGGAGGTCTTCATCCTTTAGGGTAAGTCTTAAATAGCTTGATCAGCTTCATTATTTTCTCTTCCTCAGCGAGTTTGAAAGCAGAAAGCCCTTCATTGTTTTCGATATGGGCATCGGCTCCATGAGTAAGAAGCGTTTCCACAAACTGCTTAGAGTAGCCTTTCTTTACTGCGTAGAAGAGCGCTGTATTTCCGTGCTCATCGGTAGTATTTACATCCGCCCCATTTTCCAGGAACCACTTCGCCACTGCCAGCTTTTTCCACATGACAGCAGCCACAAATGGTGTGTGCTTGCCTTCCTTATCAGTTAGGGGGGCACCGTATTTTTTAAATAGCGCAGCCGCCTCCGCATCGTTTTGCCAGGCGATGGCAAACATACAGTTGTCGGGATTGGCACCTTTTTCCAGCAGCCTGGTATAGAGCTTTTTGTTTTTGCCTTTGGCGTAAGCAAACCATAGTGGAGTGCCGGGAAAAGCGCTGTCTTTCTCAGGAATATAACAGATCGAGTGGATGTCCATGCCCTTGCTCACCAGCAGCTTCATTAATTGCAGGCTGGCCTCGTCTTTCCCCGGTCTGTCGCTCACGTACAAAGAACATAGAAAATGAAGGCCATTTCTACCGTCCTTTTCCTGCCAGGTAAGCCATTCAGGTTCTTTTTCAATGAGCTGCTTTACAGCCTCCACATCCAGCGCCCTGATGGCATGGATAAATTGATTATTCGGCATGACCAGTTCGCTTGTGCCAGTGCCGAACCTCAGCTTATGTCCATCGGGCGCCTCCACCAGCA